>Ga0314811_100034_pt1 | contig 23483 bp, 19 predicted proteins | sample STEome_7_FD_202340 | JGI IMG/M metagenome (GOLD analysis project Ga0314811, IMG submission 202340) | Metatranscriptome of soil surface biofilm microbial communities from soil inoculated with nitrogen-fixing consortium DG1, State College... ...
GTAACAGAGGAATAGTACCATATCCAATGTTCAAAAATATAAGTTTACAAACACGGTTGATCGGTTCATTTTTATTCATAGGATTGCTTGTATTCACAATGGCCTTGCTGGGATGGTTCGTTACTAACGAGTTAAATCAGTCAATTAACGCCCTAACCATGAATAATATACCCAGCTTGTCGGGGGTATGGAAGATTAAAGAAGGTCAAACACAAATTCAATCGGCAGAAAGATTATTATTGAATCCTGAAGTTACGGGTAGTGAAAGGGAGAGTGTCATCACTCAAATTCAGAGCGGTTGGAAACAGATTAATGATGGCATCAAACAGTACGAAGCAACGCCATTTAGCGAAGAAGAAACAAAAGACTATGAACTCTTGAAAGAGCAATTAGAAGCTTGGAAAAAATCCCATGAAAAATTATTAGATATTGAGCAACAGCTAAATCAAATCGGAATTAAAAATCCTTGGAAAAAACAGCTACAATTAATCAACCAAAAACAGGATATCGCTAATTTTCCTACTGTAAAAACTGCATTTAATTTACGCAATCAGCTTGTCTATGAAGTAAAAAATACTGAAGAACCATTATTTAAAATAACTACCGACCAAGCAGACAAACTTTTGAAGCTCCATGAATCTTACGTCTCAGATACACAAAAAGAAGTCGAGCAAAATGTGGCTCGCAGCATTTTCTGGATTTCTATAGGAATTGCCATTGGCCCGATAACAGCTATTGTTGTTGGGTTTGTCATCGCTCGACAAATTGCATCTCAGATTTTTGACGTTATTAGAGTTGCAGAGCAAATTTCTTTGGGTAACTTAACAACTCAAATTGCAGCTAACTCCAACAGCAAAGATGAAATGAATACACTCTTAACTGCTTTCCAAACCATGACGAAGAATCTTAACACTCTAATTCGTCAGGTACAGCATTCGGGCATCCAAGTGACTACCTCAGCTACTCAAATAGCGGCTTCGGGTAAACAATTAGAAGCTACCCTCATCGAGCAAGTAGCATCTACTAATGAAGTGACAGCCGCTACCAAAGAAATTTCTGCCACCTCCAGGGAACTAGTAAGTGCAATGGAACAAGTTGCCAATATTTCACATATCACGACAACAGCAGCCAATGATAGCCAAAAAGATTTATTACGAATGGAAACCACCATGCGGCAGTTGTCAGAAGCCACTAATGGCATCGCTGCTCGATTGGGAGTGATTAGCGAAAAGGCAAACAACATTAATAATATTGTCGTCACAATTACTAAAGTGGCAGACCAAACAAATTTGCTGTCATTAAATGCGGCAATTGAAGCCGAAAAAGCCGGAGAGTATGGCTTGGGCTTTGCTGTAGTTGCTAGAGAAATTCGCCGATTAGCAGATCAAACCGCTGTTGCAACTCTCGACATCGAGCAGATGGTTAAGCAGATGCAATCCTCAGTGTCCACAGGTGTGATGGAAATGGACAAGTTCGCCACAGAAGTAGAGCGGACTATAAAAGATGTTGCCATTATTAGCAGACAAGTCGGGCAAATTATTCAACAAGTGCAAGACCTAAATCCGCGATTTGAGTTTGTTAACCAGGGTATGGAAACCCAATCTGTGGGAGCGCAACAAATTAGTGATGCGATGGTGCAATTGAGCAACACCTCCGTACAAAGTACCGATTCCTTGCGGGAAATTAATCACGCCATTGTCCAACTTAACCAAGTAGCACAGGGATTGCGTCGAGAGATTGCCCGCTTTCAGGTGAAAACAGAAGACGCCATACCTCTAATTCACCAATTCTCTTGAGCAGCTCCTATGAACCAGATGGCTATGGAATTAAATATTGAACGTTGTTGGAATTCTATCGGCACAGGGGGCGATGGCTCCTGTCCCCAGCTAGCTACACACACCCACTGCCGCAATTGTCCTGTGTACTCTACCGCAGGTCGCCACTTATTAGAACGCTCCATTGCCGAAAATTATCGCCAGGAATGGACTCAGTTATTTGCAGAATCGAGAGTTAGCGAACAATCTTCCCACACAACTCAAATGACAGTTGTGATTTTTCGCCTGCAACGGGAATGGCTGGCACTTTCAGCCCAAGTTTTTAAAGAAATGACTCTTCCCAGTGTCATTCATACCGTTCCCCACCGCAGCAATCAAATGTTTCGGGGATTGGTGAATATCCGGGGGGAGTTACTCTTGTGTGTCTCTTTCAGCCACTTACTGAATCTCGAAGTAGCTGACACAGTAGTACCAGCACTGAGTCCAGTGGTGTATTCGCGTATGGTAGTTGTGGAAAAAGCTGGTAATCCTTGGGTTTTTGCTGTGGATGAACTTTATGGTGTACACCGATTTGATGGGGATAAATTGCAAGATGCGCCTAAGAGTATGAGTTTAGCAACCCAAACCTATACAAAAGGATTATTTCATTGGCAACCTGCATCTCAAGAGCGATCGCTCAGTGTTAGCTACTTGGATGATGAACTGTTATTCTCTACCTTGGCGAGGAAGGTGCATTGATGTTAGATCAATCCGATGTCAGCAATCTTTCTTTGCTTGATTTGTTCAATATGGAAGTCAAAGCCCAAGTTGCAGTCATGAATGATTGTTTATTGGCGCTGGAGACTAAATCCGATGTCAAACCAGAACTGGCAGCCTTAATGCGGGCAGCCCACTGCATCAAGGGTGCAGCCCGCATTGTCCAAATCGAACCGGCGGTTAACTTAGCCCATGTGATGGAAGATTGTTTTGCAGCCGCTCAAGCACAAAAAGTGACTTTAACAGCCGATGGCGTTGATGTGTTGCTGCAAGGGGTGGATATGCTGTTGCATATGGCCAATCCCGATTTGCAGCAATTAGCAGATATAAATATCACAACAGTGGTTAGTGCCATTGCCAATATTTTCACTTCACAAGCAATCCCAGAAACCCCAGCAAATCAGGAGACAATATCTGCTCCTGTACAAGTTTTGACATCAAAAGAAGCACCGAACATCATCCAAAACCGAGCGGTGCGAATGAATACCGACAATCTCAATCGTTTGATGGGATTAGCAGGAGAATCGTTGGTTGAAGCTAACTGGTTAGAGCCATTTGCCAGTTCTTTACTCAAACTCAAAGCAAGTCAACTAGAGTTGTCTAACATGCTAGAAAAGTTACAAGACTTATTAGGCAACCAAATTTTAGATCGAGAAATTAAGGAAAATTTCACAGCAATTCGTCAAAAAGCCAACGAATGTAGTCAGTTAACGAGCGATCGCCAAAACGAAATAGAATTATTTTCCCAACGGGCTGCTAACCTTGCCCAACGCCTTTATCAAGAAGTGATTGCCACTCGGATGTGTTCCTTTGCTGATGGCGGACAGGGATTTCCGCGTATGGTGCGGGACTTGGCAAGGCAGTTGGGCAAACAAGTGAAGTTGGAAATTGTGGGTAAGTCTACTTTGGTAGACCGGGATATTTTAGAACGTCTGGAAGCTCCGTTAACTCAAATTTTGCGGAATGCCATCGATCATGGCATCGAATCGCCCCAAGAGCGTTTAGCGGTGGGAAAGTCAGAAGAAGGATTAATTTGTATTGAAGTTGCCCATCGCGCTGGTATGTTGTTTATCACTGTTTCAGATGATGGACGGGGAATCGATATCGAATTTTTGCGTCAAGCAGTCATCAGCAAACAACTGACAAATCCAGAAATGGCAGCCCAACTCACCGAAGCTGAGTTGATGGAGTTCCTGTTTTTGCCTGGTTTTTCCACAACCGACACTGTAACCGAAATTTCCGGTCGTGGCGTGGGGCTAGATATTGCTCATAGCACTGTGCGAGAAGTCGGCGGGACGCTGCGGGCTGTGTCTGCTCCAGGAAAAGGCATGACCTTTCACTTACAGTTACCGTTGACGCTATCTGTAATTCGCACTCTGCTGGTGGAAATTGCTGGGGAACCCTACGCCTTTGGGTTAACGCGCATTGAACAGGTGGCAATCTTGTCTAGGTCTAACATTGCTTTATCAGAAAACCGCCCATTTTTTCTGATGAATAATCAGCCTGTCGAGTTGATTTTAGCAAGTCAAGTTTTAGAGTTACCATCACCTGCGGTGAATATAGAATCTCTATCAGTGATTGTGATTGGCGATCGCCTCAATCGTTATGGATTAGTTGTAGATCGGTTTTTGGGCGAGCATAGTTTGGTTGTCCGACCCTTAGATCCCCGCCTTGGCAAAGTCCCCAACATTAGCGCCGCTGCTCTGATGGATGATGGCTCGCCAGTATTGATTGTGGATGTCGAAGATTTAGTACGTTCTATTGCTAAGGTATTCTCCAACGGCCAACTTTCTCAAGTAAATCAGTCTGCTTATCAGGTAGTTAACAAAACCTACAAACGCGTCTTAGTGGTGGATGATTCCATTACAGTACGGGAAATGGAACGCAAACTTTTGGAAAATAATGGTTACAAAGTTGAAGTAGCAGTCAATGGTATGGATGGCTGGAATGTAGTCCGTAGCGGCAATTACGACTTAGTGGTCACAGATATTGATATGCCCCGGATGAACGGCTTTGAACTTACCAGCCAGATCAAAACTCATCCTAAGTTGAAGCAAACACCCGTGATTATCATTTCTTATAAAGACCGAGAAGAAGACCGATTGCAAGGGTTAGAAGCAGGTGCAGACTACTACCTCACCAAAAGCAGCTTTCATGATGACACTTTGTTAAAGGCGGCCATCGATCTGATTGGAGAAGCTTAGATTTTGCTAAAAGTCCACATATTAAGCTTAATGAAATAATTTACATATAAATACTTAGATAATCACTTAATAAAAGATACTAATGTTTACAAAACGTAAAATCTCATATTACTAGTATAATAAAACACTATATTTCGAGAGTATTTGTGAAAATACTTTGAAAAAGTATTTTATTTTACTGCGACTACAGAGACATCGATATATAATTGTGACACTGGAACTAATCAAATTTATTGTTTAGTTAGTAGCAATTAAAACAAACACCAATTTAAGGTGCTAAATGAATCTGCAAGAAACAGCACTTTTACACAGATCTCCAAAGACAACAACATTATCGTGGAAGCCGAGCGAACGACAAACTCCACAAGGTGTGCCATTTATTCCGGATTTGAAAACATCCACAGTCAGGCTTTTGCTAATTGACGATCAGGTAATTATCAGTGAAGCTTTTCGGCGGATGATCGGGACAGAAACAGATATTTTTCTTCACTACACAAGTAATCCAACTCATGCTATTCAAGATGCGATCGCCATTGCACCAACGGTAATTTTCTTAGATATGGTAATGCCGGATATGGATGGATTAATGTTGCTGCGTTGGTTTCGCTCTCATCCAGTAACTCGTGATGTACCCATCGTCATGTTATCCAGTAAAGAAGAAGCGAAGCTCAAAGCAGAAGCTTTTGCTGAAGGCGCAAATGACTACTTAATCAAGTTACCCGATCCAATAGAGTTAATTGCTCGCATTCGTTATCATTCCAAAGCATACAATAACCTCAAAGCATTAACCACAGCAACCGCTACTGCTCAACTTCAAGCACAACAATTAGAACATACCTTGCGGGAATTACAAACTACGCAAGTTCAATTGATCCAGACAGAAAAAATGTCTAGTTTGGGTCGTATGGTTGCAGGCTTAGCTCATGAAATCAATAATCCTGTGAATTTTATTCATGGTAATTTTAACCACTTGAATAATCATATTAACTGTCTGTTAAATTTAATTGAAATTTATCAGCAAAAAAATCCAGAATTACATTCTATATTGCAAGATGAATTTGGTGATTTTAATCTTGATTTTATTATCGAAGATTTACCTAAAATTCTCTCATCTATGAGGGTAGGCACCGATAGAATTCGTGAAATTGTACTTTCATTAAGAAATTTTTCTCGACTCGACCAGTCAGATAAAAAAGCTGTTAACCTTCATGAGGGAATTGAAAGTACTTTATTACTTTTAAGTCATCGACTGAAACAAAAAATCGAAATCATTAAAAATTATGGAAATCTGCCACTAGTTCAATGTTATCCAGCACAACTGAATCAAGTCTTGATGAATATTCTGAGTAATAGCATTGATGCTTTACTAGACATAGATGAACATAAACAAAAGCAAATTCTGATAACCACTGAAGCCACGGAATTTGCAACAGTCATCATCAAAATTCAAGATAACGGTTCTGGAATTGATACCGAAATTCAAAGTAAAATATTCGATCCTTTTTTCACAACTAAACCTGTCAATAAAGGAACAGGATTAGGTTTAGCAATTAGCTATCAAATTATTGAAAAACATCAAGGAAATATAAAACTAAAATCAGAGCTTGGTTATGGAACAGAATTTGCAATTGAAATTCCAATTGCATTACCAATTTAGGATTTTAGATACTTCGACAGGCTCAGTACGAGTTTTGAATTTTGGATTAAAAGGTTTGTGGCTAATACCATTTCTTTGTGAGGCTGCGCCAAACTCTTTTAAGTTCTTTCTTTCTTTCTTTCTTTCTTTCTTTCTTTCTTTCTTTGTGTCCTTCTCTGACGAGACGCTGCGCGAATGCGTCCTTTACGGTAGCCTGCGGCAAGCCGCTCCGCGTCTACGTTTTTTTCTTGTAGTTAAATATGGTTTAGCGCATCTTCATACAGAACTGGTATAAGCTGTTCCAAAACCTTCAAACAATACTTCCTATGCCAATTTGGTATAAATCTACTCTAGTTAAAATTAAGACCCTGAAATTTTGTCATAATTTCAGGGTCTTACTAGTGGGGTCTGGCTGTAATTTTTGTAAAAATTTAAGATTTTGAATTTTGCGGAAAGTTCTGAACGACGAAAATCAGCACTCAGAAATTTCCAAGTTTGATTTTAGATTATCAATCCAAAATCCGTCTTGAAAAGTTTAGAGCGCCGGAAGTCGGCGCTCTAACTTTTCGCAAAATCTAAAATTGTCTACGCCATTTGATTTTCAATCGCCCACCGCGCTAATTCAGTGCGGTTGTGGAGATTGGTTTTGCCCAACATATTGGACACATGGCTTTCAACTGTACGCTGACTAACGTTAAGTTCTTCAGCAATTTCTCGGTTAGCTAAACCCCTAGCTACAAACTGGACTACTTTGAGTTCGGTTGGGGTTAATTGGACATCAAAGGGGACTTGGATGCGGGAACCGTTTTCGCCTCCTTTTGCTTGGTGTTCTTTCCAACGGATAGTTTGTTTTAGGGAGGACTCAACTTGGGCTACGAGTTCTTCTGGTTCAAAAGGCTTGACCATATAAACATCAGCACCTTTGTTCAGACCTTTAACTCGGTCTGCACTTTGTCCTTTTGCTGAAAGGAAAAGAACTGGAATCCAGCTGGTGCGTTCGTTTTGCCGTACCTGTTCCACAAAAGTATATCCGTCCATTTCCGGCATCATCACATCGCAGATGATCATATCTGGAACATCTTGCTCTAAAATTTCCAGAGCTTCACGTCCATTTTCAGCGGTGATGACTTCATATCCTCGGAATTCTAAGTAATCCTTCACCAGCAAGATGAGGTTAGGGTCATCATCAATCAATAGAAGTCGTTTGTGATCTTTCATGCTGGGCTCTTTCATAGCAGTGGCACTTGTCGCGCTTCGGTCAATCAAGGTCTTGAATATTTATCCTCTATGGTGGGTTATGTGAGATGTTGTCCTTTTGCCTACTTAACTTGCCTTTGCTGTCTCAAGTCTCAAAAATGCCGAGCACTTTCAAGAGACTACTAGCTCGATAGCAAAAGTCCAGCAAGGATACGTATAGCAGTAGTATCTATAATGCGCTATTATATATCGCTTTGAAAGGGGCGGGGTAAAAAACACTGATAAAATAATAATCCTTCTGACTCACTAGTTAAGTATTGGCTTAAAGATGACCCTACCTCAAAACCAACCCGCACTTTCTAAAAGCTTACTGCCATAACATATCCTTCGGTTGTTAAGCCTTCATGAGACATTCGCAATAAACCAGGGAAGTTTCTGGCAAAAGATGGGTTAAAAATGCATATTCTTCAACCGCCATTATGCCGATTAAGTGTTCTTGAACGATCCGCTCAATAACTTCCGAGTTTGCCTGGCGATACCAGACCCCATCAGGGTAGACCACCATTATGAGTCCAGAACCAGAAACCTGCAAGCAATTGGCTTGAGTTCTAAGGACACAAATGGGATGACTTGCTTGCGACTTTTGAAGTTTTTGCTCTTTAAGTCGCTTTTTAAGTACTCCCAAGATTCCAGACTAGCTGGTTTTGAGCAGTAGTTAGGGTGTGGTTGCTCAGCACGAATAAAAGTATGTTGCTGAATTTTTCCCATTCCTAAACTTTCTACACAATTACTCAGGACTTTATGTTCAAGAGGCTTGGTGGTTTTGGGGATTTGATGGCTTTTCTGGATCACCTTATTGTTACTCATAGAGCGGCTCCCTGATTACAGTTCTATAACAATTTCCAAGCTTTGCAAATAAAGTTTACTGAGATGGGGAATGGAGCATTGGGATTGGGAGTTAAGAGTTAACAATTAGGAGTTAAGAGTTAGGAGTTAGGAGTTAATAGTTATTTTCCTCATCTCCTATGCCCTATGCCCTATGCCCTATGCCCTATGCCCCATGTCCCATACCCTAGTCCCTATAAAAATATTCGCAGCTTCCGGAACAGAACCCGAAGAATAAAAATAATTAAGCATTTGTACTTAAGTACACCCAAGAGATCCTAGTTCGGGAACCCGTACTTAAGAAATTCTTGCCATTGTAGGCTGCTTTTGGGTAGATTAGCACTCAGGAGTTGAGAGTGCTAACTCTGGAGAATAACGATATGGCAGCAATATCTCTAACCGTTTCTACAGTAAAACCTTTAGGCGATCGCGTTTTCGTAAAAGTGAGCGCCTCTGAGGAAAAGACCGCAGGTGGTCTGTATTTGCCCGATACCGCTAAGGAAAAGCCCCAAGTCGGTGAAGTAGTCGCCCTTGGCCCTGGCAAGCGTAATGACGACGGTAGCCGTCAAGAATTGGAAATTAAAGTCGGTGATAAGGTTCTGTACTCTAAGTACGCTGGTACTGACATCAAACTTGGTACTGAAGAATATGTACTGCTTTCTGAAAAGGATATTTTAGCAGTCGTTATCTAACAAGGGAGTAGGGTTGGGGGAATGGCGAATAGGAAAGAGTTTTCCCGATGCCCAATGCCCAATGCCCAATGCCCAATTGAAAAAAAATTGACTTACTCCTTGAATTTAGACACCTATGGCAAAGCGCATTATCTACAACGAAAACGCCCGTCGCGCCCTGGAGCGAGGCATTGACATTCTGGCTGAGGCTGTAGCTGTTACCCTTGGCCCCAAAGGTCGGAATGTAGTCCTAGAAAAGAAATTTGGCGCACCGCAAATCGTTAATGACGGTGTAACCATCGCCAAGGAAATCGAATTAGAAGACCACATTGAAAACACTGGTGTAGCTCTGATTCGTCAAGCTGCTTCTAAGACCAATGATGCTGCGGGCGATGGCACCACCACTGCCACCGTTTTAGCTCATGCGATTGTCAAAGAAGGCTTGCGGAACGTTGCTGCTGGTGCTAATGCGATTTTGTTGAAGCGTGGTATTGATAAAGCTACCGCCTTTTTGGTAGATAAAATTGCTGAACATGCCCGTCCCGTAGAAGATTCCAAAGCCATTGCCCAAGTTGGTGCAATCTCAGCCGGTAACGACGAAGAAGTCGGTCAAATGATTGCCCAAGCTATGGATAAGGTGGGCAAGGAAGGCGTAATTTCCCTAGAAGAAGGGAAATCTATGACCACTGAGTTGGAAATTACTGAAGGGATGCGCTTTGATAAAGGCTACATCTCTCCTTATTTTGCCACTGACCCAGAACGGATGGAAGCGGTTTTCGATGAGCCTTTCCTCCTGCTCACCGATAAAAAAATCGCTCTCGTACAAGACCTCGTACCAGTGTTAGAGCAAGTAGCTCGTGCTGGTCGTCCTTTGGTAATTATTGCCGAAGATATCGAAAAAGAAGCCTTGGCAACCTTAGTAGTTAACCGTTTGCGCGGTGTACTGAATGTTGCTGCTGTGAAAGCTCCTGGCTTTGGCGATCGCCGCAAAGCTATGCTAGAAGATATCGCTGTGTTAACTGGCGGTCAATTAATCACCGAAGATGCTGGTTTGAAGCTAGATAACACCAAGTTAGATAGCCTGGGTAAAGCTCGCCGCATCACCATCACCAAGGACAACACCACAATTGTTGCCGAAGGTAACGAAGTTGGAGTTCAAGCTCGTATCGAACAAATTCGTCGTCAAATCGAAGAAACCGAATCTTCCTACGACAAAGAAAAACTCCAAGAGCGTCTTGCTAAACTTTCCGGCGGTGTCGCCGTGGTAAAAGTGGGTGCAGCCACCGAAACCGAAATGAAAGACAAGAAACTGCGCCTAGAAGACGCTATCAACGCTACCAAAGCTGCTGTGGAAGAAGGTATCGTTCCTGGTGGCGGTACAACCCTCGCTCACCTAGCTCCAGATTTGGAAACCTGGGCTAACGGCAACCTCACAGGTGAAGAGTTGATTGGTGCCTTAATTGTAGCTCGCGCTTTACCTGCACCTCTGAAGAGAATTGCGGAAAACGCTGGTCAAAATGGTGCTGTCATTGCTGAACGCGTCAAAGAGAAGGAATTCAGTGTTGGCTACAATGCTGCAACTAACGAATTTGTAGATTTGTTAAGTGCTGGTATTGTTGACCCTGCCAAAGTAACTCGTTCTGCTCTGCAAAACGCTGCTTCTATCGCTGGCATGGTGTTGACAACCGAATGTATTGTAGTTGACAAGCCTGAACCCAAGGATGGCGCTCCTGCTGCTGGTGCTGGTGCTGGTGGCGACTTCGATTACTAATACTCTATAGTCCGTTATTTGAAAACAGCCGCCTCCACAAAAAAGCGGCTGTTTTTTGTGTCATTAGTCATTAGTCATTAGTCATTTTGTTTCTGAGGACATTCGTGGCTATTTTGGGAGAAAACAGTGCAAGAGAATAGGGATATAAGACTTACAAGCCTTGTTTTTTCAATTTATTCGCGTCCAAAAGATGGGAAACAATAGGGGTGAAATTGTTCCCTATCCCCAACAAATAATTTTTTCAGCACGCCCTAATTAATTTGCAATTTTCTTTGCTTAACAGCTTATTTACTAACGCGAACATCCCACCTTGATGACTTTGTCTTTGAGAGTATAAGTCACTGGTTCGCAAACAACACTTGCCGAATCAAGTTTGATAGAAGTTGGTGCAGAGCGATTTTGTTTAGATAATTGTGAGTTCCAATCACCAGCTATTTTTTTCAAAGTGGAATGTGCCTTGATAAAATTTGCATCTGCAACAATATCGTTAGGCCCTTTGACATTTGCAGATGAAGTATTCAGGTATATGTTGTAATCAAAAGTAACGTTTTTACCTTTACTGTTGCTGTTAACTTGCTTGCCAGGAAAAGCATAGAGAATATTATTTAAAATTTTCACGTCAGATGACATCTGAGTAAATATTTGTCCTAGTTTAAGTTCTGGAGTCTGATTATTTAAAAAAGCTGTGTTGTTGATGATATCAATATTGTCACTATAAAATGCATGAATCCCTGAACCACCGTTATTAAATGTCAGATTATTTTTTACTAAAGTACGTCCTTTATATGGAGGGTATGTTGAGTTTTTCTCCTTAGTGAAACTATCGAGAATAATGCCATTCCCGTCGGTGATAGTTCCGGTCTTAATCCAGGGAATATATTGCCGATTATTGTAGACTTTGTTATTAGTGACGAATATCTTATATCCCCGATAATCATCAAAGTCTCTATTACGCAGCAATGAAATGCCACTGCTAGCATAAACGCCGTACCAGGCATTATCGAACACGACGTTATTATCTATAGTCACATAATCCGCTTCAATGACTCCAATGCCTGAACCACCACAGTTATGTGTTTTGTTGTTAACAATACGTATGTGGTGGGGATAGCTTCCTTTTCGCCCATCTACACTAATACAGTTTCCATTTGTGAGCGGATTGACTCTATTACTCTTCTGGCTCATGGCATATTCAAGAGTAACGTTGGCATTATTTCCTATGACTTCAAGCCCGTTAACTTCAATATATGAAGCTCCATTGTTAATCAAAACTCCATGCCATCCATTGAGTTTAAGTTTTGGGGAATGTGTAGGATATGCTTTAAATTTAATCCATGCATTCGCAGTTCCAGAGCGAGTAATGGTTAGTACATCTCCTTTGGGATTTGCATTTGTGTAGACTCCGTTCATGATGAGTACGGTGTCTCCAGGCTTGGTGAGATTTGCTGCCTTTTGAATAGTCTTAAAAGGCGATGAAGTGGAAAGTCCGTTATTTTTGTCGTTTCCCTTACCACTAACGTAGTATGTTTTTCCAGTTGTTTTAGTGCTAATTAGCTGGGGACTGGGAGCGATCGCTTGTTGTTCGATAGACTGTTGGCTAACATTTTTAATTACAGATACTTTTATGTTGTCTCCCTCCAGTAAAAGACTTAAAACTACGGGGATTGCAATATAAGCACTTAAAGTTAAACCCTCAGTTACCACAGTATTAAGCTCCTTACTCGGTAGTATTCAATAAAAATATCAGGATATTCACTAATTATGAATACTCTTTTGGATACAGAATAGCACAGAGCCGACTTCCTTAGCTGCCTCGATTCTTATCTTGCCCATAGGCTTGCCAAGCCAAATCTACTAATCCGTCAACGATGGCAGCAGCTATAACTGCATTACCTTTGCGATTTTCTATGGTGATGTGGGGAACCAGAGATTCTTGTAAACGCGCCTTAGCATCAACATTTACAAATCCCGCCGGAGTCGCAATTATTAAAGCCGGTCTAATTTCCTCAGCTTCGATTAAATCCACTAATGCTGTTAATGCGGTTTGGGCTTGACCTACCACAAAAATACCCTCTGGATAACGCTTAGCCAGAGTTTCTATTCCCCAAGCAGCCCGTGTTTTTTCTTTTTGGGGGCGTGTCAAAGCTTCCATACTACAATACACTGGATTGGCAAAGGTATTTTGGATATCGTAAGCAATACCTACTTGTACCATCGGTACATCTACTACAATCGTGGTACGCGCAGCTAAGGCTGCCGCTCCAGCTTGCAAGGCACGTTCAGAAAAGCGAATCAAAGACTTATACTCAAAGTCAGCCGTGGCGTAGATTACCCGACGCACAATTTCATACTCTGCTGGTGAAAATACATGATCGCCAATTTCACTATCGATGATTGCTAAACTTTGAGCATCAGTTACGTGCCATTCCATTGTTGTTGAGCTTCTCAAATATTTAGCTTTCAGCTTATCAGTTTCAGAGAGTTAGGAGTTAGAAGTTAGGAGTTGGGAGTTGGGAGTTAGGAGTTGGGAGTTAGAAGTTAGGAGTTTGGAGTTGGGAGTTAAAAGTTAGAAGTTAGGAGTTTGGAGTTTGGAGTTTGGAGTTTGGAGTTTGGAGTTTGGAGTTTGGAGTTACCTTTAATGTGAATTAAGTCTTGAAACCCTTGTGATTTCATAAGTAATCCCAAAACAATGATTTTAGGTGAATCTAGAAACCCTTATGAAATAAGAGATGTTTCTAATTCATATTCAGATGTGATTTGTAATTGAGAATTTAGGAGTTAGCACTCATCACTCCTAACTCCTAACTACTCACTCCTAACTCCTACCTCACCACTCCTACCTCTTCACTCATTGGTGGAAGAAGGCCGAGTGAACACAGGAGATAGATAAGCAACTAAAGCGCCAATGAGAAACCCAGAAATATTACGAACTAGGGGTAACCAGTCGCTTGTACGTGTCACTACTGGGCCGATGCCAAAGGCAATAAACAAGATTCCCCATAAAGGAGAAAAAATTAAAGCCCATTGCCAAGCAAAAACTTGACCTTGTTCGCGGGGTTGAGCTGCAAACCCGCAAACTATCCCACCAATTACTGAAGTAATCAAGGTGAGAATCCACTGTTCTCGCGGCAGTCCGGGGACGACATTGCAACCACCTTTGAGTAAACAGCCTTTAACAGATTCTAAAGCTTGCAAAATGGCTTGGTCTTCGCCTTGTTCGCGTACAAAGTACAAATTGCCGAACCTGGTTTGCAGTTCTATCCAGAAAGTCCGGGGTAAAAGTTCATAAACAGCATCACCGACACTAAAGCTGAGGATGTTGCCACCGCGAGAATCAGCAACTAGCAAAATACTTTTATCATCTAAGCCCCAATAATTAATCACTGCCCGACCAGGAGTGCGGTCATACTGAGTCAACACTCGTAATTTCCAGCCCGTATCAGCTTCAAACTGCTCTAAATCTTTGACAAGTTTTTCTTCTTGCAGTTCGGGAAGAGATTTAGCTAAGTCTACAACTGGGGTAAAGGTCTTTGGGAGCAAGTCAGGATTGTCATAAGCCATTGCTGGAGGAGAATGCATTACCCAAATTGACCCAGCCAGAAAAAACACTGCAATGGATACCAGGATTCGTCGCCAAAAACAAGACTGCATGAACGTTTTTATAGAAATATCAAAGGTAAAAGTGAACAAGTTGTTTTAAAAGAGTACTGAAAAATCATACTTCTTTACACTTGTTTACTTTACTCTAATCTTAGGGATCAAAGCAAAACGTTTTTGGGGATTGGGTATGGGGCATGGGGCATGGGGCATGGGGCATGGGGCATGGGGATGAGGGAAGGACGAATAATAACTTCTCACTGAACAGTCAACACCCCAATGCCCTATACCCCATTCCCAATTTATAATTCACTCTTCATCATCAAAATCTGTTTCCCAGTTAGCAGTGTCGTTGTAGCTGTCATTGGCGCGGTAGACTTCTGGCTTGATGCGGTGATTTTCTTGTCTCAACAATTCTCGTTCTCGCAACGTGAGTGTTGGTTTTTCATTGCTGACGAGGCGATCGCTAATTCGTCTTGTTGGTTTTTGGCGCGTGAAGTTTCTCCAAGCGGCTTTGACGCCAACTAAGATGCTGCGTGTACCTACTTGCAGGTTTTGAGCTTGTTTTCTGGCAGTATCAAGGCTTTGATCGACTTGTTTGACAACTTGACTGGCACTTTTTACGCCTTGACTGACATCATCAGTTAAGTCAGTAATTTCTAACCCTGTGACGCGGATAGCGTCTAGGGTAGGCGGTAATTCTCGCGAGAGTGTGTCAAATAACTTTTCTGCACTCCGGGCTGCGCGTGCTAACTCCTGCAAAGCCGGTATGGCCGCCACTAAAACGGCAGTTAAGCTTGTGGCGACTAAGAGTAAGGAAAATCCCAACCAAAACAGGGGGTCAATCACGGTTAGATCGTTTATAAGCTTTCTAATTTCTGGGGAATTGAGTCTGAGTCTTCTGGTGATGTTTGTCGCTTTAAGACTTGGCTTTCTCGCTGACTTGCATCTACGCCTGCGGCGATCGCTTCTTTTAATCTATCTAAAGTTTCATCCCAGTTTCGCAATGCGCTGGCAGAAAGACGATCCGCCTGGATTTGCACGCTTGTGGATATGTCTTCTGCCAATTCTGGGATGGCATTGGCAGATTTTTGCAAAATTTTACGCGTTTCGCGCCCTGTGCGTGGAGCAACTAGTAAACCGGCTAAAGCACCGATGGTAGCCCCCAGCATCAAACCGCCAACAAATATTCCAGAACGATTATTAGACATTATGTTGTTTCTCTCCTTAGACCCATTTTAGGTGGGTTTTCCCCCCTTGCAAGACTTAAACAATTTTATCTATATGTAACACTGTGTAGATGCAGCGACATCTTGATTCAACAGACTAGGGCTTTCAGATTTGACAGCTAGTTCTTCCCCTACAGCCACTCCACGACACCCGATACCCGCCCCGTAGGACTTGGTTACAGTGTGTTAGTGACTATCCTGACAAAATATCAGCCACAAATGTTGCTTTTATTCTAATAATTCACAAGTCAGAATTTAAACTTCGTCCAAGTTCAGAAGTGGACTTTTTCTAAAGAAAACGGAAAACTCGTGATTGGTTATTTTTTTAATTGGAAGTTCCTTGTTTTTGCAGGTGTTAAGTGTGGTCTACGAAAATAACGCTGCCAGATTTGTCGCCCTAACACAATTAAACTGATAATTTGCTGTACTTGTAGAATTTGTATCTTTAGTATTTGGTTTCTCTGCCGTAAGTTATAAATATATTGCTGATTTAAATAAATATTTTCCGGTGCTTCATGGAGTGTTGTATGGATACAAATTTCATAGGCAGTTAAGGTATCTGCTACAGATGCTAGTTGCTGCTTGAGTTGCCACACCTGCAAAGCAACATAGAGTAGTATCAACGAAATGAAAGTGTTAATTGTGACAACTAAAATGACCATCGTTTATTTTGACTAGTGTCAGCTTTGAGGAGTTATTCTACAAGTAATGGGCTTTGATTTTTGAAGTTATATAGATATATGGGAAGCGGGCAGTGGGGAATAGTAAATTCGGGGGTGTTTAACTGTTGAGGGTTCACAGTTAACAATCAACAATTAACAGTCAACAATCCACGACTTGAAGTGAAATAATTCATTTTTTGGAGTTTGCTGAGTTGGCGATCGCTAGCTTTTCCTAAATATAGCTTTTTTTCCGGAAGCAACAATAATTGATTAATGGTAAAAAATCCTCTATTTTGCAATTTTGTAACAAATACATATCCACTCCTCATCAAAGCACAGCTACAATTGCCTTAGATTCAGGAATTGCTTTGCTCCCTGCAACCCGTATAAGGGATACGCCACGCCATCACCATGTTCCTTTCCCCAATCAATTTGCGATTTTGACGGCACATCAGCACAATGGTATAGTTGCTTGATGCAGATGGTTCAAGACTGCAATATATTTTCTACCAAAGAGACACCCCAGCATCGCCTCGTATCTTGGTGCTTTTACCGTTAGCAGTTTTACAGCCCGTTGCGTAAAGCTACATTTTGTTTGCAAAAACCTTGTCTGCTCAATTCTTCAATAATAATGATTATCTTTTTTATGCATCCAGTAGGAGATAAGGATGTCAAAAAAATCACCAAAAAATAATTTATTACGAGCTATTCTTGTTGTCTTGACAGTTGGATTTGTTGGGTGTGGGAATCAAGCTGTAAGAACTACATTTACTCAGACTAGTGTTGAGGTGAATGAAAATCTTCCGCGAGTGGTAGCAACCACAAGTTTACTTTGTGACTTAACTAGACAAGTTGCAGAAAATACAGTTAACCTGACTTGTTTAATTTCCCCTAACGCCAATGCCAAAATTTATAAACCGAAACCGGAAGATCGTAAAGCTATTGAGCAAGCTAATTTGATTCTTTATACTGGTTATAATTTTGAGCCAAATGTCATCAAATTAATTAAAAGCACTAAAAATTCTGCACCAAAAATAGCCGTTGCTCAAATTGCTGTGTCTAACCCACAAAAATTTATCCAAGGTGGTAAAAGGGTGAACGATCCGCATATTTGGCATAATACTAAAAATGCGATCGCAATGGTGGAAGTTATCAATAGTAACTTGAAGAAACTAACATCTAGTGATACCGAGCTTTATACAAACAACACCCAAAAAATTACCAATGAACTCACTCAATTAGATCAGTGGATTGCATCAAGAATCGCTAGTATTCCCACCAAACAACGCAGGCTAGTTACCACCTCTGATGCATTTGGTTATTATGCCAAAGCATACGGTATTTCATTAGCAGGGGGAATGGAGGGTATTAGCAGTCAGGAAAAACTGACAACTCTACGAGTAAACAATTTGGCTAAAAATATTAAACAGGCTAAAGTACCAACTATTTTTCCTGAAGTAGCAATTAACCCTAATTTAATTCAATCTGTAGCCACAGAAGCTGATGTCAAAACTTCTAAAAGACAGCTATATTCTGAGGGACTCGGAGAACCTGGAGGCGAAGCAGATACTTATCAAAAAATGATGATTGCTAATACACGCACAATTGTCGAAGGTTTGGGAGGAACATATTTAATGTTTCAAGCAAAATAATTAGTAGGGGCGAACGGCTGTTCGCCCCAAATCATTAATTCAGCTGTTCGCCCCAAATCCTAAATTCAGCCGTTCGCCCCAAATCCTAAATTCAGCCGTTCGCCCCGAATCATCAATTCAGCTACAAATCAACGCACCTCTTTAAGAGTATCAACTTGCTTGGTGAATAACTCAGTGAACAGACTCAATACAGTTCGTTCTTCTCTGACTTTGATATTAGCACTGATAGACATACCTGACTGTAAAGAAACGGTTTTACCTTTAATCACTAAAGATTGTCTATCCAAATGAATTTTTGCCGGGAATCGATAAAATTGATGTGTTTGATCTGGTGGTAAAGCATCCGAACCTATCCCGGCCACTTCACCTTTAATGTCACCAAATTCACTGTAAGGAAAAGAGTCAATCCTGACATCTACTTTCATGTTTTTTCGCACAAAACCGATGTCTTTATTAGTAATGAAAACTTCACCTATATATTTTTCATTGGGTACAATTTGCATCAGTTTTGTAGTGGGATTGGCTACAAATCCTGGGTTTTTGGCTTGCAAATCAAAGACTGTTCCGGATACTGGTGCGCGGAGTTCTTGATATTTGACGTTTAACTCTGATTGGGAAATTTTACTATTTATATCTGCTAAACGTTGCTCGTTATCTAGCACGACTTTCATGAATTGGCTATCAATTTCCGCAATACGTTTTTTATTGTCAGCGATTTTATCCAAAACGTTTTTGTCAGTGATAGCTACTGTATTGCTTACCTCTTCCTGCCCTTTTTCAATGTCGAACTGGAGACGTTTAATTTCTTCGCCTAATTGTGCTACTTCAGCTGTGCGGTTTTGGACTTCTTGTTGTTGGTTGAGATACTGAAGCTGAGAAATTCCACCTTCTTCTGATAATATTTTTAGTTTATCTAAAATTCTTTGTTGAATAGCTAAACTTGATTTACTATCTTCTAACTTCACTTGAGTTTGAGTCAGTTGTTTTCTGATTTTTTCCACTTCTAGCCGCGCCGCCCCCGAACGAGAATCTAATTCCTGTTTGGCAGCTTGTAGGCGTTGTTGTTCGTCAATTCCCAGGGCATAATTTTGACCAGAGTTTCTTAATTGAGTCCGCAATAAATCATTTTCTGCTACTAGGGCGGCCCGATTTTTTAATAAAAAAGCAGTTTCTGACGGCAAGTTACTACGCAAAAATAATAATTCTGATGTGGTGGCGGTACTTGCTCCCAATAATCGCCGATAAATTTGGTTTTCTTTGGTTAATGCTACACGAATTTTATTCAAAGAATTTAATTCCGCAACAGAGGCAATGGAATCAAAAGTTAATAACAAATCTCCTTCCTTAACTTCTTGTCCATCTTTGACATAAAGTGCTTTGACTACTCCACTCACAGGAGCTTGAACATCTTTGACTGTTCCTTCGGGTTTTAGTTGCCCTGTTGCTGGTACTACTTGCTCGATTTTGGCAAAATAAGCCCAAGCAATTCCAAAACAAGCTAAGGCCATTAAGGTGACCATAATTGTACGCGACCACAGTGGAGATTGGCGTAAAATAACGGACTGTTCAAACTCTTGGGGAGTTGACTTAATTAAGGATTCTGGAGCGACTTTCTGTTGTTTAGTCACAACAGGTGAATCTTGTTTTGCTCCGTTTTTATAATTACCGTTGGTGTGGTTGCCATTAAGTTGAGTCATAGTAATTTTGGATTTTGGATTTTGAATTTGGGATTGAAAAAAAATTTTGTAGAGTGGATACCAGCATCGATAAACAGTGTCCACCCTACAGTCGGTTATTGTTGACTACTGAATTTTGACTCCTGAATTCTCCCTCATACTCATAAGTTGACTTCTTGTTGATGATACAGGTAGTAATAATGACCTTTAGCAGCCATTAATTCTTGATGACTACCTTTTTCTATAACCCTGCTGTTATCCATAACAACGATGGTGTCTGCATTACTAACGGTGTTCAGGCGGTGGGTAATAAAAAATACGGTATTACCTTTGAATGCTCTAGCTAAGTTGAGACAGATTTGCCGTTCTGTGGGATAGTCTAAGGCGCTAGTTGCTTCGTCTAAAACTAGTAATTTTGGTCGTTGCAAAACAGAACGAGCGATGGCAATTCTTTGTCGTTGTCCCCCTGAAAGTGCAGAACCTCGTTCTCCCACCCGCGTGTTGTAACCGTTGGGCAAGTTCATGATAAATTCGTGGGCGCAGGCTACCTGAGCCGCTTGAATAATTTCTTCAGTTGTGGCGTCGGGATTTGTCAGGGCAATATTTTCTTGAACAGTGCCATCAAATAACAATGTTTCTTGGGGAACTACACCAATTTGTCGCCGCAGTGAATAAAGTTCTACTTTGGCAATATCGTAACCATCAATCAAAATTCTGCCGGACTCGGTTTCATAAAGTCTCAGCAATAATTTCATCATGGTACTTTTACCAGAACCACTTTGTCCGACAATCCCAACAAATTTTCCAGGTTCAAATTCGACATTGACGTTAGAAAGTTGTAGAGGGCCGCTGGTTGCAAATCGGAAAGAAACATTCTCGTATTTGACTGCTCCAGCGATCGCTGGTAAGGGTATATTGTAACGGTCTGTTTCTGCTTCTTCTGGTGTATCAACAATATCGCTTAAACGTTCTATGGATAAGGCAGTTTCTTGGAAGCTTTGCCAAAGTTGAGCTAGGCGCAATATTGGGCTAGTAACGTAACCAGATATAATTCTGAAGGCGATTAATTCACCTAAAGTTAATTGTTGTTGCAGTACTAAATAAGCTCCTACCCATAAAACTAGTAAGCTGCTGAGTTTGTTGAGAAAGTTACTTGTAGAGTTAGCCAGGGTAGAAGTAACTACTGTTTTAAAACCAGCGGCGACATAACGAGCATAACGTTCTTGCCAGGAAAAGCGCGATCGCAATTCAATATTCTGCGCTTTTACTGTTTGAATTCCTGACATCACCTCCACTAAATAAGATTGAGTTTCTGAGTTGCGCTCGGCTTTAGAACGTAATTGTCTGCTAATAGTTGGAGATGCGATTAAGGTAATAATTACAAATACAGGAATTGTACTTAAACCTACCAAGGTGAGTTGCCAACTATAAATCAGCATCACACCAATATAAACAAGGGAGAATAAAGCATCTAAGCCGACTGTTAAAGCAGTACCGGTGAGAAATTGGCGGATATTTTCTAGTTCGTTAATCCGAGTGGAAAGTTCGCCCACCGGTCGCTTTTCAAAATATAGCAGTGGTAAACGTAACAAGTGGTCGATAATTTGCGACCCTAAACCCATATCGATGCGATTTGTCGTATCGACAAATAAGTAGGTTCGCAATGTAGTTAATACGGCTTCAAATAAGCCAACTACTAATAGTAAAATACCCAAAATATGTAGAGTACCAATACTATTTTGAGTGATTACTTTGTCGATAATTAACTGCACCACTAAGGGATTCGCCAATGCTGCCAACTGCACGAAAAAGGAAGCAATAAATACTTCTATTAGTACTCGGCGATAGCGTGATAAATAAGGGATAAACCACCGCAAACCAAAACGTTCTTGTGGTGTTTCTTTGGTAGCGGACAGCAGTAATACCCTAACTTGTGGCGGGAAGTTATTGGGATCGGTATCTAATTGTTCAATGAATTGAGCCGGTTTGCAGCGGACAATTCCTTCGGATGGAACACCCACAACCATTGTGTTGGCGTCGGCTTCATATAAAACAGCAAAATTATCAGCGTACCGAATTAATGCAGGCGTGGGAATTCTGGTGACTGAGGCCACCGGTAAATCTACAAGTTGCGCCTTGAGTCCGATTAACTCTGCTAGGTAAGCAAGAGCTGGAAAGGAAATATTTCCCTGGCGTTTGATTTGATCGTTTAAAATGCGGCGAATTACTTCACGACGAAACGGCATTTCTAAGTGTTTCGCCAGCATTTGGAAGCAGGCAAAGGTTGTGTTTAATTCTCCTTTACCGCCAAAAAATGGATATTTTATGCGTTTTCCTGCATTTTTGGAGGTCTGATTGATGGTTTGTGATACAACTATTTCATCTGATGCGTAGGGAATATCTAGTTCTTCTTGGCTGGGTGGTTGGGTGTCACTAACTGCAAGTTCTAGTTGACGAGTATCTTGCAATATCAAAGTTGAGGGATTGAGACCAAGTAAGCGTGCGGAAGTTTGACCGATAACGTGTATTTTGTGTCGTTCGTCCTCTGGTTCTAGCCGATCGCCAGCTGCAAAATTGGTGATGCTACCACCACCACTGATAAACCAAACGCGATCGCTATTTAGTTCGCTGAATGGAGTTTTCCCTGGATCTACGTACTGAATTACCGCATCTAGTAAAGCTGTTTGTGTGAGTTCTTTAAGGTTTAATGTGGCGATCGCTTGCTTTTGCCAATAAGCACCGAGAATATCGAATACTTCTACTAAGTTACTGCGGTTTTTACGAGCCTCGGCAAACGCTGAGTATGACTCTAAAAGCTGAAGATATGTTGCTGCATTCAAGGATAAACATACTACCTCGGTGGAGGCAATGGCTGTTTCACAAGGAATCTCGCGCAATAAACCAATTTCGCCGATGATTTCCCCTGGTTGCAACAATTTCAAGGTGGTTGGAATTTGCGTCTGGGGTTCGTATCCCAACAGCCGCACCTGTCCTTCATAAATGATTGTGATTTGTTGCGGGAGGCTTTCTTTACCGATGATTTTTTGACCCAACCGATAACGCCAAGCTTGCAGATGTTGGGATATGTTGGCGATCGCTTCATTTGGCAGGCGATCGAACCCCTCTATGGTTGTGAGAAATTCCGGAAAAGTGTTCTTAATATAAGTCATGTCAAATAAGTCAAAAGGTAAAAATGAGTCATCAAGTTATCAGCTAGGGATGAAGAGTTAACATAATTCTTCACTCCACCAGGTTCGCCATTTACAGTTTTGAGAAACATTTAAGACTGCGCTGCCTCACTTCTAACTTGACAATGTGGTATTCAAATTCCACTGGTAACAAAATTTGCTAATTACAAACCTACATTTATATCCACGGTTATTACTGTTAGATTATTCAAAATCAGCACAGTTTGTAATAATTCTTCAAACTACACCGATGGTAGTAAAAACCCATAAGCAAGGATCGAAAAGCTTTCCTTGCCTGCTACGTTACAGAAGCAATTAATCACATCTGTACCCACCTTCCACTCCTGATTTCCAAGACAGTCAATCGCTGAAAAATCCCACAACCAAAGATAAAAAAGAATATACCCTACTTCCTACTCCCTGGTTTTAATAATAAATTGAGAAAAGATTATTGCTTGGTTAATGCTACATAATTTATACAAGCTGAAATTCAGAGTTTATTATTGCAACTATAGAGAATGAAGATTCACAACAAAATTAATACATCCAAGCATTTTTACTAAATTTGGCTTGGTGCATTTTTA
>Ga0314811_100036_pt1 | contig 23318 bp, 15 predicted proteins | sample STEome_7_FD_202340 | JGI IMG/M metagenome (GOLD analysis project Ga0314811, IMG submission 202340) | Metatranscriptome of soil surface biofilm microbial communities from soil inoculated with nitrogen-fixing consortium DG1, State College... ...
GTTAGATATAGTAAGAATGATTCTTCAGAAGTATTTCTAATAGAAGTTAGTGTAAAATACAGCAAAATAAAAAAGTATAGCGGTCATCTAAATTATTTGTGAAATATCACTCTTGAGGCTGTTGACAATTAGCAGTTAACAATAAAAATAATCGCCAGTAACCGATGGTCAATGGTTGTAAATTTTCAGTGATTAAAAGCAAGTTATTAACTGTTTTTGGAGTGGCGATCGCCATTGCGATCGCTTTTATCACTTGTCACAATTTACAATTAGCAAATCAACACTCAGTATCTACAGCAATTACCATTAAACTGAGCGGTTGGGGAGGTTCCCCTGTGGAGCAAAAACTCTTGAGACAGGTATTGCAAGACTTTGAAGCACAACATCAAAATATTAAGGTCAAATATGAGGTGATTTCTGACCAATACATGGATGTCATCAAAACCCGCTTAGTTGGAGAAGCCGCACCTGATGTATTTTATCTAGATGCTTTAGAGGCTCCTTTTTTAATGAGTCAAAATGTTCTGGAACCACTAGATAATTACATCACTCCCGAATTTGACTTAGGAGATTTTGAAGAAACTTTAATTAACAGCTTCAAATACCAAAACAAAATTTATGGTCTTCCCAAAGACTACTCCACACTAGCGCTATTTTATAATAAAAAAGCCTTTGCCACAGTTGGCTTGAATGAGCCGCCAACCACTTGGGAAGAACTACGTAGTTACTCCAAACAATTGACCGGCAAACTTAATAAATACGGCTTTGGAGAAATTCCAGAATTAGCGCGTCAGGTTTATAAAATCAAAGCTTTTGGCGGAAAAATTGTTGACCAAAATGGCTATGCGACTTTTGCCAGTGAGGCAAGTTTAAAAGGTTTACAGTTGGTGATAGATCAGTATCAAAAAGACCGTTCCTCTGCCCAAAAATCTGATGTGGGGACAAATTCGGGTAGTGAAATGTTTGGTCAAAATAAAGTAGCAATGGTAATTGAAGGTAACTGGGCAATTCCCTATTTAACTGAAACCTTTCCTCAAATAGAGTTTGCTACTGCCCAAGTGCCTACAATTAATGACAAAAAAGGCACAATGGTGTTTACAGTTGCCTACGTTATGAATAAACAAACACAGCACAAAGCCGAAGCGTGGGAGTTGATTTCTTATTTGACGGGGAAAGCTGGAATGGAGAAGTGGACAGGAACCGGGTTTGCTTTGCCAACGCGTAAATCAGTAGCTAAGAATTTGGGTTATGACCAAGATACATTGCGATCGCCATTAGTGGCTGGTGTTGATTATGCTACACCTTGGCAGGTAGGTAAATATCCAGGGGCGATCGTGAATAATTTTGAGAATCAGTTTATCAGTGCCTTATTAGGGCAACAATCATTAAAACAGGCAATGGTGCAGGCAGAAAACGCAGCTAATCAGCAGATTAGGGCAATGGATTGATGTTTACAGCAATTTTCAGGTTAGACCACGTTGTAGAACGGCCGTTCGCCTCTACCAGGATTGGGGTTGAAATAGATGAAAATTGCTCTAAGGTTTTAAAACCCACGTAGGTGGGTTTCGTCTGTGTAGCCGCGATTTCCAATCGCCCGGTTAGTAATAATTTAGACTTTTCAAACAACCTCTAAGCAATACAGTAATTGAGTACAGGACTTACGCAAAAACTCTCTGAAACCCCCTTTACTTCGTGTCCTTTGTGTCCTTCGCGGTTCGTTTTTTCATTATTTTGCGTAAGTCCTAGAGTATAAAAGTGAAACAGTATGACTCCTAAATTATGCTGTATTAAACTTGCTTAATTCCTTTCCAACCACTCATCCAAACGAGACATTTCCACCGCACGGTTCAACAGCAATCCATTAACCTCATTTGAGCCGGAATGGAGCGCTAAAATATAATATTTGCCGTTTATATTACTGATAATTGCACCTCCAGAAGCTCCTTGATTAGTATCACAGTTGTGGTACAAAAAATTATCCTGACGGCGGAGGATACTGCATCCCAAGTGAACGCCAGCAGTCATACTTGCACCAGCAGTTAGATTTTCATAACCTTTTTTCTTGGGGTTGGGAAAATCACCAGAGTAGCCGACTAAGGCAAATTTTTTCGTATCGCCAACCAAACTAGAAGATGGTAAGGATTTCCAGCCCAAATAACCATATTTTTTACCGATGGGCTTGTTGAGTTTTAAAATCGCCCAATCCTTTGCGTAATCAGCTAAATCGCCATTTTTAAAGTCTGTGCCGTAATAAACATTAGTTGCGTAAGCTACATCATTTTTACTTTTGACGACACCATTAACTAAGTTTGGCAGAAAGGCGATCGCTTGACTAACTTTTTTGGTTTCAGGGTTAACGACACAATGGGCGTTTGTCAAAACAACGTCTTCAGAAATCAAGGTTCCTGTACAACTGTAGCCGTTACCCTCAGCACTTACCCCCTCGATTTTACCAATGGCTGACCAAGGGTAATTTCTGCTAGTCATGGGAATACGGTCATCTTTGGAACCAATGATTACCCGTTGTCCGGGGAGTTCTTCTTTCTGATTTAGCAGCGAGGGTTCTCCTTTTCCTTGTAGTTGAAATTCTTTAGGATTTTCAACCTTGGTAAAGCTGGGTGGGGTTTGTGGTTGGGCTGAGACTGAAGCCCAAATTCCTAAAATTCCTATTGTGGCTAGGCAGGGGAAAATAAATTGTGTGGATGGAAATATGGTTTTCATGAAAAATTATTCCTGTAAATTTTGAGGTGAAATTTAAACGCAAAGGGGCGCAAAGGTAAGCGCAGAGGTACGCGGAGTCTACGATGCTTAGTTACGAATTAGTTCACCGCCATTCGCCCAGCAGGGTAAAGGCTGACCAAGAATAGGGGTTACGCCATTGTTCTTGTGACCACATCTTGAGTTGTGCGGCTCTGAGGGCGGCGGCGGGGGTTTTCCCTTGCTGCAACATTTGGCTGTAAAATTGGCTCATCAATAGTGATGTGGCTTCATCGTCAACGTTCCATAAAGACACCACTACCCGCGCTGCACCTGCATACATTAATCCTCTTGTCAAGCCTACTAGCCCTTCTCCTTTCACTTCTTCACCCAGACCGGTTTGGCAGGCACTCAGCACCACCAACTCTGCCGGGAAGTTGAGGTTAAAGATATCAGTGAGTCGCAAAAAGCCTCTTTGGGATTTGCCTTGTTTATCTATCAGGGAAAGGACAATTCCTGATAACTCTGGTTCAGTGCTGTCTAAAAAGCCGTGGGTAGCAAAATGCAGGATTTTGTATTGACTTAGTTGGTCGTTGGTAGCCCAGTTGTAGTTTGCGTCAAAACCAAAGGCTTGGATATTCTCTGAGGGTGAGACAAGTTTGAGAATTTCCTGCGCTTCTTTTTCTGTGCCGGGGAGTCTTTGAATTTCGCTGCGCTTGATGTTTCTAGTAGACCGCTTCAGGGCAGACTCTTGTAGTTGCTGGTCAATGTTATTATTAGCAACATTGGAGGATTTGCCAGTAAATTGCTTATCACTATTGGAGGATTGACCAGTTACTCGTTCATCGTCAGGGGTGAAAACTGGGTCTGCAAGGATGGCGAGGGTTTTCGCTGGTTTGGTGCGTCCTGTGGTTTGCTTCCTGAGAATGGCAATGGTGGAGGCGGAAGGTAGAGAGATAATTTCATGGTTGACTACCAATGGTTGATAATCTGAACCATCTGCCGATTTGGTTGATGTCGTTAACGCAGCAAAGGGAATGTATTGTAAAGCTTCATCGCCAACAATTACTAGGCGTTTTTGCCCCAATTTATCAGCAACAGGTTTGAGGATAAGTTGACTCAGTTCGTTAGCAGCTTTGGCGGTTTCTTCTGGGGAAACTCCCTGGTATCCAGGATTTTTTAAGTAATTGTCGTATAAATTCTTGGCTGCTTTGTCTATTTGTTGGCGTTTTGGAAGTTTATAGCTATAGAGAGAGTCTGGTGTAACAGCCCAAAGATAGCTGCGTTCTTCACCCAAAGAATATTGCAATAGCAGTGTGTCTTTATCTAGTTGTTGTTGAATTTTTTTGAGAGTCAGAGGTTGGGGATATTTTAAATCGGCATATTCAGGGTTATTGGCGCGGATTTTAACTTCAATTTCTCGCTGTTGTTTGAGTAAGTCTTGGATTTTTTGTTTGGTGTTAGTTAAAACTTGTTCTGGGCTTTCTTTTTTACTTGCTAGTTCTGATAATAATTTTTCTTGAGCATTGATTTGCCATTGCAAACTAGTTTCTTCTGCTAAAAGTTTTGGGTCAATGCCTTTTTTGATGTCTATGTTTGCTTCGGTTAGTAGTTCAATTAGACCACGTGCGCGGGAGCGATCGCTAACTTCCAGTGCCAATGCATCGTATCCTTTTGATGGGTCTTTTTTGTGCAACTGCATCAGCAGGTCTGTGTAGAACTTGTAGTAGCCTTGGACTGAAGCAAAGTAAGAAGCGCGCAGTTGTTGGTCAGCTATTTTGGTGCGTAAATCTTCAATGATTTCAATAGCTGCTTGAATATGTTTTTGGGCTTGTTCTAGATTATTGCGATCGCGTTCTAGGAAAGCCATGTTAAAGAGGGTAGTAGCTTGCCCTTCTCTGTCTCCCACTACACGGTATATCGGTAAGGCTTGGTTGTAGTATTTGAGTGCTTCTTGCTTTTCTCCTGATGAGTTGTAGACTTTGCCAATATTGTTGAGGATGGTGGCTTCTCCTTCCCTGTTCCCCACTGCACGATATATGGGTAAAGCTTGGTTGTAGTATTTGAGCGCTTGTTGCTTTTCTCCTAATAAGTCGTAGACAGCGCCAATATTGTTGAGGGTGTCGGCTTCCCCTCCTTTGTCCCCGATTGCACGCATTATGGGTAAGACTTGGTTGTAGTATTTGAGTGCTTCTTGCTTTTCTCCTAATGAGGAGTAGACAAAACCAATATTGTTGAGGGTACCGGCTTCCCCTCCTTTGTCCTTCACTACACGGTATATGGGTAAAGCTTGGTTGTAGTATTTGAGTGCTTGTTGTTTTTCTCCTAATGAGTCGTAGACATTGCCAATATTGTTGAGGGTGGTGGCTTCCAGTTTCCTGTCCCCCACTGCACGGCTTATGGGTAAAGCTTGGTTGTAGTATTTGAGCGCTTCTTGCTTTTCTCCTAATGAGTCGTAGACAGTGCCAATATTGTTGAGGGTGCCGGCTTCCCCTTCCTTGTCCCCCACTGCACGGCTTATGGGTAAGACTTGGTTGTAGTATTTGAGCGCTTGTTGCTTTTCTCCTAATGAGGAATAGACAGTGCCAATATTGTTGAGAGTGGTGGCTACCCCTCTCCTGAATTCCACGGCATGAAATAGAGTTAGGGCTTGGTTGTAGTATTTGAGCGCTTCTTGCTTTTCTCCTAATAAGTCGTAGACTCTGCCAATGCGAAGAATGGTGATGGCTTCCCAGCCTTTATCATCAATTTGTTGCCAAAGTTTTAGCGCTTCTTGCCATTTCACAATTGCCTGTCGTAGTGATTCTGCTGTACCTTGTTGATAAAGCTGCACTCCCTCTTGAAAAACCCGTTCCGCAGCAGCGCGATCGCCATTTTGTTGAGTAGTTCCTGGCTGCTGTGCTATCTGCAACCCTCGTTTTTTCGGTGTCGCCCCCACTGCATCAGCAAGCATTACCGCACTCAGCAATAAAGTTAAACTGTAGCGGGTCAATTTTGGTAGAAACCACCAGCAAACCCCTTGAGACTTTGCACTCCTATTCATTCTTTAGCCTCACAGCCTCAATCAGTAATTATTTGCAGCCCTATCCTGTCGGTATCAATTCCGCTTATTAGTAAATTATTTAATTGTCGCCAGTAATATTGCTGAAACTTTATGTTGATTTTACGGTTGAGCTTTAAGGTTATGGTTATGGTTTCCGTTTTTGTAACGAACTCATCGGTAAACCCTGATTTTCTCGTCCTGACGCTTGTTAAGGAGAGAGAGATAAGAGGTGATAATAGTTATTGAATGAGCAAAGGTAACTTTGATATGTCGTATAAAGTTAGCATTGTTATCGAAAAAGATGAATATGGATATTATGCTTATTGCCCTGAACTTCCTGGTTGTCAATCTCAAGGTGATTCCCTAGAAGAAGTACAGGTAAATATTAAAGAAGCAGTTGAACTTTATTCACTTTAATTGTCCTTCAGAAATCCCCTTAAAGGAACTTGTAGTAATAACAGGTTATCTTCAGGACTTACGCAAGTGTCACAAAAAATCAATTTTTTTTGCTTGTAGTAAGGACTTCAGTCCTTATTAGAGGACTAAAGTCCTTACTACGAACTTAAAATAATATGCCAGTTGCGTAAGTCCTAATCTTTAATGCCGGGGCTGATTTCTAAATAAAATTTATGCTAGTTAAACTACCGTCACCTGTATTCATATTTCTATTAGGATTAGCCATAACTCAAACCTTTGGATGCACAAATCGTAATCATAATTCCGCGATCGCTCAAAGTTCGCCAAAGCCAACTTACCAAGAAATTGTACAAGCTGGTGAAGTGCGGGTTTTACCAGGAAAATTAGATACAATACCCGTCTTTAACAGCAATAGCCCAGAATGGATTAAAACTGAAGGCGTTTTACTGTCTACCTTTCCTTCAAACGGCAAAAAAGTTGCCGCCGCCCACCTGAATTTTCCTTTTAAAGGACGTTTTGATTTATTCGCCCACCACTACACCCACACTCCCAAGGATTTACAAACTCTATATCTGGGTGTAATTGTGCATAACCCTGGTAAAAAACCTGTAACAGTGGATGTATTGCAAGCAGCGAGTTATTTAATGCAGGATGCGCCCTTTGTGACGTTACCTCCTTATATTGAAAATAACGATGGTAAAACTTATTCAGGGCCAGGGGCCCGCGCTGTTGCTGATGTACTGCGGGGAGTTCGCCAAGCTGATTTTCCCGCCCAACTGGTAATTCCTCCAGGACAAAGCCGGATGTTGCTAAATCATCCTATTCCTGTCAGAAATCTAGAAAAACCAATCAACGGTCGGTCTAGTTTTATGCGGCTGCGTAGTAGCGATTCAGTTTATGCAGCAAGTTTAGCCATGTTTGCCAAGAAAAACTCTGATGGTAGCGAACGTCAACCGACTCTCAAGGAATGGCAAGCTTTACTAGATACAGGTAACTTTGCTGGGCCGCGAGATAAAACACCGACTCCTCCAGATGCTACCAGTGGCGCACTGATTTATGGACGTGTAGCTGGTGTTTCCCAAGGTTCCCAATGGCAAGCAAAATTGGTGGACAATTCCCAAGCCACAAATTTGACTATTCCCCAGCGTGGCAAAGCTATCTCTTATCCTATAGTTACATTGCGGGGTGGTCGATTGGGTACCGAACAAATCCAAACAGCCAAGATGCTGGTACGCTATCCCGATACAGCATACGAAGCACACGGTAATTACGCTGTGGAATACAAGCTGACTTTACCCTTAAGCAATAACACTGCCCAAAATCAGACCATCGCTGTTACCTTAGAAACACCTTTGAAAGAAGATAAATTATCCCAAGGTGGCCTGCGTTTCCGCAAACCCTCCTTAGATTTTCCTTTCTTCCGTGGTACGGTGCGGGTACGTTATTTCGACGACCAAGGTCAACAAAAAATCCGCTATGTGCATTTATGGCATAGAACTGGACAGGTATTAGAACCATTAGTGCAACTTACACTTCCACCCTCTACTAAACGGATAGTAAACGTAGATGTGATTTATCCACCAGATTCAACGCCACCACACGTGTTGAGTGTAAAAAATTTAGAAAAGTGAGGAGTAAAAAGTTAGGAGTTAGAAGTGAGGAGTTAGGAATTAACAATTGATATTATCCGCGCTCAATTAACCCTAATTCCTTACAACCCAACTGTTCAAACCCTAACCACAATATATTAGATTAGCCAAAGCTCAGCCTTGGCTCTTTGGAGTGCTTTTCCTATAAGCAATTAGAAGGCGAATTTATCTTACAACTCCTAACTCCAAACTCCTAACTCTTAACTTTATTTGCCGCTGTAATAAAAGGCAATTTCTTTTTCTTTTAGAGGTGCGAAATCTGCATCTGTAAGCAATTGATCGAGTTCAGCTTGGGGGATATGTTTTGCACCAATGCGGACAATGCGCGATCGCATCGTATTAGATACACCACTGCGCTGTCTATTGCCCTCTAGCCCCATGACTTTGCGATAAAGTTCTAATTTGGCAGGCGGAATTGGAGAACCATCAAAATCAATTCCCCGTGCGATCGCTTCATCAACAGCATCCGCACCTGTAGTCGTTTGATTACCTGGGTTAGTTTCAGTAGTCATGGTGATTTACTCTTCTTCGCTATGAGTAGATTTTACCAGTCTTGCTGAGAACAATATCCTGTCAACAATCAACAATCAACAACTCCAAGTGATTGTTTTTATTTATGAGAGTTCCCTAATTACGAGTTTCCCGCGTCACCAAACCACCAACAAACGCCCCTAAAACTGTACCCATCCACAATCCCGTTGTGCTACCTTGCCACATTCCTCCTAGCGTCGCCCCAGTGTTGCATATTACCTTCAAACCCCAGTATTGGTTTGCACACTTCTGGTTATGCAACATGGTGGTGATTTGTCCAGTGGTATAAGCAGTAAAAAAACCTGATGCTAGGGCTAAAAATGTGCAAATTAGAATTTTGTTTTTAGTCATTAGTCATGGGGCATGTGTCTTTGAGATTCGACCACGAGTCTTTAATACTCGCCGACAAGTATTTTAACTCAAGTGTTTTGCTCCCTCATCTCCCCATGCCCCATGCCGCATTCCCCATCAACCTGTATTTCTCATACCGGCAGCAATACCATTAATGGTTAACAATGCTCCTCGCAGTAATTCGCCTTTGCTATAACGAGAGTGAATTACTCCAGAAGTAGCAGTGGTATTCATAGACTGGCGTAAACGCTTGAGCAGGGAAACTTGGATAAATCCCAAGGGTACAATTGTGCCATTGCGTAATTGTACAGATCTTTGCAATATGGGGTCGCCATCTAAGAGCTTATTGTGATTGGTGATTTTTAACACCAAATCTCTTGTGAGATTAAATTCACTGGCAATTTGCTCAAAAACTTTAACAAAGCGTTCTTTATCTTCCGGCTTTGATAATTCTTGAACGTAGTGCTGCGCCATTTGCATGTCTACTTTTGCCAAGGTCATTTCTGCTTTGGAAATTACCATTTTGAAGAAAGGCCACTTGATGTAAAAATAACGCAGCAGTTTTAAGTGTTCTTCTGGTTCTTCGTTCAAGAATTCTTGCAAAGCAGTACCGACACCATACCAAGAAGGTAATAAAAAGCGAGTTTGTGTCCAGCTAAATACCCAAGGAATGGCCCGCAAACTGCTTAGGTCTTTTTTACCGGAAGGACGCCGTGCTGGACGGGAACTAATTTGCAGTTGGCTAATTTCTTCAATAGGGGTGACTTGGTGGAAAAAGTCGATAAAATCAGGTTGCTCGTAAATTAAGGCACGATAATGTTGACGCGATCGCGCTGCTAGTTCTTCCATAATCTCATTCCAAGGTTCGATATCATCAAACCCTGTCCGCAGCAAACTAGCTTGAATTACTGCGGTGGTAATAGTTTCCATGTGGTACAAAGCTAAGTCCAACAAGGAATATTTAGAAGCCAAAACTTCCCCTTGTTCGGTAATCTTAATCCGCCCATTGATGCTGTGACCCGGTTGAGCCAAAATCGCTTCGTAAGCCGGGCCGCCTCCCCTTCCCACAGAACCGCCGCGTCCGTGGAAAATCCGCAAATTCACACCGTAACCTTCTGCGATTTTTTGCAGCGATTTTTGTGCTTTATGAATTTCCCAATTGCTGCTTAAAAAACCAGAGTCTTTGTTGCTGTCAGAATACCCCAACATCACTTCTTGCAGGTTGAGGGTGAGGGGGGGTGAAGAAGACGCGGGGACGGGGAGACGCACTGACGCGGGGAAAGAATTGTCGGTGTCACCGTGTCCCTTTGTCTCCGTATCCTTCCCCGCGTCCCCGTGTCCCTCTGTCTCCGCGTCCGCTTCCCACTTGTGCGCTGCATAGCCGCCGGCTAACAAAGCGCGATACAAGGGCAGTTCAAATAATTCTCGCATAACGCTTCTGGAGCGTTGCAAGTCTTCTACTGTTTCAAATAAAGGAACGACTTGAATGGTTCCCACAGCAATGGCGGGGTCAAAAAGTCTGGCTTCTTTGGCTAAGAGCAATACTTCCAACACATCGCTGACTTGGCGGCACATGCTGATAATGTAAGTTTTACAGATATTGACGCCGAATTCTTGTTGCAGCGATCGCACGATGCGAAAGGTTTCAATCACATCGTTGGTTTTTTCGGAAAATGGCAGTTCTGCGGGAATTAATGGCCGTCTAGTTTGCAGTTCTGTGGTTAACCAAGCAACTCTTTGGGCTTCCGAAAGTTCGTTGTAAGCTTGGGGTAGTACTTGTAGGTATTCTAGAATCTCATTCAAGGCATCAGAGTGGCGGGATGATTCTTGACGGATATCTAGTTGTGTCAGGTTAAAGCCAAATATTTCTACCTGACAAATTAAATCTTCTAGGGCTTTACAACTTAAACCTGTTTCTGTCAAGTTACGCTCAATTAACCGCAGTTCTGCTAAAAACTCGGCATCAGAAAGGTATAAAGGGCTATCTTGATTTTTTGGGGTTTCCCGATTGTACAAAGCTAAATTGCGATCGCGGGTATTTTCTAGCCGTTTGAGTACATAAGCTAATTTCAGTCGATAAGGTTCTTGTCGATAACGCAGCGCTAGGGCGTCGTATACTTCACTCAACTGGGATTGATCTAATTCTAGAGATTCCAGCAAATCTGGTAAGACATCGCTCCAGTGCATTGACACACTTAATAATTCAATCAGATTTTTCACTGACTCGATATATCTTCCCAGCACCATTTTCCGTTGATAGCAAGCTGTTCGCCAGGTAATTTCTGGTGTCACTGATGGGTTACCATCCCTATCTGAACCTACCCAAGAACCAAAGGAGCAGAAATTCTTACTCGGCGGTTCTAGCCAAGGAAAAGTATTCGCTAGTGTATATTTAAACCGTTTATAGAGTTGGGGAATGCCGTCAAATAAAACTTCTTGGAAGTAATGTAGAGCATAATCCACTTCATCCAGCACCGTGGGTTTGAACTGGTGGAGTTCGTCTGTGCGCCACCACAAACGAATTTCTTCAAGTAATTGTTCCCGCACATCTGCGACTTCCCAAGAATGTCCCACTCCTGTACTTCCCAAGCCATTTTCTAAAGCATCCAGTTTTTGCAACAGTTGTACCACTTGTCGCTGCTTATCGCGGATGGTATGACGCACAATTTCTGTTGGGTGCGCTGTGAACACTAAGCGTACATCCAACTGGGAAATCAGACGTTGAATTTGCTGGGGTGGAACATTCAGTTTAAATAAATGGGGAAATAAAGCTGCAAAAGTACCTTTGAGTTTGGTTTGGGTTTTTTGGGCATAATTTTTTGTGAGCAACTCTGCTGCTAGTCCCCCAGTCACAGGGTCGTCGTCTTCTCCTTGATTGGACGAATAATTAGCATTTGGTCGCGTTTCTGGTTCTATAACTTCTGTTTCGGCTTCAAAGCGACTTAATTGCTGCCGTTGCTCGTATTCCTGCTCTATGATGTTAATCAACTGAAAATATAGAGCAAAAGCACGAGCCGCGCGAATTGCTTCATTGATGTTGAGTTGTTCAATCAACTTGACAGCTGAAGAGGCTTGGTCGTTTGTTGTTTGTCCTTCTGGCGAACACAAATCCCGCAATTGCCGCAACAGATCTACCATGTTTTGGCCGCATTCTTGCCTCAGAACTGACTCCCACAATTCTTCCACTACCTGTAGCCGATGACGCAAAAATAATTCCGACACCGGGTATATATCCGCAGTTTGCGATGAAGAGTATAAAAGGGAACTCATATTCTTGATGATTGTAAAGCCAATTACTGTTTACACTTGTAGGTCTTGTACTCAAGGCTCACGATGTTCTTCCTGAGCAGAGAATTGTTCGATGTATATTTTCTAAGTTCGTTCAGTTTCGTTATCGTCTGGGAAGTCAAGAATGGGTAAGCGATCGCCTCGAAACAATTCTTCACTAGCTTCCCCCATAGCTTCTAGTGCCTTTACTGTAGCTTTTTGTGTAACCAGCAGCAGTACCATAGACGCTGTACCTATTTGCAAAAGGAATGATTGGGGAATGCTAAAAAAATCCACATTGGATGGAGGGTTATCTGAGGGTTTTTGGTTGGCTGCTGTCATTGCTAATTCTTTGGTTGTGGAAAAATCAGTCAAAAGGAGTTATGAGTTGTGAGTTATGAGTTAGGAGTTATGAGTTGGGATGACTTCACATCTCGAAAGAAGGAGTTTAAATTGGATAAGATTTGTTATTGGTTTAGCCTACAAGGAGTTTTAGCTCAATCAAAGGAGATTCAGGCTCTAAAAGACAATTTATCAGTTAGTCACATAAAATTATTCTGACTTATAACTCCTGACTTCTAAATTCTGACTCCTAATTCCTGACTCCTAACTCTTAACTTCTGACTTTTGACTCCTTGCGAGTAAAATAAACGCAAAACTCAACATTAGCCGTACTTGCAACCGTACAAGACTATCTTTGCCGATTTTGCAAGCTACAAAGGTAACAAAATTGTTAAAAAAAAACGTCAAACTGTGATACACCTATGGTTCTAGTTTACAAGTGCAGGCACTATCCCCCAACAATCGCTGACTGTTAAAGTTAATTTCCCATGAAAACAGTATTACCAGACCGCCAGCAATCCTTAGTGCAGTGGATCAGCCAAGCAACAGGGATTAACACTTTCGGGGTGAAAATCCGATTACGGGGAAATGACCTTCATATTCTTTGTGAGGGGGCAGAATGTCCGCAACGTTGGCGTACCCTTTCGGATCTGCTGCAAGCACTACAGCAAACAGATTTGGATAGCCTCACAAGCGACGAGCAACCCTCAATATACCAAGTATTTGTCTATGGTCGAAGGAAAGGGGAATCGCGTCCTAAATGGTGTCATCGAGTTTATTTGAATCAAATCCAGAAGCATGTAGAGCAGGTGCAGCAAGCTTTACTAGGAGACTCAAAAAAATCTCAACAGCCAGGGGGGGCACTGATTGTCTCCAATGAAAGTTTGGCACGCCAAGGTAACCCAGAGGCCATTGCTCGTTACTTGAGCGAAACTTTGAGTAGTTTGGGTGTGTCAGTAAATGCAAAAATTAAGCTACACAAGGCCAAGAATTCCCAAATTGAAGAAAATCGTCTGTGGATATTTTGCCATTCTAGCTATAGTCCCGATGCTTCGTTGCTGGCAGAACCAATAGCCGAAAAGTTACGTTCTCTGAGACTTTCTGGCTATCCAGATGCGGTAATAGTTTCTCAGGTAACTGGTGAAACTGCACCTGATTGGCTCTTGCGAGTGGATTTAACCCCACCAGAGGTAATGCTCAAAGAGTGGGCGCGTTGGGGAGATGTGCAAGCGATCGCCAGATTACTAACTGAGGTATTGTCAGGGTTAAAAGTTGCTGTCCAAGCTTCTCTCAAGGAATCAACGCTACATATCTTTTGTACGCCAGCTTTTGACCCCTTAGGAACCGCCCCCATCCCAGATAAAGCCGCTTGCTTGGAGATAATTGTACCCCAGCTAGAAGCCATCGCCCCCCAAGGTATTCTCGGTGCCACAATATACGGACAAAAAGCAGGGGACAACCAACCTGCTTGGATTGATTGGTTACCTTTACCTGCTGCGGAGCATTCCGTCTTTGCAACAACACCGCTAGATTTGGCAAATACTGGAGATGAAGAAGCGATCGTTTTTTTACTAGAGCGCTTACTCAATCCTGACTTAGATTGGCGTTTGCTCACGGGTGGAATTCGCGTACAACTGCTGAATAAAAGTGATTTATTGCACATTATGTGTGATGCACCTGTTTGTCCAGCACGGGCACAGATAGCAAACAAAGTTACACAGTTTATTCGCCAGTTAAAAATTTCCGGTGTTACAGGAGTGCGCGTCTACGGAAGGCGGGCAGGAAATAAGGAACCTTTTTGGCATCATGGCATCGATTTAGAACATCGCCAACGTCTAGTACCAGAAGCAACCCCGGAATTTGCCGCTACTTCTCAATACGTCAACGATTTGGTAACTGCTGAAACTAGCGAACCCATTTTACGCCCAGACTTAACCACAGAAGAAGTTCAAAATTTTGTTACAGAAGTAGCCCTCGATTGGCTAGCAACGGTCAATGCAGCAGTCAAAAAATTCCTTTTAGCAACTCAGCTATTTACCGAAAGCCATCAGTCAGCAGAACCAAACCCTGATGCTCAAGGAGTTAAGACTGCTTTGGTTTGGGGCACACTGGGATTATTGCTTACCCTGCAAAGTGATTGGGTGTTGGGTCTCATGATGGCACGCACTACACCCACTTCCCCAACAATAGCCAATGTCTCACCTACATCATCTGAGCAAAAAGCATCCTTGACATCTGGAAAAAATCCCAATGAAGAGAAAAAGACATTGTTTAGCAGTACAGGCAAAACAAAAATTCCTCTCGATCAAGGTACTGTATTCAATGCTTCTCAATTCACCCAAGGTGAAGATAGCCAAAATACCAACTTAGCAGCTGCACCACTGAAAGAAAAGGCAACTGCCACTGCTATTCTTTTAGCAGCGCGATCGCAAATGCCAAGTTTCAATGTCAGGCAATTAGACGAACAACTAGCTTTATACAAACAACGCCTCGCCAGAACCGGTAGACCACCAGATGTATTAATCATTGGTTCTTCCCGCGCCCTCAGAGGAGTAGACCCCGCAGCACTTTCTAAAGCTTTGGCAACTCAAGGCTATCCAAATATTGATGTCTTCAACTTTGGCATTAATGGAGCCACTGCACAAGTTGTCAACTTTGTAGTGCGCCAGGTTTTAGAACCATCAGAACTGCCAAAATTAATTCTTTGGGCAGACGGGGCCCGTGCTTTCAATAGCGGACGCGAGGATATTACCTTTAAATCCATCGCCGCATCAGCTGGCTATAAACAAGCTTTGGAAAAAGCCTCCACAACACCAAATAGCAGTGATGCCCCCGAAAATCCCAAACCAGAAAACCCAAAAGAAGAAAAGCAAGAAACTAACGGATACCAAGCTGTTAATGATTGGTTAAATCAAGCTCTAGCATCTGTTTCTACTAGCTATCAAAACCGCGATCGCATTAAAAGTTTACTGCAAGAACATCTGCTAAAATTCGGTCAAAATCAAACACTCACATCCCCAAATCAATCAACAGACGGTAATTCCGAAGATACTTCCCAGCAAGCAGTTGATTTTGATGGATTTTTACCTTTGTCTATTCGCTTTAATCCTGCTAGATACTATCAAAAACATTCTAGAGTTCCAGGAAATTATGACAACGATTATAAGTTTTTCCAACTAGGAGGAGAGCAAGAAACTGCCTTGCAAGAGGTCATACAATTTACCCAATCCCAGAAAATTTCTTTAGTGTTTATCAACATGCCCCTGACAGCTGATTATCTAGATCCAGTCAGGAAAAAATACGAGCAAGAATTTCAAAAATATATGTTGCGTTTAGCAACTAACCCCAACTTTATTTATCGCGATCTAAGCCAACAGTGGCCTAAAGTCAATGATTATTTTTCTGACCCTAGCCACCTCAACCGCTTTGGCGCTTACGAAGTCTCGAAAAAGTTAGTAAATGACCCGATGATTCCTTGGCCAGTTAAGTAGGAAAATGGGGTATGACAGTTATTGGTTAACTGTTAACTGTGCAATGCCCCATGCCCCATCCCCTATGCCCAATGACTAATAACCAATGACTAAAAAATGAACTTCATATCAATTTTCTATGGGCTTTTTTTGTTGAGTGTACTAGGAATTTACTGGTCTTTGGGACAACAAAAATGGCGATTGTGGACACTTTTAATTGCCAGTTTGGTTTTCTATGCATCTTTGCATATCCAGTACATTCCATTGCTATTAGCATTGACTTTTATTAATTTTCGCTTGGGAGTGGAAATTGGCAAGAATACGTCGCTTGGGAAACATTCTTTTGACTGGCGAATTTCTAATGAAGAATGGCAATTTATTGAAAATGATTGGAATTCACGTCGTTTAAAGCTTTTGTGGTTAGGTATAGTTCTCAATGTTTTACTGTTATTGGGTTTCAAGTATACTGTTCCTTTATATAATTTTGTTTTTAACATCCAAACCAATCCCCAAGAAAATCCTTTTAAATTAATTGCTCCCTTAGGAATTTCATTTTTTACTTTTGAATGTATTGCTTATTTAATAGATGTTTATCGTGGCGCTCCAGCGACGGATAAATTTTTGAAATTTGCTTCCTATAAATTATTTTTTGCGAAGCTGATTTCCGGCCCAATTACCCGCTACCACAACTTAGCAAATCAATTTAATACTTCACATTTACCTACCACTAATAAAGTGGCAGAAGGATTGTGGTTAATTGCTAGAGGGGCGGTAAAAAAAGGTATTTTTGCAGACCATTTGGGAGTTTTTGTTGATTTATGTTTTGGCAATCTCCAGCGAGCAGGTAGTACGGATTTGTGGTTAGCTACATTCGCCTACGGCTTACAGTTATATCTAGATTTCAACGGCTATGTAGACATCGCCCGTGGTAGTGCTTTACTTTTCGGGTTAGTTTTGCCTGAAAATTTCGATTTTCCTTATTTCAGCACCAGCATTGGGGAATTTTGGCGGCGCTGGCACATGACTTTAGGTGATTGGCTGCGTAACTATATTTATTTTCCTTTGGGTGGCTCTCGCCGGGGTTTGACTCGCACCTGTGGGAATTTATTTATTGTGATGTTAATTGCTGGTATCTGGCACGGAGCGGCTTTAGGTTATGTAGTATGGGGCGTAATGCACGGAATAGCTCTAGTGGTTCATCGACTTACAGATGCAATTAGCGATCGCTTTGAAAAACTAGAACTTTTTTGGCAAAATCCTTTGGGTATATTTATAGCTTGGTTATTGACCCAACTAATGGTTTTTAGCTCTTGGATTTGGTTTCGCTTACCTAATCCCCAAGACTCTTTTTTAGTAACTCGACATCTTTGGGGTTATCCAGCTGACGCCCAATTTGCCCAAAAAGTCTATGTGGAAGCTTTAAATATGAGTCAATACCAACTCGCCTGCGTGTTGATAACTTTAGCTATTCTCATGGCTATAGTCTACGCCTTTAACCGCATATTGAAGTTAGAGTTTAACTGGCCTGTGAAGCTTGTTTTTGTACCTTTATGCTTCTACGCAGTTTGGTTATTAGCTCCTCAAGGTAGCTTGCCATATATATACTTTGATTTTTAATTCAGCTTTTGGAACACAAAGTTGGGTTTACCATCTCAAAAACCAGCATTTTATTTGAGTGTGGGATAGACCAGTAGTAGTGGTCTGTCCCATTAATATTGATGGGTGAGGGCTGGGGAAAGGGAAAGGGGTAAAGGGTAAGGCATTTAAAACCTTTCCCCGGCCAAGTCACGAAAGCGAACTACTAGTCTGTCCCATTAGTTCTGAGAGATAAATAAGTTTGTAGTTAGGACTTTAGTCCTTGATTTTTAAGCACTGAAGTGCTTACTACAAACTCATCAAAATTAATGGGACAGACCACTATCCGAACTTGATATTAAGGTTGCATCGGTTTACCGCCGAGTGCGAAAACCTTGTTTTCCATTCACTTGGTCAAAGAGGACATCGTATTTATCAAAAAATGCAATTCCAGGATTGACAAATATACTCACTGGTGATTGTGGTGAGATATTGAAATTCCAGCGATTAAATCCGTCACGGTTTCCTGGTGTCAGGCTGTAATCAAAAATGCCATTCATTGCTAGTTTCACGGTATTTGCTGAAGCCAGTACTCCTGGTTTGAGTTTTCCGGCTGTGGAAGCTGACTTGAATTCAGCCAAAGCATTAATAGTTCCAGTATCAGCGATCGCTATGGCATTACAAGAATTTTTTGCAGAACTTCCAGCCAGAGTTAAACAAACTTTGCCCAGTCGAGAGTCCCATTGATTACCAGCTACGCCATTAATTTGCGGCTGTTGACTCCAAGAGGCCGTTTTAAAACCTGCTTGATTTTCAGCAGTTAAACCGAGAATAAGACTACCATTTTTGTTAGTACCACCATTTCCCATGACAATAAATCCGTTACTGAGATTACCTGGTAATTTTCTCAATGGGTTATAGGGAAGTGACTTTTCAGAATAGTTGACACCAATAACACCGGAAAATGGCGCGCCACTTTTTGCCGAACAATTGGGTTTTTGGGCACTACATTGGCGACTGGTAACAATCTGTACGGGAATGGGTTCTGCGGCGGGAATTAAACCAAACCGGACATTAGTGTAAACTAATTCGCCTTCAAGGACAGTACCATCACTTAATACTTCCTTGATGTTTTGGCCTGTTCTGCGGATGGGAGCGTTACCTAAAAACTCTTTGGGGACTCTTAGCCCTGCTGAGCCTGTATCTAATAAAACACGTTTTGGTTGACCATTGGCGATCGCTACTTCCAGAAAATAACCGCGTCCCCGTTGACCCAAGGAAGGTTTTGGATACAAAGGCAAAGATACGGTGTTAAAAGTCGGTTTGCGGGGTGGGTTTTGAGAGATATCGCGGAATGCTGGATTCGGAAAAAGAGCCGCAAATGCCGACTGGCGTTGGGCTGCTGGTTCAGGCGCGATATTCCAAAGACTTTCGTAGTAGAAAAAGCCGATACCTAAACCGCGCTGTTGGGCTGCTACAACCTGAGATTGGATTTGGGCTATGGAAACTGGGCGATTTCGTAACCCCGCCATAATCCCGATACCAGTCGGGATTACTTGTTGAGTTTCTAAAATTTCTGGGCGGGTAATTTGACCGATAAAACTTTCTAAATCATTACGATACACCTGCATAACCAATTCATCGACAATACCCAACCTTACCCAGTTGAGCCAGTCTTGCAGTTGTAGCTTGTAAGCAAAATCATAGTAATTGGGAGCCACAGAGAAGATAGCATTGGGTTTTTCGGCTTTTACACTTTGGTAGAGGTCTACCATAAAGGCACTCATTTTATCAGCCCGCCATTTGATCCATGCTTGGGCTTGGGGATTCGATGGAGGAGGATTGCCAGTTTCTTGAGTATATAGAGCAATTGTGTACTTATCATAACCAAAATCTACGGGTAAACTCGTATGGTCATCAAATTGAACGCCATCAGGATTGTATTTCGTAATTACTTCCAACACGAGTTCGCGGATAAAGTTTTGCACTTCTGGGTGAAAGGGATTCAACCAAGCTACTTCACCCGCAGCACTAATTGAAGTTTGGGTTCCATCTTGCTTTTGTGTCAACCAATCTGGATGCTGTGATGCAAGTTCCGAAGTTAAAGGAACCATGAAACCAAATTCAAACCAGGGTATTGCTAGTAACCCTTGGCTGCGCGCTTGGCTAATAATATCTGCAATGACATCTTGTCCCTCTGCTCCCTTGAAGAAAAAAGGAATACCCTTTTTCTGCATAATGGCGCTGGGGTATTGTGTATAGCCATCATTCCAGACTACGGGATAAACAGTATTAAAGTTTAAGTTTCGTAGTTGGCTCATGGCAGCTTGCACTTGTGAGCGATTTCGGAAAACACTAAAATCGTTACCACTTAGCCACACACCTCGAATTTGTTGACGAGGTATTTGGGCAACAGCAGGAGTAAAACTGTTGAGTTGCAATACTGCAAAGAATGATATTAGACAGAATAATAATGGCAGCAGACGTTTTCTTAAAAGCCACCAAGCTCGATCCATCAAAGACCACGCTACACTGAGCTTGCTGAAACTTAGTAGTATCCGTTTGTTTGCAGGTTTAAATAATAAGTTATTTAGAGTCGCATTAATTTCTGTGTTTTTTCTCCAAAAGTGAATTCTCATTACTTTTATTTACTCAATGTCGGTTAATTGGTTACATTTGATTCCATACAAATGTTAAATCGCTATACCAGGAAAACTGATACAGCAATTTAGCGGCAACATAGTTGACGGAGTTATCAGGTTAGTAGTGCCAGATAAGTAAAAATGATGACTGTTGACTGATGACTGTTATTGTTAAATCCATGAATTTCAAACCTCACCAAAGTACTTTTGACGAAAAACTCAGCGCAGGTATTGGGCTGTTCCTTGGATTGCTGTTCATTGGGGGCGGTTTTTGGGTGCGTAACATAGTGGCGCACGAAATTGCAACGCTAAAAGAAACACGGGGTACTGTGGTGGACAGCATCAGTCGTCGTGAGCGCACCAGTGAGAACAATCAGGAAAAAGAAACCTATGCACCACTTATCGAGTTTCTAGCTAACGGTGAACCCACTCGCTTTACAGGTAGTTATGAGTCTTACCGCTCCAGCAACGGCAAGATAGTCGTGGTACGTTACGATCCTAAACAACCGATAAAGACTGCGCGTGTAGTGAACTCGCTTGAAGGCTTAGTACCTTGGGGGATGTTTGGTATGGGTGGATTAGCTGTTGTTTGTAGCCTGGGCGCATTTTTGCCTGTACGCTGGTCTTCTGGCGAGTAACCGGAAATTTAGTAATTTTATTCTGACTCCTGAATTCTGACTTCTGAATTCTTCTTCAAAAGTGTTTAAAGGTACATGATATTACTAAGAATTAGGCTTTTTTGATTTGCGTGGTGATTTTGGTGGCGTTCGGTGTGCGCCAAAGTATTTCTCACTACGGTAGCGCAACCACACCCGCAACACTTGAGGAATTTGTTCTTTTTCTTCCTTGGTCAGGGTATTGTAAAGGGCTAAGGCGCGATCGCGTTCGCCCCTACAAGCAGCATTGTTATGAGCATCCCAATAGCTGCGGGCTACTCGAATCCGCCGACAGACTTCTTTAATCAGCTCATCTTTGCTCAGTGGAGTATCTTGCTTGTTCATACTCAAATGCCAAAGACTATAAATTTATCATGCCATTGTTGAGTGTGAACCGTCAGCAGTCAACAATGAAATATTTTTTACTTCCAAGTCCCTATTTGTACAACCTTTGAAATCTTCACAAGTTTCTCAACTTCTTTTCTTAGTGTGAAAAGTAGATTCATGTTAATGAAAAGGCTGTAGGGAAAACGATGCTAATACTCTATCAACATACGCCTAATTAGGGAACTCCAAAAAATAAATTGTTTCGATTTAGGTCGTTGACTGCTCACTGTTGACCCTTCGACTTCGCTCAGGGTCAAGGCTGAGCGGAGTCGAAGCCTTGACTGCTGACTGTCAACGGTCAACGGTCAACAGTTAACAGTCTTTTGTGGAATATTTTTTTACTTGGAAGTCCCTTATTTTGGGACATAGGGAATTATCTTGAGAAAATCTCTGTGGTTTAGTCATTGCTGCGGCTGAGAGAGTTTTACAGGTGTCAGAAGATGAACAAGAGAACCTTTGCAACCATAGATGGGAATGAGGCTGTTGCCCAAGTCGTCTATCAACTCAATGAAGTGATTGCCATTTATCCAATTACTCCTTCTTCGCCGATGGCTGAATGGGCAGATGCTTGGGCTAGTGAAGGAAAGTGTAATGTTTGGGGTACTGTTCCTTCGGTGGTGGAAATGCAGAGTGAAGCTGGTGTGGCTGGCGCTGTACATGGTGCTTTGCAAACTGGTTCCCTGACAACTACATTTACAGCATCCCAGGGATTATTGTTAATGATCCCCAATATGTACAAAATTGCTGGAGAACTTACACCTACAGTTTTTCACATTGCGGCGCGATCGCTAGCAACACAAGCCCTCTCGATTTTCGGCGACCACAGTGATGTTATGGCTGCACGTAGCACCGGTTTTGGGATGTTGTGTGCTGCGTCAGTGCAAGAAGCGCAGGATTTTGCTTTAATGGCAACACGGGCAACTTTAGAGTCACGAATACCGTTCCTGCACTTTTTTGATGGCTTCCGTACCTCCCACGAAATTAACAAAATAGAAACTTTAACAGCCGATGACTTGCGAGAATTCATTCCCGATGAATTAGTATTCGCCCATCGTTTACGCGCCCTCACCCCCGATAAACCAGTTTTGCGCGGTACAACACAAAACCCCGATGTTTACTTCCAAGCAAGGGAAACTGTCAATCCTTACTATTTAGCTTGTGCAGACATCACCGAAAAAGTTATGGATGAATTTGCCCATATGACTGGGCGACAATACCAACTATTTGAATACCACGGTGACCCAACAGCTCAAAGAGTCATTGTACTGATGGGTTCTGGTTGTGAGGCTGTACATGAAACAGTAGATTATCTCAACGCCACTGGCGAAAAAGTGGGGGTTTTAAAAGTACGGCTATATCGCCCATTTGATGCAGTGCGTTTTGTCGCCGCTTTGCCAACAACTACCCGTACCATTGCTGTTCTAGACCGCACCAAAGAACCAGGCGCATCTGGCGAACCATTGTATTTAGATGTAGTTGCTGCTATTCACGAAGTTAATTCCAAATCTCAAATCCCAAATCTCCAATGCATTGTTGGTGGTCGTTATGGTTTATCTTCTAAAGAATTCACCCCAGGAATGATTAAAGCTGTCTTTGATAACCTGGCTACCATCCATCCCAAAAATCATTTTACTATCGGTATTAACGATGATGTCACCCATACCAGCTTGAATTATGACCCGGAATTTAGCATTGAACCAAACAACATTATCAAAGCTATTTTCTATGGTTTGGGTGCAGATGGTACAGTGAGCGCTAATAAAAATTCTATCAAAATTATTGGTGAAGAAACAGATAATTATGCTCAAGGATATTTTGTATATGATTCTAAAAAATCAGGGTCAGTCACAGTTTCTCATCTGCGTTTTGGTTCGCAATTAATTCGTTCTACTTATTTAATTTATCATGCTAACTTTGTTGCCTGCCATCAATGGGAATTCATCGAAAAGTTTCCTATCCTCAAAGATATCATTAAAGACGGAATATTTTTACTAAATTCTCCCTACGCCAATGATGAAATTTGGGAACGACTGCCGCCATCAATCCAAGAGCAAATTATTGAAAAACATCTGAGATTTTATGTAATTAATGCCTATAAAGTCGCCCGTGAAGCAGGCATGGCAGGGAGAATTAACACAGTTATGCAAGTGTGTTTCTTCGCCTTATCGGGTGTATTACCACGGGAAGAAGCCATCGCCAAAATCAAAAACTCCATCCGCAAGACTTACGGTAAAAAAGGCGATGAAATCGTACAAATGAACCTCAAAGCCGTAGATACCACCTTAGAAAAC
>Ga0314811_100037_pt1 | contig 22966 bp, 14 predicted proteins | sample STEome_7_FD_202340 | JGI IMG/M metagenome (GOLD analysis project Ga0314811, IMG submission 202340) | Metatranscriptome of soil surface biofilm microbial communities from soil inoculated with nitrogen-fixing consortium DG1, State College... ...
ATTGATGCAAGCACACTGAATTACTCGAAAAATGGATTGATGCCACAATGCTTCATCCATAAAGATACATTCATTATGGATTTTGTTCCGGTTGAAATATCTACTCCTATAAATCTGGAAATTGCCCAGATTACTACACCCCAAGTAATAATTTCTCCAACTCCTCGCATTCCCAAGGATGCTATTCGCAGAAGTTTAAAAGCCTCCACTGTGGATTCTGTGTTAGCAGCAGTTTATTCTATTGGTACTAGTGGGATTTTGCTTGCCAATTTATTGGTGGAATTAGACGCTAGTCCGGTGATATTTGGGATGTTGTCCTCTATCCCCATGTTGGTGAATTTGATTCAGCCTTTGGGTGCTTACTTGTCTGAACGTAGCACCAGCCGCTTTCAATACGCACTGCGGACACATGGAATCGCTCGTGTATTGTGGGTAATTTTAGTAATTGCGATCGCAGCTACCAGCTGGGGAGTGTTGAATCATAACTACCTGGTAATACTAACACTCTTGATTCTTCTATTAAGCAATCTTTTAGCAGGATTAGGAACCCCATCGTGGCTAAGTTGGATGGCAACCATCGTTCCCCGGCGATTACGGGGCAGGTATTTTGGGATACGTAATAGTGCTGCTAGTCTCACGAATTTGATTTGCGTACCAATAGCCGGTTTAGCTGTATCCCATTGGTATGGGGGAGTTGTCCAAGGCTATGGGGTAATTTTGTTTTTGAGTATGATTTTTGGAATTGTGGGGCTAGGATGCCAGTATTTTCAAGCGGATATGAATCCGTTATCGCAAAACACTCATGTTGGCAAATTCCCTCAAACAAGTGAAATTCAATCAGACACTACAAAAAAAGAAGAACTCCAGCCACAAGGAGAATTGGACATGGGGCATGGGGAATTGGGCATAGGGCATGGGGAACATAGTACTGCCAGTATGCCGAACCAGAAGGGGATGGAGTTTAGCGATACTTTGAATAAATCGGCCCAAGTAACTCAGCTAATTTATACACCACTAGAGCCAGTAAACTTCAGTATTTGGAAAAACTCTAACTTTTTGAAATTTCTGTTGTATTTCGGGTTATGGACGCTGGCTTTTAACCTCAGCGCTCCTTTTTTTAACCTCTACATGCTGGACACCTTGGATCTCAATGTTGGCTACGTGACTATCTACACAAGCCTGCAAGCGGGGGCAAATTTGCTGATGTTGATTGTGTGGGGCAAATTAGCAGACAAAATCGGCAATCGTCCCATCTTGCTGTTTGGTGGAATTCTGCTTGCAACCATACCATTACTGTGGCTGGGAATTGGTATTAATCAGCTTGATATTTGGCTGTGGTTGCCACTATTACATATCTTAGCTGGAGGAACAGGGGCGGCGATGGACTTGTGTAATAACAACATCCAATTAGGGATTGCGCCAATTAAAAATCAGTCTATCTATTTTGCGATCGCTGCTGCCGTTGCTGGAGCCAGTGGTGCTTTAGGCACAACCATAGGCAGCTTCATTTTGCAATTTACTCAATCTGGAGGGTTATTAGCATTATTCACCCTCTCTACCGTATTTCGCTTAACAGCACTGATTCCGTTAATTTTCACCCAAGAACCGGGAAAGTAAAGGACGTGGAGAGGGGGAGACGCTCTTACGCAAAGAGGTTAAGAATGTGCGGAGGGGGAGGGGAAAAGGCACGGTGACACAAAGACTATCGATCGTAAATTCCCCGCGTCCCCGCGTCCCTCTTCTTCCTATTCTGCCGCACTAGAAGTCAAGGACATTGTTTCCCATAACACCATATGAGGCGGTGTTAACACAGGCTGATGTAAGGCAATTAGCTGAGTAATGGTGTTCTTTAATTGGGTACGGGGTACAATTTCATCTACAAAGCCGTGCAGGAGTAAATCTTCAGCTGTTTGAAAATCATCGGGTAGTTTTTCCCGTAGGGTTTGCTCAATCACTCGCCGACCTGCAAAACCAATTGTGGCCTTGGGTTCTGCCAAAATAATATCGCCCAACATTGCAAAACTAGCGGTAACGCCGCCTGTGGTGGGATTTGTCAAAACGGGAATATACAATAGTCTCGCGTCTTGATGGCGCTGTAGAGCTGCGGAAATTTTCGCCATCTGCATTAGCGAAAGCATACCTTCTTGCATTCTTGCGCCACCGGAGGTGCAGACAATAACTACAGGATAGCGGCGTTGAGTGGCTTGTTCAATCATGCGGGTGAGTTTTTCTCCCACAACGGAACCCATACTACCACCCATAAAGCGGAAGTCCATAACCCCAAGGGCAAGAGGCAAACCGTTGATTTGACCCAAACCAGTTTTAACTGCGTCTATTAAGCCAATTTTTTCCTGAGTTTCCCGTAGCCGATCGCTATATGGTTTGCGATCGCGAAATTGCAAGGGATCGGTTGGACGCAAATGCTCGTCTAGAGGTTTCCAGGTATCGCGATCTATCAGTTGACGGATACGCTCATCACTGTCTACACGATTGTGATGACCGCATTCCACACAAACCATCAAGTTAGATCTCAAGTCTTTTGTATATGTCAACACACCGCAATTAGAACATTTATGCCACAATCCATCAGCTATTTCACGTTCTTGGCGTTCCAGACTGGTAGCTCCTGATTTACGTCGATTTGCAAACCAGTCAAATAGAGACTTTAAACCGCGTGATTCTTCGTTGTTAGCCATTTTTATCTTATTTTAAGTGGGTATGAGGTCGAAACCATCTGAAGCCCTATCGGGTCGTCCTGTGCCATTAATCATTTGTTTTAACCAAAGAGTAATGACTAAATCATCAAATTAAGCTTTTAAGCAATTCAGACCTTAATTTTCATCTTTGGTTGCCAGCTTAACGAAAATACTTATGCCAACACAAGTCTCTTGCTCTTTTTTTAGAGGACTTTTTATATGAATCTAGTGACAAAGCCATGCAAATACTAACCTCCAAATAAGATGCTTACCCTCTCCCACCCAAATCAATTATTCTTTTTGTTGGGTCATAAGCAATCAGTATCTTTTTTATTAGTTATGCTTGCCAACCGTTAATCGTTGTCAAGAGGGTAATACCAGTCACGAGCTGAATATTATCAAAATATGAAGGGCAGATGGCGTAATGCAAGTTACAGTCAGGAATTATAAAAATGGGCATTGGGCATTGGGCATTGGGCATTGGGGAAGATGAGGGAGATGGGAAGGCAGGGCAGCAGGGAGCAGGGTGGAAAGAAGTAATTTTTCATTCTCCCCCATGCCCCATGCCCCATGCCCTATTCCAATTCATGACGGTGGAAAAAATAACCGTAGGTAGCTAGATAAAATAGCTTCACCAATAAATATAGTAATTACAGACCCTAAAGCGAGAAAAGGCCCAAAAGGCATCTTTTGTCCGAATTTATGGCGCGATCGCACTATTGCACCGCTACCCACTAACGCTCCCAGGGCACAGGCAAGAAAACTAGCCAACAGCAAATATTTCCACCCTAACCAGGCTCCCATCATTGCTGCTAATTTGGCATCACCAGCCCCCATTGCAGCTTTTCCGAAAGCAATGGAACCTAATATGGCGATGGCATCAAGCAACCATAACCCCAATACTGCACCAACTATCCCCATCATCAAGTGATTTACCAGTGCTACAGAACTAGCCTCTGGTAGAAAACCAACTACCATTTGAAATAAAATGCCCGCCACTAAACCCGACTTAGTCAGTGCATTGGGCAGCGTCATTGTATCCAGGTCAATCAACGATAGCGCCAATAACCAACTGCAAAAAGCCCAATAGCCTATTGTGAAAATTGAAGCTTTAAATACCAAAAAAACCAGTAAAAAAATTATTCCCGTTACCCCTTCTACCACAGGATAACGGAGAGAAATTTTGCTTTTGCAATATCGACACCGCCCCCTCAAGGAAATCCAGCCGAACACTGGTACGTTGTCGTAAGCTTTTAGCTGATTTAAGCAATGCGGACAGCGAGAAGGCGGCCAAAGAATTGACAACCCAGCAGGTAATCGATAAACAACAACATTGATAAAACTGCCAACAGATGCACCCAAAGCAAAGACAATTACACTCGCCAAAACGACGAACAAAATGTCCATATAGTCATTTGTCCTTAGTCATTAATCATTAGTCATTTGTCATTTGTCATTTGTCCTTTGTCAAGAGTTAACAACTAATGTCCTCTGTTCTTTGTCATTAGTCATTTGTCCTTCTTGTTTGACTAATGACCAATGCTCAATGACTAATGCCCAATGCTCAATGACTAATGCCCAATGCTCAATGACTAATGCCCAATGCTCAATGACTAATGCCCAATGCCCAATGCCCAATGCCCAATGCCCAATATTTAATACATGTGCGATTCAATTTGACTCAAGGGCACAAAACACTCTTGAGGTAAGAGAACAGGTTGGTTAGTAAAAATCACCTTACCTCGATGAGTTAAACGATTAATTGCTACACCGGAAGGTTGCCCAGCTATTTCGGGATGTACTTCGCAGTGAGTGTAGTAGATCTGCCCAGCGGCTCTGATTACGGCGGTATCAATCAAAGGCGGCTGGTTCTTAGGAACTGTAAAATTTGTTTGACCTTGTCGTAATGCGTACACTATCGACTGTTATTTGATTGCTAGATTTCTCTTTAGTCTACCCGAAACTTATGGTAAAGGTTGCCAAATTGCCCAGGTTGAATTGTTAAATTATTGAGCTTCCAGAGCTACAATCAGCGCATTGCCCATAGCACGGCAACCTAAGAGATTTTTTCCTGGTGAAATTATATCACCTGTGCGATCGCCTTGTTCTAAAACTTGTAGTACAGCTTGTTCTATGCTATCTGCTGCTTTTGGCTCATTTAAGCCGTAGCGTAACATCATCGCCGCACTTAAAACCTGTGCTAATGGATTTGCCTTATCTTGTCCTGCAATATCTGGGGCGGAACCATGAACTGGTTCAAATACACCAGGGCCCTCAGCGCCCAAACTAGCGGAAGGCAACATCCCAATACTACCCGTGAGCATGGCAGCAGCGTCAGAGAGAATATCACCAAACAAATTCCCGGTGACAATGGTATCAAACTGCTTGGGAGCGCGTACCAACTGCATAGCGGCATTATCTACATAAAGATGAGACAGTTCGATATCTGGATATTCTTGGGAAAGTTGCGTAATCCGATCGCGCCACAACTGAGATACTTCTAATACATTAGCCTTATCCACAGAACAAAGTTTGCCACTGCGTTTGCGGGCTGCTTCAAAAGCCACTCTTCCAATGCGATCGATTTCTGATTCTGTGTAAACCATCGTATTTACACCGCGTTTTTCACCAGTTTCGGTAGCAAAAATTCCCTTTGGTTTCCCGAAATAAATTCCACCAGTGAGTTCGCGCACCACCATAATATCGACGCCTTCCACAACTTCCCGCTTCAAAGTCGAAGCATCGATTAGCTGGGGCAAAATTTTTGCTGGGCGTAAATTGGCAAATAATCCCAAACCCGCACGTAGCCCTAACAAACCTGCTTCTGGGCGTAAATTCGATGGTAGAGAATCCCACTTGTAGCCACCAATGGCAGCGAGTAATACAGCATCACTATTACGACAAGTATCTAAAGTCGCAGAAGGCAGAGGTTCCCCCGTGGCGTCAATTGCTGCACCACCGATGAGGGCTTCTTGGAATTCAAATTGAATATCAAATTTCTTGCCTGCAACTTTCAGCACATCTACCGCCACTGCCATAATTTCAGGGCCAATGCCATCGCCGGGGAGTAGAGTAATGCGGTAGTTCTGGGTCATAGCTCGTTTCTATTAAGTAAATGCTTGCAGATCAAATATCATACCGAGCAAAACGTACCGATGGAGTTTTTAATTTCTCAAGAAGGGGAAAGGGGAAGGGGGGAAAGGTAAAAACCTCGCTCCTTATAGACGATCTGTTCATCACTTTAACTTTTTCCCTTTTTCCCCTCTTTTGTAGTGTGACTTGTAATAAGTGCTTTATTAAGTTCAAATCTAAGCACAGAAGCTCTTATAGGCAATTTCAAAAAAATTTTTCTGAAACCCCTTGACACTCTCTTGTAGTATTATGTAGTATAAATGTAGTGAAACGAAAGACAAGCTTCGCAAGGGTCAAAGTGATGTTCTACATACAACTCCAGAACAGACGTTGGAATCAACCAAAGTCTCCAACTAACAAAGCGACTTCTACTTGTAAACCATTGGAAGTAGAGTCAATAAACGAAAAAAAGTTCAAAGTTTGTACTGTTACAATCCACTGAATACATCAGGAATATCCAACAGACTTACTACCTAGAATTTCCGTTGTTTTCCTAAGATTTTCTAACAGTAAAAAATAATTTATCTGAACCTTGAAAACTGAATAAGAAATGGGCAAGTTCACCAACAAAACATGTGCCTAAAAATCTCAAATTTTAGGCACAGATTCTCAAAAATCGGGGTGTAGCTCAATTGGCTAGAGCGTTCCGTTGTCTGCGGAAATGTTGCGGGTTCAAGTCCCGTCACCCTGGTTGAAGTCCCGTAGGCGAATAGTTGAAGCCGTCAGTTTCTCAAACTGAAGACTGCGAGTGCAAATCTCGTCGGGACTCCCAAACGGCTGAGTAGCCAAGTGGTTGAAGGCATTGGTCTGCAAAACCGACATCGTGAGTTCAAATCTCACCTCAGCCTCTGGTACCGCAGTGTAGCTTAACGTAAAGCCCCTGGCTCATAACCGGGTCGATGCGGGTTCAAATCCCGCCACTGCTACCAAATGCAGGGATGGTGTAACGGCAACACCTCGTGACTCCAAATCCGATGTTCTGGGTTCAAATCCTAGTCCTTGCGTCAGACAATTTTGGATTTTGGATTTTAGATTTTGGATTAAATTTTCTAATCTAAAATCTAAAAATTTAAAATCTAAAATTCTCTCAATTATGCCCCTGTGGACGAATGGTTAAGTCGCTGTTCTTTCAAACCAGAGATTGCGGGTTCAAATCCCGTCAGGGGAATGACTTATTCTGGGTTGGCTCGCCTATTGGTGTGGGCTGCGCTCTGTAAAAGCGTCCTTTCTTGGTTGCAGGTTCAATTCCTGCCCAACCCACTGTGGAGAAGTGACCGAGTGGCCGAAGGTAGCTGTTTGCTAAACAGTATCGGATAATACCGACGCAGGTACCCTTCGGGAAGCAAGCTACAAATCCTGTCTTCTCCGCCTTGAGAGTGTGGTGTAACTGGATAACATCTCAGTCTACGAAACTGAAGACATGAGGGTTCAAATCCCTCCGCTCTCGTTACATGAGAGAGATGATGGAGTGGCTGATTCGAGTTGAATTAAACCAGTCCACTGGGTAAAACCCATCTCTCCTCCTTATCCCCCGGTAGCTCAGTTGGTAGTTAGCGCCTGTCTGAAGAACAGGAGGTCGTCGGTTCGATTCCGACCTGGGGGGCTTCGTTGCCTCATAGCTCAATGGCAGAGCAAGCGGCTGTTAACCGCGCGGTTGTAGGTTCGAGTCCTACTGAGGCAGCCATTTATCAAGAATTTAGAACTCAGGAGTCAGAATTCAGCTTGAATTTGGTTTAAAGCCAAGCCTGCCCTTCATGGGTAGAGTATTCACCGATTCTGAATTCTGAATTCTGACTCCTGTTTCATTTCCTTGCCGGGTGGACGAATTGGAAAGTCGCATCGCTCTGAACGATGAGGTTGCAGGTTCAAACCCTGCCCTGGCAATAAAGCCCTGTGGTGTAATTGGCAACATAGCGCCCTTTGAAGACGAAGATTCCAGGTACCCTTCGGGAAGCAAGCTACGAGTCCTGGCGGGGCTGCCAAACTAGCTCTTGTAGCCCAACTGGAAGAGGCTGCCGTCTCAAAAACGGTAAGTTGTGGGTTCGACTCCCACCAAGAGTACCAAACTTTGCTCCTGTAGCCCAATTGGAAGAGGTGGCAGACTTAAAATCTGTTTTGTTGTGGGTTCGACTCCCACCAGGAGTACCAACGGGGTGTAGCGCAGCTTGGTAGCGCGTCTGCTTTGGGAGCAGAATGTCGCAGGTTCAAATCCTGCCACCCCGATATGCCCCTGTGACGGAACTGGCATACGTGCTGGAATCAGAGTCCAGATTTTGCAACTACCCTTCGGGAAGCTGCTTCGCGTCTACAAATCCTGTCAGGGGTACTAAGCTCTCGTGGCGGAATGGAAGACGCACTAGATTGAGGATCTAGTTTTTTGCAGGTTCAAATCCTGTCGGGAGTACCAAAATATCTGGGTGTGGCGCACTTAGGAGCGCAGGAGTTTCGGTAACTCCTGGTCGCAGATACCCTGCGGGAAGCTGCCAAGGGGTCTACAATACCTGCCACTCTCAGGCTTTGCCCTTGTAGCCCAACGGAAGAGGCGCTTCGCTTAGAACGAAGAGGTTGCTGGTTCAAATCCAGTCAGGGGTATTGGTGAATATGCGGGGATAGAGCAACGGTGGCTCGTCAGGCTCATAACCTGAACATCGGCAGGTTCAACTCCTGCCCCCGTCACCAAAATTAGTGCTGGTGTAGCTCAATTGGCAGAGCAACTGACTTGTAATCAATAGGTTGCAGGTTCAATTCCTGTTACCAGCTTGATGCGGGTGTGATGTAACGGCAGCATGAGACGTTTCCACCGTCTTCGTGCGAGTACCCTTCGGGAAGCAAGCTACAAATCTCGCCGTCCGCTCTGAACTTGCAGGTGTGATTTAACGGCAGCATGAGACATTCCCACTGTCTTCGTGCGAGTACCCTTGCCTTCGGAACCCTCCGCGAAGGGGAAGCAAGCTACAAATCTCGCCGTCCGCTCTGAAACTTGCGGGTGTGATGTAATCGGTAGCATCTGAGTGCGCCATACTCAGTGCGTGGGTTCAAGTCCCTCCACTCGCTTGCGTAGTCCTGTAGCTCAATTGGTAGAGTGTCTTCCTTACAAGAAGAATGTTGCGGGTTCAATTCCTGCCAGGACTACCAAATCTTGGGAGTGTAGCTCAATGGAATAGAGCTTCGAGTTTCTACCTCGAAGGTTGTGGGTTCGAGTCCTACCACTCCCGCCTGATACTACTCAAAAGTTAAAAGTCAAAAGAATGAATTTAATTATTCCTCTTTCTTTTTACTTTTTACTTTGCTCTTTTTACTTTTTTGATGGGGTCATAGCTCAAATGGATAGAGCGCCTGCCTTGCAAGCAGGAGGTTATGGGTTCAAATCCCATTGATTCCACTGATGGTGTCTGAAGCCAAAGTGGTCGAGGCGCTGGTTTGTGGAACCAGTAACAGCGGGTTCGAGTCCCGTCAGACGCCCCTGAATGGAAGATGCTGCTGAATGGTCGGCAACCAAGCTTGAACCTTGGAGTACGGGCAACTGTAGGGGTTCGATTCCTCCATCTTCCTCTTATCCACCTGAAGCCGAAAAGCGAGGCGCTGTGCTGATAACACAGAAATAGGAGGGGCAGTACCTCCCTGGTGGATTTACATACAGCAGAATTCAGGAGTCAGAATTCAGGAGTCAGAATTAGAATAGTTTCTCTACCTGGCTTTGAGAGCTAGATAGTCTACATCATTAACTTGAAATCTCCTGTATAAGTTTGGTGTTACAAGCTTTGCGATGTAATACGATCGCACTTGCTCATTTTTTATTCAAATTAAATAGGGTGGTTGGCATACCGGCTGTGCAGCGGGCTTTTAACCCGCACAAATAGGTTCGACCCCTATACCACCCATTTAAGAATAGGAACTAGCGATCGCCAGTTGAGCATGTTGCAATAATATATCTTTATCCAAAGTTTGCACGGTATATTGCGGTGTTAGCGCCAGTAATTTTTCAATTCTTTCTCTAGCTGCTTCCACAACTGATTCATCTAAGCTACCGTTACTCAGAGAATCGGCAAAATCTTCAGCAATGCGATAAGTTCTTTCAATAGATGATGAATTAATATTACGCGAGACAATAAACAGGTCACAACCTGCATTAAGTGACCGCGCTACAGTCCCAGCTTGAATAAACATATCTGAGATTGCTTTCATATCTAAATCGTCAGAAACAACTACTCCTTTAAAGCCAAGTTCCTCCCTCAGTATGTTGTTGAGAATAGGTTGAGAAAGGGTCGCTGGCACATCAGGATCTATCTTGGGAAACAAGATATGGACTGTCATAACTAAAGGAATCTGTACTTCAATAAGAGTTTTAAAAGGTATCAGTTCTCGAAGTCGCAATTCTTCTAAAGTCAAATTGAGTACTGGTAGCTCAACGTGAGAATCTTGACTAGTATCTCCATGTCCGGGAAAATGCTTAGCACATCCGATAATTCCTGAATCTCGAAGTCCAAGGTAGTAGTCACGGGCACCTTGAGCAGCAGTTTCAGGGTTGCTACCAAAGGCACGAGAGCCAATTACAGGATTATTGGGCTGAGAAAAAATATCTGCTACAGGTGCCCAAGATAAATTTATTCCTAATGATTTTAGTTCTACAGCTGTGGCTTTTGCTACTTCGTAGGCGTGCGATCGCAGCAACAACGCTTGAGGAAATCGTGTAATTGGTGGCGGTGTACGAACCACACGACCACCTTCGTGATCTAAAGTGACAAACATTGACTCCCGTTCAGTATATTGCCGTATTTGGTTGTTCAAATCTTGGAATTTTTGTAGCCAAACCTCATAGGGAGCGCCATCTAGAAAATTTTTAGCAAAAAATATCACCCCAATGGGCTTTAATTCACCGAGTGCGCGTTTATCTTCATCACTTAACGTAGTACCAGAAATACCCAAAATCAGATGATGTCCAAAGCGGTTTAGCTGTTGCGATGATGCCATAATCCTTTACCCATAGTTGTGTAGCAAACAAATTCAACCCTAATCCTATACTTTTAGTGGGGCAGGGGGCAGGGGAGATGAGGGAGATGGGGCAGAGGGGCCGAGGGAGAATAATAACTTCCCAGTCAACACCCCTATTTAAGTAAATATCATTATTGATTTTTAACAATTCAGATACGAATTACATGGTATTACTTACGTAATTCTAGAACAGCGATCGGTAAAAGCATTTTTGCTTCAACTCAAGAATGCTCTGCCACAGGCATTGCACCCTGCTGTTTTTATATCGGGAGATTTATGTCAATAAGTTTATTTAATAACTGTCTCGATAGAATTACTTCAAAAATTTATAATATTTGTTACGAAAACTACAAAGGATTGACTAAAAATCCTAGATGGCTTTTGATGCGTAAAATAGCTCGATTTAAAATTGGGCGAGCTATTGTGATGTATTTCTTAAAACCCTCAGCTAAATTAGATTTTAATGATACCAATTCTTGTTTTCCAGATTTAAATGTAGATGAAGTTGTTAACTATCTCAAAACTGAAGGTATATATTTGGGAATTCAATTACCTGAAAATATTGTTCAAGAGATAGTGGAATTTGCTTATTCAACACCTTGTTATGGTAACCGAAAAACAGATATGGGTTTCTTTTACCATAAGAAAAAACACGCACAAACTAAGTTAGGAAAAAATTTTATTATTGGTAGTTATTTTAATACAGGTTTACTTTGCCCAGCTATCAAAAAACTCCAAAACGAGCCAAAATTATTGGCAATAGCCGCTGCATTTTTACATGCTGAACCAAAACATCAAGGGAATTTAATGTGGTGGAGTTTTTCGGGAAATGCAACATATCTCGAACAAAGCCAAGCTGCTCAGTTGTTTCATTACGACCTTGACGATTATGGTTGTGTCAAGTTTTTCTTCTACTTAACTGATGTAGACGATGGTAGTGGGCCTCATGTTTGTGTTCGTGGTAGTCATAATCACAAAAAATGGTCACATCTCTGGCTACGCAAACGAGAAACAGATGAAGACATCGTTAATTATTATGGTTCTGAATCTTTAGTAAAAATTTGTGGCAAAGCTGGTTTGGGATTTGTGGAAGATCCACTTTGTTTCCATAAAGGAATTACTCCTACTCATCAAGATCGTTTAATATTGCAAATAGAATTTGCTAGAAATGACTATGGGATGCAGCACGATTTACGACCAGCTTTTCTACTGAAATGTATTTAAGCTAATGGGCACAAGTTAAATGCAAAACAGCTTAGTTTCATTTGTGGCGAGTGTAGTTTTCAAAAGCTTTTGATTTCATCAACTTCACAGTTGTAATTCAGTTACAACAGTCAAAATACCTAATTTAAAATATACAATGTTTTTATTTTTACAGAAAATATAATTTTTTTTGGAAAAATCAGCTAGAAATGAATTAGCAGTCTTTAACCAATGCCTCAAAGATTTCCTGAAAACAAATACACGAATTACCAAAGAAATCAACTGTTTTGAGACAACAGTTAATAACTGGTTTTTTTAATCAGAGGTAATGACTTTTGTTTCTCGACATCTGGTAGTCTAAATCTAGATAAAATCAAGGCAGTAAAGCCATTGTCAACAATGGTTGTCTAAATGGGTGTGTATCAGACAAAATTCCCTTTTAAACAAGTTTTTTGGGAAAGCGATCGCACAACGACTACTAAATGTAACGGATTGCAACGTATAATGAAAACGGCAAAACCATTAAGAAATATTGAAGGGCAGTAGGGTTAAATGCGAGTAGCGATCGCGGGTGCTGGTCTAGCAGGACTTTCCTGCGCGAAATATCTAACGGACGCAGGTCATACTCCCGTTGTCTTGGAAAGCCGGGACGTACTGGGTGGTCTTGTTGCGGCTTGGAAAGACTCTGATGGCGACTGGTACGAAACCGGGTTACACGCCTTCTTTGGGGCATATCCCAATATGCTCCAATTGCTCAAGGAGTTGGGCATTGAAGACAGACTCCAGTGGAAAGAGCATACACTGATTTTCAATCAACCAGATAAGCCTGGGACGTTCTCACGTTTTGATGTTCCAGATATTCCCTCTCCATTCAACGTGATTGCGTCGATTCTTCGCAACAAAGACATGTTGACATGGGAGCAGAAGATTCGATTTGCTATTGGCCTACTTCCAGCAGTGGTTCGGGGTCAAAAGTATGTCGAAGACATGGACAAGTACAGTTTCCTAGAGTGGTTGGAAAGGCAAGGTGTTGATGAGCGAGTAACCAGTGATGTTTTTATCGCTGCGTGTAAAGCCCTCACCTTTATCAACCCCGATGAAGTTTCTGCAACGATTCTCTTAACTGCGCTGAATCGTTTTCTGCAAGAACGATATGGTTCTAAGATTGCATTTTTAGATGGTTCTCCCACAGAACGCCTATGCAACCCTATCGTCGATTACATCACAGAACGTGGCGGCCAAGTGCGCCTAAATGCCCCATTGAAAGAGATTTTGCTCAACCCCGATAATACAGTTAAAGGATTCTTAATTCGGGGATTAAATGGGGCAGAAGATGAAATAATCACGGCTGATGCTTACGTATCTGCCATATCAGTTGACCCCCTGAAAGCGATGTTGCCTAGCCCTTGGAAGCAAATACAGTTTTTCCAGAAGCTAGAAGGCTTAGAAGGAGTACCAGTGATCAACCTACATCTGTGGTTTGACCGGAAACTTACACAAATCGATCACTTACTCTTTTCGCGATCGCCACTCCTGAGCGTTTATGCTGATATGAGCAATACCTGCCGTGAATACGCCAACCCTGACCGCTCAATGCTGGAATTAGTTCTAGCGCCGGCGAAAGATTGGATAGCCAAATCCGATGAGGAGATTGTGGCTGCGACAATTGCCGAGTTAGAAAAACTCTTCCCCGACCACTTTGGGGGAGATAACCCAGCAAAACTGCTGAAATCTCATGTGGTGAAAACGCCGCGTTCAGTTTACAAAGCGACCCCTGGTCGCCAACAGTACCGTCCTGCACAAGTCACGCCGATTGCTAACTTCTATCTAGCCGGAAGTTATACCATGCAACGCTACTTAGGCAGTATGGAAGGTGCCGTACTATCTGGTAAGCTGACAGCACAGGCGATTTCTGAGGCCTTCCCGGTAGCAAAATCCTCAAACCTGCAAACGCTCACCCGACCGCCTGCAACGAATGCTGCAACTGCCTGAATCCAAAGCCCGCATGAAAACGCTGGTCTCTGTGGACGAGTCCTACGAACTTTGTCGTCATCTCATAGCCAAATACTCAACGACTTTTTACCTCAGCACTTTGCTTCTGAGCAAGGAAAAGCGTCCTGCTATTTGGGCTATTTATGCTTGGTGCCGCCGTTTAGATGAACTGGTAGATGGCCCTGCATCTGCTATTACCACGCCAGAAACCCTAGACCTATGGGAACAGCAGCTAGAATCAATTTTTGCTGGACACCCATTGGATAATTTCGACGTAGCTTTGGTAGATACGGTTCAACGTTTCCCAATGGACATTCAGCCCTTTCGGGATATGATTGCTGGCCAACGTATGGACTTATACCGAAGTCGCTATGAAACCTTCGAGGAGTTATATCTTTACTGTTATCGTGTCGCCGGCACTGTAGGCTTGATGTCCACAGCAATCATGGGATTGGATACTAGCAACAATACAGCTCCGTGGTATCGCGAACAACAGCCACATAATCCCACCGAAGAAGAAATTGCCTTAGGAATTGCCAAGCAACTCACCAACATCTTGCGAGATGTGGGCGAGGATGCCCGACGCGGACGAATTTATATTCCTTTAGAAGATTTGGCAAGATTCAACTACACCGAACAAGACTTGTTTGATGGTATAGTTGACGATCGCTGGCGTTCCTTAATGCGGTTTCAAATTGCCCGCGCACGACAGTTTTATCGCAAGGCAGAAAAGGGAATTTCCTACCTAGCCAGTGATGGTCGTTGGCCTGTGTGGGCGGCTTTGATGCACTACAGTGGGATTTTAAGCGTAATCGAACGTAACGATTTTAATGCCTTCACGAAACGCGCCTACGTGCCTCAGTGGCGAAAGTTACGTTCTTTGCCAGTAGCCTGGATGCGATCGCAAGTCCTGTAAGAATTATTAAAAGGAAACAGGGTTGGGGGAATGGTCAACACAAAATCCCCTACTTTTCAGTAGGGGATTTAAGAGATCCTTTATTAGGACTTACCCATGGTAAACGAAAGATTAAGGGTTTGGGCTGGGTATGAGGCATAGAACTTTGGGCAAGAAAAAATCCCCAATGCCCAATGCCCGATGCCCTATTCCCGACCTCAACAAATAATCTCGATACCTAAGTCCCGATTTAGTTGCTCAAGTGGTTGACTGTGAACCGTCAACAATCGCAATGAAATTATTTTTTACCTGCAATTTTCTTAGCACTGTTGCTTTTTGTTGGCGCAGCCGAGGCATCACAGAAACAATTGACAAATTACTTATTGACTCTGTCTGATATATCTGCTAACATCACTATTTATGACCGTGGAGAGGTGGCTGAGTGGTCGAAAGCGGCAGATTGCTAATCTGTTGTACGGCAGGCAACTCCGTACCGAGGGTTCGAATCCCTCCCTCTCCGTTTTTCAGACTTTGAGTCGCACACCGCACTACATTGTGTGTAGAAAATATTCATAAAAATAGTAAGCACTTTTACTCCTTCAGAGGGATGTTATGATTTATCCTTTGGAGTCTTGATAAATTCAAACTAACTTTTAAATATAGTTTGAACATTACTTTTAGGCTCCTGAATATTTTGAGGAGTGAAAGTAACTTATGCAAAAAATTCGTACAGCCTTAGCCTTGAGTATAACTACTCTTGTAGGTGGGTTCCTTTTAGGTGCTTGTGAAGACGGTGGTGGAACTAACACCACAACTGGCGGGCTGAAAATTGGTTCTTTATTGCCAACAACAGGTGATTTAGCATCTATTGGACAGCAGATGGCACCTAGCGTTCCCCTACTAGTGGAAACCGTCAACGCTTGCGGTGGTGTAAACGGCCAACCTGTTACCCTTGTTGCTGTAGACGACCAAACAGACCCAAAAGCTGGTGCTGCGGGTATGACTAAACTAGCATCAGTGGATAAAGTTGCAGGTGTCGTTGGTTCTTTTGCTAGCAGTGTTTCCACAGCCGCAGTTTCAATTGCTGCTCAAAATCAAGTGATGTTGATTTCACCAGGTAGCACTAGTCCTGTATTTACAGAAAAGGCACAAAAAGGCGATTTTAAAGGTTTTTGGGCACGTACAGTTCCCCCTGATAGCTACCAAGGGCCAGCTTTAGCTCAATTCGCCACTAAAAAAGGCTTCAAGCGAGTATCCACCGTCGTAATTAATAATGATTATGGTGTTGGCTTTGAAAAAGCCTTTGTTCAAGCTTTTGAAAAATTGGGTGGAACCGTAGTTAACAAAAAGAATCCTGTGCGCTACGACCCCAAAGCAACCACCTTTGAAACGGAAGCCACTGCTGCTTTTGCTGGGAAACCAGATGCAGTCCTGGGAGTTTTTTACGTCGAAACAGGTAGCTTGCTGCTGAAATCAGCATATCAGCAAGGTCTTAGCAAAGGCGTACAAGTGATGCTCACAGATGGTATGAAATCAGACGAATTTCCTGGTCAAGTCGGCAAAGGTAGCGATGGAAAATATATTGCAGCTGGAACCATCGGCACAGTGCCTGGTTCTGATGGTAAAGCATTAGAGTCTTTTCAAAAGCTTTGGAAAGAGAAAAAAGGTGGTTCCCCTGGGGAATTCGCTCCCCAAGCTTGGGATGCTGCTGCTTTATTAGTATTGTCGGCCCAAGCTGCTAAAGAAAATACAGGCGCTGGTATAGCTAAGCACATACGTGAAGTTTCTGGCGGCCCTGGTACAGAAGTTACCGATGTCTGCGAGGGATTGAAGTTGCTTCAAAAGGGTGAAAAGATTAACTATCAAGGAGCCAGTGGTAATGTAGATGTTGATGTGAACGGTGATGTCGTCGGTGTTTACGATGTCTGGACAGTAGGAGACGATGGCAAAATCAAGGTAATTGATAAAGTGACGCCGAAGAAGTAGAAAGTGAGGAGTTAGGAGTTAGGAGTTATGAATGAGGAATTAAGGAGTACTAACTTCTAACGTGAGAGTTGAGAAGTCAGAGCTTAGGAGTCACAAGAATTCAAGAATTAGGAGAATTTGCGATCGATGAATACATCAATCATAGTAAGCTTGTCATCATTTTTGGCTCCAAACTCCTAACTCCTAACTCCAAACTCCTACCTCCTAACTCCTAACTCTTAACTTTTAAAAGCCACTGAAGTTGTAACCTACACCTAATAATAAGCCCACATCAGTTTGATTAAAAAATCCCGCATTCACAGAGGCTGTTGCTGTAAATTGAGAACTCAGGGGTACATCAATACCACCAGATACTAAAAAGGCAAATTCCGAATTATCACCACTTTTCCAAGCTGCTCCTACTCCTACATAAGGTGCAAAGGCTAAGGGTTCCTTGAAAGGATCTGTTGACTGGAAAGAAAAGTCGTAGGTGACGGGAAGTAAAATTGTGGTGTTGTCACCAAATATCGCAGATGGGCGTACTGAAATCGAATTTGTTAAGCCGACTTTGCTGATTACCGCAAAGTTACCATCACCTAAAGAGGAACTACCACCACTCAAACCGATGTTAGCAGCAACCCCAACATAGCTGCTACCGCCACGGGTAGTTGTACCTAAATCGATATCTGATTGAGCGATTCTGGGATCAGATGTTTGAGAATTTGCTTGCTGAGGCTCAGAATTCAGCGTTGCAGATGAGGTTGCTACTGTCCCTGGAATAGGTGTGAGGGTTTCCTCTGTCCCAGCATGAGAAAACTGCTGGATCTTAGTTACATTTGCGACTGTTGATGGTTCAGTTGTTTCTGTGGTTTCTAGTTCAGTACTTAATTCATTACCAGACACTACAGCTGCGGGAGCTTCAGTCAATGGCTGAGTGCTTACCGGCTCGACTGTCTGAGCAATAGCAGATAAGCTGCTACTCAGGACTGTAAAAGCAGCTATACTTGGTAACCAAAAAACACCAGTGCGAAGAAAACTAGTATTCACGTTCACTCACTCCTAATACAAATATTGCCACGCCAAATAAAGGGTTTTGTTGATTTGAGTCAACAAATTTGGACAATACTCAAAATTTAACACCAAAAAATCAATTTTTACATACTGGTTTTGATAGATTTATTTACTTAACAACAAGTAGCAAAAAATTAACTACGATATTCTAAATATCCGGAATTTAACAGATGACAAAAAATATCCACATTTTCAGCCAATACGCTTGGCTTAAGAAGCGGTTTATATTTTTGTGTTTAATAACCTGTTATACTTTGAATTTGCATAATTAAAACTGATTTTTAGACTTACACCATAAGAGTTGGATTGAATTTGATAGTGTAATTTCAATGTTTTTAAATGAGCAAATAATCTAAGTAAATCAACATTGAAAAACACAAAATAAAGTTTTGGTAATTACTTCGCTTCACTACGTTGTGCTGGTCATGACGTTTCACATTTAGCTAGGAATCCGCTTTGATTCTTGAATTTATCTGCATGGTGCGCGTTCGCGCAGCGCAAGCGCCATAGGCAGGGAACTCTTAACAGACGAGTGTACTGAATCTTGTTGAAAAATCAAATAGGAATCCTATAGAAAAAATAAGCAGGAGATTGCGTAAATTTATGCTGAAGAGCTTAGTCTACATTAATACACAACGCTCTTAATATTTGGTTCAACTTTTGAGTGCATTGACATTACTGTTGTAACTATAGGGCGTTGAGGACTGTTTCCTGCTCTATGCCCCAATATGCTTGGGTTAAGGTCAAAACTCTTTGTCAAAGCCAATTTTTTTAACGTAGACGCGCAGTGGCAAGACAGAGGCTACCGCAGAGGCAATACGGTTCGGGGAAAGGGGAAGGTTTCAAATACATCTTTTACCCCTTAGCCCTTAACCTTTTCCCAGACCACAAGAGAAGTTCATACTGCTTATCCGAACCGTATTAACCGCAAAGCCGCAGAGAACACAGAGGTAATTCCGTCATTAGGAGTGGCGAAATAATCTTCCTTGACGCTGGGATTGCTTCGCTACACTTTCGATCGCAATGACAATATCGGCGTTGCGTGAGTCCTAATTGTGTAGAAATTGACGATTCATTTTTAATACTTGGTATACTTTTACAGTTTAAAAATCAGAGCTCACTGCTGTAGTAATAATTGTAAAGTGATATTACAAACCTTGGAAAAATATTTAGAATTTGTCTACAAGCCAAACATAGTTTTAAGGTAGAACCTATAAGAGAGACTTGAGGCAAATGTGATGAGCGGAAATAATATTCAAAACTATCGCTATGTCTGTACCCTGACCTTTGGTGATATCTACGGTCAAATAATTGTTTGGTTAATTACAATTACCCTCAGCTTGGCATCAGCCTTGGCATTAATGGGTGCTAAGAAACCTGTATATGCTTTAGCAACAGTAGGTCTCGTCGTTCTGCTATCGCTGCCTTTCTTGCTGTTTGCGTTTGTGACTACATTGTTAAATCATATTGAACTAGTTCCTGTACAACCTGGAACCAAAACAGAACCAATACCAGGTAATGTGTCTCAGCAAAAACCTGTACAAGTAGCTAGTTAGAGAGTTGGGAGTTGGGAGTTAGGAGTTAGGAGTTAGGAGTTGGGAGTCAGTGCATCTGTCTGTTAGCTTTTCATTTCTAACTTCAAAATTATGCATTATGTGGATTAGACACTAAAATCCTTGATTTATCGTTGTAGGGACATTGCAATTGTAGAGACGTTGCAGTGCAACGTCTCTACAGGGCGCACAATCGTTGATATTTCGTTGATTTCGATAATTTATATCAGACGTAAATTTGTAATAACATCCCTGTCTATGAGCAGGGAATTTTTTTGTAAAGATGCATGATTACTCCTTTACCGCTTAAAGAATACTTAGCCATTGAGCGGAAAATCCACAACCAAGTCATGAAAATATTTCTTTCTCAGTCAACAGTCAACAGTCAACAGTCAACAGTCAACGCTATTTTCAAGTTAGTTCAATCAGTTGCAAAATCCTTCTGGTTTCTACAATAGAACAGCAATGGTTTGCAGTCAGGGTTTAAATAATGCTGGAACACGATGTCATTATTGTTGGTGGTGGATTGGCAGGATGTCGCGCGGCTGTGGAAATCGCCCGTAAAGATCCTAGTTTAAATGTTGCTGTGGTTGCTAAAACCCATCCCATTCGTTCCCACTCGGTGGCGGCCCAAGGTGGTATGGCTGCGTCACTGAAAAATGTGGATTCGGAAGATAGTTGGGAAGCACATGCTTTTGATACTGTCAAGGGTTCTGACTATTTAGCAGATCAAGATGCTGTGGCAATTCTGGCTCAGGAAGCGCCAGATGTGGTGATTGATTTGGAACATATGGGTGTTTTGTTCTCGCGCTTACCTGATGGTCGTATTGCTCAAAGAGCTTTTGGCGGACATTCCCACAACCGCACTTGCTACGCGGCAGACAAGACTGGTCACGCAATTCTACATGAATTGGTTAACAACCTGCGGCGTTATGGCGTGCAAGTATATCAAGAGTGGTATGTAATGCGTCTCATTTTGGAAGAGGGGCAGGCTAAGGGTGTGGTGATGTTCCATTTGTTGGATGGACATGTTGAAGTTGTTCGAGCAAAGGCAGTGATGTTTGCCACGGGCGGCTATGGTCGTGTTTATAACACCACCTCTAACGATTACGCTTCTTCGGGTGATGGTTTAGCTATGACTGCCATTGCTGGTTTGCCTCTAGAAGATATGGAATTTGTGCAATTTCATCCCACTGGTTTGTATCCAGTGGGGGTATTGATTTCCGAAGCAGTACGGGGTGAAGGTGCGTATTTGATTAATAGCACAGGCGATCGCTTTATGAAAAATTACGCACCTAGTCGCATGGAATTAGCTCCTCGTGATATCACCTCACGAGCGATCGCTTATGAAATTCGTGCCGGTCGCGGTGTCCATCCCGATGGTAGCGCTGGCGGCCCCTTTGTCTATCTGGATTTGCGACACATGGGTAAAGAAAAAATTATGAGTCGCGTTCCCTTTTGTTGGGAAGAAGCCCATCGATTAGTAGGTGTTGACGCTGTAACTCAACCTATGCCAGTGCGCCCGACAATTCATTATTGTATGGGTGGTATCCCAGTGAACACTGATGGTCAAGTCCGCAGTAGTGGTGATGGTTTAGTCGAGGGCTTCTTTGCTGCTGGAGAAACAGCTTGTGTTTCGGTACACGGCGCAAATCGCTTAGGTAGTAACTCGCTGTTAGAATGTGTAGTTTATGGCAAACGCACTGGTGCAGCGATCGCTCAATTTGTGCAAAAACGTAAATTGCCTTCTGTGGACGAGGAACGCTACCTTAAAGAAGCCAAGGAACAAATCCAAGTTTTGCTAGAACAGCGAGGAAAGTACCGCATTAATCAAGTTCGTGAAGCCTTCCAAGATTGTATGACTGAGTATTGCGGTGTTTTCCGCACTGAAGCATTAATGACTGAAGGGTTACAAAAACTACAAAAAATTCAACAACGATATCCGCAAATTTATTTAGATGATAAAGGAAGTTGCTGGAATACGGAACTGGTAGAAGCCTTAGAACTGCGAAGTTTGATGGTGGTGGGACAAACCATATTAGCATCAGCCTTAAATCGTCAAGAAAGCCGTGGCGCACACTTCCGGGAAGATTATTCCCAAAGAGATGATGTGAACTTTCTCAAACATACAATGGCTTACTATTCGCCAGCAGGAATTGATATTCAATATCGACCTGTGGCAATTACTATGTTTGAGCCAAAAGAGAGAAAATATTAAATAGGCACTATTGAATATGGCGAATGACTTCGGCAACTGACCAAGCTTGAGCGATGGCTCCCCTTGGTGTGTGGGGTGAATCGCCATCAAAAATCTCAGAAATAGAACCGATACAAGCGGCAAATAAAAAGTGATCTATCAGGGGTTGCCAATCAAAAGGTAGTGCTTGTTGTGGATAAAAACGTTGCCAAGCACGAATGTACGGGCCAATTAACCACGGCCAAACAGTACCTTGATGATAAGCGCGATCGCGTTGCTCTTGGTTGCCCTCATATTTCCCTTTGTACTCCGGGTCTCCGGGATCGAGACTGCGGAGACCATAGGGAGTCAGCAAGCTGGTAGTTGCCAAATCTAGTATTTGACAGCCTTGATGTTCAGAAAATCCACAATGGTGCAACGACAGCGCCAAAACAGCATTGGGGCGAATTTGAAAATTTCGGCGATCGTCCGGCTCGATAATATCGTAGAGATAACCAAGCTGGGGATTCCAAAACTTTTGCAAAGAATTTTTTACTAGTTGTGCTTGCTGAGCATAACGCTTTGCTTGTTTGCTCAGACGCACGGGTTCGCGAAACTCAAGCTGACTTAGGCGTTCTGCCCACTGACTTAACCAACACAAAGCAGAATACCACAGCGCATTGATTTCCACTGGCTTACCGCGACGAGGAGTAACAGGGTTTGCCCCAATCACCACATCCATCCAAGTTAAGGCTACACCACGAGCATCCCAACCTATCAATCCATCAGTAGCATCAGCCTGGATGTTATAGCGTGTGCCACCAATAAAGGCTTTATGAATTTGCTGGACTACAGAAAACTGCTCTGCCAAAAATTGCCAGTCTTGTGTAGCTTCCAAATAAAGTCCTAAAGTTTCAATCCACCAAAGAGGCGTATCAATACTGTTATAAAATGGCTCTCGATCCACATCGGGAAAGGCATTAGGAATCAAACCGTGACGACAGTAATGCCCAAAAGATCGCAATATTTCTTTTGCCAACTCAAAGCGTTGCGGAACTAAAGTCAATCCCGGTAAGGCAATTAATGTATCTCGCGCCCAATCATTAAACCAGTGATAACCAGCAATCACCGTCGGGGCTGCTGTTGAAGCTCGATAGACGATAAAGCGATCGCTCGCCTTGAGTAGTTGTTGGGTGATTGGGGCATTGGGCATTGGGCATTGGGCATTGGGCATTGGGCATGGGGCAGAGAGGAAAAACTCATCTCCCCTGCTCCCCTGCTCCCTTGTCTC
>Ga0314811_100038_pt1 | contig 22887 bp, 17 predicted proteins | sample STEome_7_FD_202340 | JGI IMG/M metagenome (GOLD analysis project Ga0314811, IMG submission 202340) | Metatranscriptome of soil surface biofilm microbial communities from soil inoculated with nitrogen-fixing consortium DG1, State College... ...
CAGATATGAACGAAGACTTAAAACATAGGTTTTATATAAATACAGATAAGTCTAAATTAAATATTCAAATGATTCATGGCTTTTTACAAACTTCTTATTGGGCGGAAAACATCCCATTAGAGATTGTAGAAAAATCAATCAAAAATTCTTTATGCTTTGGATTATATGAAGGCGAACAACAAGTTGGCTTTGCCAGAGTGATTACCGATTATGCGACTTCTGCGTTATTAAAAGATGTTTTTATTTTGGAGCCTTACCGAGGACAGGGTTTAGGTAAATGGTTTGTGGAATATATTTTAGAATATCCAGAATTGCAAGATGTTCAAAGGTGGATGTTAGGCACAAGAGATGCTCATGGACTTTATCGGCGTTATGGGTTTAAAAATTTGGCTGAGCCGGAAAGAATCATGATGCGTTTAAGTTCTAAGGAAGAATTCAGAATTCAGAATTCAGAATCCAGAATCCAGAATTCATAAAACTTATGCCAAAATCTCTAAATTGTAGGGTGTGCTATGGATTCCGTAGCTCATTATAGATTATTGATGGTGCTGCATTAGCCTCCGGCATAACAAACCCTACAACTAAATCAAAATTAGGAATGGAAAGGACAACCACCACTTGTTAATTTTTGTAGAAAAGCATTGTTATCAAAATAATGCTCTAAAGACTCAATTTTCAAATCATCAGTGACACGAGCAATACTAACTCCTACCATTTCTACTGTTTCACCAGTAGGTACATAATTTTTATAAGAACCACTAAATGTTCCCCAATGCCGCCACTTAAAGGTAACACTAGGCGGCCCGGAAAGCACTTCTGTTAATTCCCAAAAAAAGCCACTGGGAAAGGCTGTATGAAAAAGTTCAAAGGAAGATTCAAAGGTTTCGGATTTGGAACTGTACTGTTCGCTTTCACCTAAAAATAAGTTATAAGTACCTTGTTCTGCAACATCTTGAGCAGTGTATTGTTCTCCACCATTGCTACTCATTTTAAATTTATCAATAACAATGGAAAGCCACTGTTGGGGATTAGATTTATGAGAAGCTTCCATTTCAAAAGTGCGGACTAAATTTTGAGCGATCGCTTCTAAAGAACCTTCTGGATGATGAAATTTTTTCTCTTGTTCAAGAATTTCATTGCTGAGGGAATAATCTGGACGTTTCCCTTCTCGCCACTGTACTTCTTCATCATTAGTAATGACTACATCTCTATCTTGTACCCAAAGTGGCAATCCTGCGGTTTTCTCGCTAACCATACAATTTGATTGATAATAAACATCCGTTATCAGAATAAAATTTTCTGGATATTAGGTAAATCAGAAAATATACAAAGTAAAGAATATTCATAATAGGTAAAAATCAGAATTCAGGATGCAGAAAAATAGGGTAACACAACTGTGCTACCCTATTTACACTTTTCAATTAACTGCAAATCAAGACAGAAGTTTTTTAGACTTTCTGTGCAGATACTTCTTCTGCTTTCTCTTGAGTTTGCAATGCTGCATACAACCTATTTAAGGCGTTTACATAAGCTTGCGCTGATGCCACGATGATATCTGTGTTCGCTGCATGACCAGAAAATACTCTAGATTCATAACGCAAACGAATTGTCACTTCGCCTATGGCGTCAATACCTGCTGTTACTGACTGCACAGAAAACTCAATCAATTCATTGGGTACGTTTACTACACGGTTGATTGCTTTGTAAACTGCATCCACTGGCCCAGTACCGATGGCTGCATCGGTTAATTCTTCGCCTTCTGGGGTACGCAGAGTTACTGTAGCGGTGGGACGGGCGTTGCTACCACAGGAAACTTGCACCAGTTCTACACGGAATAAATCTGGCGCTTGTTGGATTTCGTCGTTAACGATGGCTTCTAAATCGCGATCGGAAATTTCTTTCTTTTTATCTGCAACTTCTTTGAATCTAACGAATGCTTTGTTTAATTCGCTATCTGACAATTCAAAACCCAATTCTTTCAACCGGGTACGAAAAGCATTTCTGCCTGAATGTTTGCCCAAAACTATTTGATTGTCTGTTAAGCCAATCAATTGGGCGTCCATAATTTCATAGGTGAGTTTATTTTTTAATACCCCATCTTGGTGAATGCCTGATTCATGGGCAAAGGCATTCGCCCCAACAATCGCTTTATTTGGTTGCACTAACATTCCTGTCAAATTAGAAACTAAACGTGAAGTTCTATAAATTTCACGGGTGTCAATATTTGTCAGGGATTCTTGAGATTCTTCTGGTCTTCCCAAATAAGGATTAAAATATTGCCGCCGCACATGCAACGCCATCACTAATTCTTCTAATGATGCATTTCCAGCACGTTCGCCAATACCATTAACCGTACATTCTAATTGCCGCGCGCCATTTTTTATGGCTTCTAAAAAGTTAGCAACTGCTAAGCCTAAATCGTTATGACCGTGAACGGAAATAATCGCTTGGTCGATGTTGGGCACATTTTCTTTAATGCCTTTAATCATCGCTCCAAATTCGCTGGGGGTGATGTAACCAACTGTATCGGGAATATTAATTGTTGTTGCACCAGCGGCGATGGTAGCTTCTAAAACTTGATATAAAAATTCTGGATCGGAACGAGCTGCATCCATCGGCGAAAATTCTACATCTGCCATGAAGGATTTAGCATAAGCTACCATTTCTTGGGCGATGGCTAATACTTCTGTTCTTGTCTTTCGCAGTTGATATTCTAAATGAATATCTGAAGTGGAAATAAATGTGTGAATTCTACCTTTAGCTGCTGGTTTTAATGCTTCAGCAGCAGCTTTAATATCTGCCTTAATTGCCCTGGCCAAACTGCAAATTACAGGCCCATTTTCTGTCCCTACAATTTCTGCAATTTTGCTAACTGCTTCAAAATCTCCAGGACTAGCAAAGGCGAACCCCGCTTCAATTATGTCCACGCCCAGCCTTGCCAATTGCTTGGCGATCGTTAACTTTTCGTCTATATTCAGGGTTGCTCCCGGACACTGCTCTCCATCTCGCAATGTAGTATCAAAAATCAGGATTTTATCAGTTTTAGTTGTCATTTGCACTTTAGTTGTTTAGTTTTTACTTTTGGATCGAAATATTTTCAAACTTAGTTTTTACTTTTAGCTTTGTAAATAATTGTTAAATCTACTAGCCATCGGTTTTTTCTATTTGATCTCTGATATCATTTAAATCTATATATCTATCCGTAGCATTCCGTAGTTCTCTAGCAATCATTCCTTCTGTAGATACTACTGTAATATGTGTATTTTTGGAACGTAATAGTTCTATTGCTCTTTCAAAATCACCATCACCACTAAATAATACCACTCGATCGTACTGGTCTACTGTATTGAACATATCGACAACAATTTCAATATCTAAATTAGCTTTTTGTGAGTAACGACCAGAAGTATCATCATAGTATTCTTTAAGAATTTTAGTTCTAACTGTATATCCTAGACTAATTAGAGCATCTCTAAAACCTCGTTGATCTTGTGGGTCTTTTAAGCCAGTGTACCAGAATGCATTGATTAATGTTGTTTCTGACTGCTCATGTTTGAAGTATTCTAAGACTCGTCGCGGGTCAAAAAACCACCCGTTTTTTTGTTGAGCATAGAACATATTGTTTCCGTCTACAAAAATAGACAGACGATTCATTGGAGAACCCATACAAATTTACACCTAATAATATAAATGAATTTAGATGGAACAATAGATTATAGCAATTTTCAAATGCCTTGTTTGCTAATATCTATAAAGTAGCTTTTCATCTATAGCGTTGATGCTACCTGTTTCAAGGGATAAAAACGGCTGCAACATTAGAGTCGAGAACTTGGGTGCTAAGCCTTATTCACCTCCGTTACTGCAAGAGCCACCCTGTAATCAAAATCTACCAATAAAATTGACCCGTTAACAGCATTCATAGCTGTATAACACTAAAGTTTACTACTAAAGAGGTATGGCATAAGCTTGCGGGAGAATATAAGTTGATGCCTATCTATAAGTAAAGTTTTAGTATCAGGACATACTTTCTGGAGGATACCAATAGTTGCACCAAAGATAGAAGACACAGTTGTAACACTTGCTGGTAAAGCACCCAGTTGAGAGTATACCTGTTGGTTAGTTTGAGGTAAAATCTCACAGTAAACAAGTGTACAGGCAGAGTATATTAGCTCCGATGTGTGGGACAATCACTCTTATGTCACTCGCTCAACAGACAAGAAATAACTTAGATAGTGCCTGAGAAATAATTTCTTGGGGGCTAATCTTGCTAATCGAAGTTTTTTGATGAATAGAAGATACTTTACAAATGTATAAGGTTAACATTTTAAGTCTTATTTCAATGTGTTTGTAGTTAGAAGGTGGTCTGAATAAATAAAAATGTTGGACTTAAATCAATCAGTAACACGATATGGCAGAAGAATCTACATCTACCTTAACCAAAAACTCTGTCTCTGCTGCCAACAGACTGCCCAGCAAACCTACAAAAGTCACGTCTACAACAGCAGCACGACAGTCTAGGTGGATAGTTCGTTTAGGTCATCTACTAGCCGGCACTTGGGCAATAGGCGCAGCAGTACTGACTGCTTCTGGTTGGGATTTAGTTCAATTGATGGAGAATCAGGTACTTTCTCATTTTTTTCAAGTACGAGGGCCGATTGTCCCTCCAGAAGACATTGTAATTTTAGCAATAGACGATCAGTCAATATCAGTTCCAGAACAGTACTATAAAACAGATCCGCAACAGTACGCCTACCTAGAAACACTGAAATCTTTTCCTTACAAACGTGCTGCATATGCCCAGGTAATTACAAAATTAATGAAGGCAGGTGTTCGTTGTGTAGGATTAGGTCTTGTTTTTGATACACCGAGTAGTTATGGCCCTAATGACGATCGCCAACTGCAAGCAACACTGAAAAAATATGGTAGCAAAGTTGCTTTAGCAGCCCTCTACGAAAATTTCGAGACGCACCAAGGATCGTTTACGCAACTGACACCACCACAACAGATGTTTCACACAGAGTCAGTTTCCATTGGTTCAGTTAATTTTCCTTTGGAGGTGGATGGAAAAGTTCACCGATTGGCGAGTGAGTTTCCCAAATTATTAGATCAAGAAAATTTATTTACAAATAGGCTACCTGCCTTTGATGAAGCAGTACTGAGGGCAGCACAACTAAATTATCCGCAACCAAAAGGCGATGGTATTTATTTTTGGGGTCCTGCGGGAACATTTGAACAAATACCATTTTGGCATGTACTAGATCCAGAAAATTGGAACACTTATTTACAACAGGGAAAAGTATTCAAAAACAAGATTGTTTTGATTGGTTCAACAGATAAATTAAATAATGATTATTATCCAGTAGCAGCTAGTAAGAGTCCCGAACCAATGTCGGGGATAGAAATTCATGCCAATGCCATTGCCACTTTAATGACAGGTAAAGCCATTACCCAAGAAATTCAAACTCTGCCATTGCGTGGCTTGTTTGTGTTAATTTTAGTAGGCACATCAGCATTAATCATTAGTAGAAATAAGCATAGTCTTAATCGATTTCTCTATAGTTTAGTTTTATCTGGTACTTGGCTAGGAATTAGCTATGGTTTATTTGTTTCCGATGGATTAATTTTCCCCACTAGCATCCCAATGGTGGCCATCGTTTGTTGCGGACTGAGTTACTTGGGAACCTCAATGGTGAGAGAAAACATTAGAAAACGTCAATTAGTAGATATATTTCAAAAATATAAAACTTCTCCGGTTGTCCAAGAAATCATCAGTCAACAAGATGACCTGCAAGACTTAATTCAAGAGCGAGATTTAGCTTTATCTGGAAAAATGTTGGCTCTGCGCTACAGAATTGTCAAAGTTCTGGGTGCAGGGGGATTTAGTGAAACCTATGTTGCTGAAGATACCCAACGTCCTGGGAACCCGCGATGTGTTGTCAAGCAATTAAAACCAAGCAACACCAAACCAGGAGGATTGCAACTTGCCAGACGTTTATTTAATTCCGAAGCACAAACACTCGAAAAATTGGGAAATCATCCGCAAATTCCCCAACTTTTAGCGTATTTTGAAGAAGATGAAGAATTTTATTTAATACAAGAATACATACTTGGTCATCCTCTGAATCATGAATTGCCGCCAGGTAGAGCAATTGAAGAAATTGCAGTAATCAAAATTATCAAAGACTTACTGCAAACATTAACATTTGTCCATGAAAACAATGTGATTCACCGCGATATTAAACCTAGCAATATCATCCGGCGACACTCAGACGGAAAACTCGTACTCATTGACTTTGGCGCAGTTAAAGAAGTCACAGGCAAACAGCTAGAACCTCAAGAGCAAACTGCCTTCACCATCGGTATTGGGACTCAGGGTTACGCACCAACCGAGCAATGTTTGGGTCGCCCACAATACAGTAGTGATATCTATGCAGTGGGTATGCTTGGGATTAAAGCCTTAACTGGTATCACACCGCGTGAGTTAGAAAGGGATGCTGACGGACAGATAAAATGGAGCGATCGAGTCCAGGTGAGTGACTCTCTAGTTAAGATTCTCACTACAATGGTGCAGGATGACTTCAAACAACGATATCAGTCTGCATCAGAGGCTCTAAAAGCTGTGGAAGCTCTTGAAGCTACTAGCATAATAAATCCCCAAAGCGGATATCCCACCCAACAAAATGACTCATCGATGAGTACTTTAGACGAATTAAACATTACTACAAAATCTTACCCAGCAAGATCGTCAGAAACAACTTGAATGAATTTTAGATTTGAAATTTGGGATTTGGGATTGATATGGCTTACCTAATGGTAAAGGAAAAATTAAGAGTTTGGGCTGGGCATGGGGTATTGGGCAAGAAAAAACGCCCTATGCCCGACCACAACAAATAATCTTGCTGCGTAAGTTCTAACTACATTAGCGTAGTTGTTGTTGACTGTTAATGGTCAACAGTCAACAATCTAATCGAGTCAATGTGAAACTTAAATGCAGAACAGCTTAATTCAAAGACAAAAATTCTTCTCCTGCTGTGGGATGAATACCTATTGTTTCATCTAAATCGTGCTTTGTAATGCCCTTGCGAATTGCAACACCAAGACTTTGAATGATATCTGCCGCATTTTCACCCACCATGTGAGCGCCTAAAATTTCGTCAGAGTCACCATTTACTACTAACTTGATGCTTGCTTGTTTATCTTTTGCAGTTAGTTGATAAAACAGTGGTTGGAATTCATTGTAGTAGCATTTTACAGCTGCACCAAATTTTTCTCTGGCTTTGGTTTCAGTCATGCCCACACTGGCGACTTCTGGACGGCAAAAAACAGCAGAGGGGACATAATCATAATTTAGTTTTTGTGGGTTGTTGCCAAAAACCGTATTGGCAAAGGCAATACCTTCTGCCTTTGCGACAGGAGATAGTTGGATGCGGCTGGTACAGTCACCGACAGCAAAGATATTTTCTTGATTGGTGCGGCTGTATTCATCTACTTTGATTGCACCATGTTCATTAATTTCAACATGGGCATTTTCCAAGCCGAGATTTTTAGTATTTGGGGTGTAACCTGCGGCAACTAAAATAGTATCTGCTGCAACTATTTCTCGGCTTTCACTATTAATAGTTAACAGCAAACACTCTTCTGAATATTTGATTTTTTGAACGGTGGTATTGGTGAATAACTTAATTTTGCGTTTACTCAAAGCTTGTTGCACATGAGAGCGAACATCATCATCAAACCCCGACAAAATCATCTTTTCTTTTTCAATCAGTGTCACCTGACAGCTAAAAGCTTGCATCATGCTGGCAAATTCTACACCGATATAGCCACCGCCAATGATTGTCAAACGTTTCGGCAAATAAGGTAGCTGAAACATCTCGCGGGATGTGATGGCATATTCTATACCTGAGATATTGGGCTTTAGGGGTTGACCGCCCACAGCAATTAAAATTTTATCTGCTGTAACTTGGCGATCGCCAATACTGATAGTATGGGCATCAATAAAACTGGCACGTTCAGAAATTATTTCAATTCCAGCTTTGTGTAATTGCTGAGAATAGAATTCGTTGATGGTGTCAAGATGCTTGTATACAGATTTAATAAATAATGTCCAGTCAAAGTATGTCGGGCAATCACTCCACCCATAAGTCTGTGCCATTTTATTTTGCAGGGCGAAGTCAGCAGCACAAACAATCAGTTTTTTGGGAACGCAGCCACGATTAACACAAGTTCCGCCAAGGGCTTCTTGTTCGGCAATGGCAACACGAACGCCATAACTAGCTGCTTTTTTAGCTGCTGCCAATCCCCCAGGCCCAGCACCAATGACAAACAAATCATAATCAAATGTCATAAAAATCTGTTCCTTTTCAACTTTTTGGAAAGCAGAGCTATTTAATCCCTTATAGTTATTCAGACAAAACTTGATCTACTGTCTTTGGGTGGACAAATCGATAGTGAAACACGCTAATATGTAGCGCATTGCCGTTTGAGCCGCAATTACTACAAAAATAACAGCGTAGGCGCAGACCAACCTAGGCATCACCCCATTATTGCTAAGTTACATGACATTTTGTTGTGGAACAGACAACATACTCATTCTACAAGAGGTCGATGTTGGCGATGCCTACGCTTTTCACTTGGTGTAGTCCATCCCTCAATAATAAATAACAGCTTCATCTTCAGAATGATTTTTTGTAGTATTGTTACCAATATTACTCAACTTACGATTAACCTATTGTGACTAAAACTTGGGAATTCTTAATAAAGATTTTTGTATTACTACATCAAGTATAGATTAATACATTAAATCTATGATAAAGGCGATCGCTTAATCTTAGAAACAAGAATGCGATCGCTTTTGATGGGTGGGTATGCGATCGCACTTTTATGCAGCAGCGACACTGTAGAAAAACTTCAGCCGACAAAGCCATTGGTTCCAAACGTGAATTAGCCTTGGGCGGTCAAATTGAAAAATCTCTGCTTCTTGACCTGGTAAAGCTACGACAATGAGAGCATGGTGAATCTTAAAGTTAAAAAGGCGATCGTTATAATACCGATTTATCGCACCAGTATAAGCAGCTACTTGCAAAGGCTTATCATAAAGCTTATCAAATCTCAATTTTGGTTGCTCCGCTGTTGTCCATTCAATTACATAGGGAACACCTTGATAACGAGCAACTAAATCAACTTTTCCAGCGTAAAGTTCTTGATAGTTAGGCACAACTTGTTCAACCAGTTGAACATCACTAAGTTGATTTAGCACAGATTGAACGCTATACCAGTAAGGTTGAATTAGGCTGTTATCAGGCTTGGGTGAATAGCGTTGCAGGTGTTCGTTAATTAACTGATGCAAAGCATTTCCTCGACGACGACTGTTAGCTGCAATTCTGTTTGCTTCTGTGTTGCCAACTTTATTACGCCAATAGCAAAGGGCGGCTAGAGACTCAGGCGTCTGTGTTGCTTTTAAAACTGTGGTGACAGCAGGAAGTAGAACGCCACCATCGCCTTGATAGTAGCATCGTCCGTTGATGTAGGTGGATTTCATAAATTGTGAGTGATAAATTACTACATCAACTAGCTTCGAGGGCTGGTGTCTGAGATTGAGTTTGAGTCATAAGTCAGAGTGTCTGACTTTGTGTATGAGTATGTATGACTTTTAATTAGTTCAGTTAAAATAATTAAAAATTGCGTAGTTAAAATATGATCAAGCGAGGGCTTAAAGCATCCCTAAAAGGTATAGAACAAGCGAACAAAGCTTTAACTCGTAATGTTTTTAATAAAAAAGCTTTAGCCTTAGATTTAGGAATCGCTCGTTCAACAGTACATAACTTTTTTAACAGTAAGCCAATTGACCGATTTAATTTTGAAGAAATTTGTAAAAGGCTAGGTTTAGATTGGGAAGATATAGTTGATATTCCAGCTAGCGAACCTAGAACAGAGCAAGTTCAAGATCCGATAATCAACGATAATAATTTTGTGGGGCGTGAGGAAGCGATCGCGCACCTCGATAAATTAGTTAACGAAGGTGCAAAGGTTATCTTAATTCATGCAGAGGGCGGTAGTATAGGTAAAACAACTTTGGCTACAAAATGGTTTGAGCTTCAAGGCTTAGAGTGTCTTGAACTGCGTGTAGGAAGTACACCTCAGAATTTAAACTCAATAGAAAATTGGGTAAGAATCAAGCTGATAAATGAGTTTAAAGTGAATCCAGAGCAAAATTTTATGTCTATGCTGGAGCAATTGAAAACCCAGCTAAAAACTAGAAAAATTGGTGTATTAATAGATAACCTTGAACCTGCTTTGATCAATGGTGCATTTGTAGAAACATGTAATAGCTATTATATAGAGCTATTAACAGTACTAGCTCATCAAAGTGTGCAGTCAGTCACCTTGCTCACAAGCCGTGAGTTACTGGATGAACCGAACGTAATAAAGCTGAAAACTTTTCAACCTTATCATCTGCAAAAGTTAAAAAATGAAGCGTGGGAAGATTATTTTGCTAATCGTAACATTATTATAGATACTGATGCTCTTCATGAAATGAACCGAGCCTATGGCGGAAATGCTTTAGTTATGTCTCTCCTTAGTCCTGAGATTTTAAGTAATTCACAAGGAAATTTAAAAGTTTACTGGCAGGATAATCGTGATGATTTAGAGCTGATTTGTAAACAAAAGCTTAAGATGCCATTCGCCTGATCATCAGACGAATCAATGAGCCATAAATCATAGCTTCACTTAACTCGGTGTACAACTCATAATCCTTACTCAAACGCCGAAATCGATTGAGCCAACCAAATGTCCGTTCTACAATCCATCGTTTCGGCAATCGCTCAAATGTTTTCGAGTTTCTTTGAATCACCTCAACACGAACCTGTTCTCCACAAACTTGCCTAACTACTTGAGTAAAGTTCTCACCCGAATAGCCCTGATCTACCCAAATAACTTCTAATTTGGATAATTCCTCAATAGCTTCATCCAAGACGACGACAGCTCCTAAACGCTCTGAGGCATTAGCTTCGGTAACTAAAACACCGATTAACAACCCTTGAGAATCCACGACTATATGGCGCTTACGGCCTTTAACCTTTTTACCACCATCAAAGCCGTAGACCTCCCCTTTTTTTCCGTGGTCTTCACTGATTGAGAATCAGCGATCGCCACAGTAGAATGTTCATCTCGCCCTAAGTCTTGTCGCAGTTGATGACGTATTTGGTCGTGAATTTGCTGCCAGATGCCTTTGCGTTGCCATTTTTGAAAATACCCATATACTGTTGTGTACGGTGGTAGGTCATGAGGTAACATTTCCCACTGACATCCAGTTCTTTGCACGTAGAAAATGGCATTCAGAATTTCTCGTAAATCTACTTCTACAGGATGCCCAAATCCTTTAGGTTTTGGTAGAAGCGGCTGAAGGATTAACCATTCGGCATCGCTTAAATCGCTTGGATAAGGTTTGCGCTTTTGGTTTTCAATCGCTGGTAGACGGCTCATGAACAACAACATCAATGTTCTCGATTTAGCCTACAACTCAAATATACTGAGACTCTGTTCTCTTTAGATTTTCTTTACGAATCAGCTCTTATTAAGACATAGAACTATAGACAAACTTGTTAAACGTCAGATTGATAAACTAAAAAATAATAATTTACAGGCGTATAAACTTATCTGCCGTTTTGGATTTTACCCTAATCAAGATATTACTGCACCAAAAATATGGCTATTTTGTTTGCTTTGGGATATACCAAAAAATCGGCGACAAAGAGTAATTGATGATTTATGCGCTTGCTCTTTAGTAAAATTTAGTAATGATCAATATTTTCTACATCCAGTTATTAGGGCAGAAGCTAGAGATAATTTCACATTAATTAAAGAATTTAATAATGAACATCTGTTATTAATCAAGCAAGAAATAAATTTAATTTTAGCTAAAGAAAAAACATTGCAGTTGTTCCTTGCATGGTTAAACCAAAAATCTCTTTCATTTAAATTTCCTTATAAAAAAGCAGTTATTCGTGCTTTATACTTTGATATTGAACTTGGTCATACTATTGATCGTTATCTTTATTATGCTTTTAATGCTAAATTTGACTTCAAATTAGATATTGATATTGTCGTTGATTTGGATCTTGCCAATGCTCTTGAGTTTTTTAAGAATCATGCAGGTGCTCGTAACCCTTATGCTCATGCTAAAAATATTAAGATTACCTTTAATAAGCTTCAGCTTTCTTGGGAGAATAGTTTTGAACTCGTTCTTGTAAATAATGATGATAAGCTCGATCCTACTCCTCTAGACCGCGACAGCACATATGCTTTGATGTCGTATTTTAGTGATTTTGTCCGTTACATTTCCTTTGACCTTAATATTGACTGTTACTCAAACTCTAAACTTGAACAAGCACTGCAAGAACTAAAACAACAGCTACCGGACATAGAAACTGATGAGGATATATATAATCAATGGTGGCAATTAAACGGGCAATTCTGGATTAATCAATTAAGAAATATATTGATAGAGTATCGAAACATGGGTCATAATTGGCACCTTAATCAGCAGCAGAAACAGTTGCTCGAACAATACTATGAAGCAAATTTGTTACTCTTAAAGTGTCTTAATACTGATTGTAATGTATCTCCTAAAGTCCGATCGCACATCGAAGACACCCTACTCTTGCCCATCACTGAAATAGAAAAACGACCATTCAAAAATTAAATCGCCTTCTTCTCTGCGCCTTTGCGCCTTTGCGTGATAACAAAAAAGGCGGGTGCGGGAATTGAACCCGCTAATCCCCAAAATGGTGGAGATGTAACCGATAACCCTCTATTCTTCGTCCCCGAAAGGCAAGTTGCGAACAAGGGTAACCCGCCATGAAGTGAATGAAGGATAAAGGAAAACTTCATCCTCCATAAATCTCTACAATTCACCCTTAGCCAGCATTTGGATAATGCGAGGCGTACCCGGATCGAATCCTGCCAAATCCCAAGACAGCGGATCTTGAGGATCTACCAAGGTAATCTGGTAAGGTGTCAGGGTGACATACACTGCCTTAGCCTCAGGATTTACCTTTTTGCGGTACTCCTTGAGGGCTTGACTTGGATGCTTATACCCAGCCCAGCTTTCTGAGTCAGTCCAAAAGCAGACAACATCTGCCTTAAACTTATTCTTAATCATCCAGTTGTAAGCCACAGATGCATCTGTTCCGCCGAAGTTTTGATTCCTAGCTTTCGCTACGGCAGAACTAAAACTATCTTTGGCTGTGATATTCAATTCCCGGAATTCTGTAGCAAAGCCACGAATCATGTAGTTTTTCTCTGCTTTTGCTGTGACTAGTGCCATTGTAGTGGCAATTTCACAACAACTCAGCCCCATATCTGCAACTAAGCTACCCATAGAACCAGAAACGTCTACAGCGTGCATGAACACTTTACCTGTAGGTTGCACAACATCAAAAGACAGTTCAACGGTTTTTTCTAAGATGTCCACAATTCTAGAAACTGGGTTCCAAGTCTTCTGGCTGCGTCCTAATCTACCACCAGATTGATATGTTTTGAGTGCTTTCAAAACATCAATGGGATGAATGCGACCTTTACGCAGATGTTCTTTGTTGTTGAGAACTGCTTCTACTCGCTCTAAGTTGGCGCTTTCATCAGTTCGCAACACACCCAATTCAGTCAAAGAACCCAAGTTACGCAACATTGCACCTATTGGCATTTCCTGAAATAACAACTGCCAAGCAGCTTTGTCCATTTTGCCCACCGGTGCAGCCATTTCGTGGGTTAAGCGTCCTTGCAAAATAGCTTCATGGGTTTGGGTAGGGTTTCGCTTCAGCCATTCATACCACCAAATCTGCGCTAACGCTTCTGAGGGAATGTCTGTTGGCAATTCTTCCCAGCCTCTAACCACCCACTCAAATAGTTGACGGTGATTTTCTGTAGGCGGTTTGACATGGAATAACCGCAATGCATCTCGGTGGGTAAAGCCTTGACGCTGTTGATATTTCAACAGTTGATAAGCTAAACCTTTGACATCTTCCCGTGAAAGCCAACTTTTACCAGCTTCTCGCACCACCTTACCAAATCCCCGTAGAGATTTAGTGTAGTTCAGCCATTCATAGAAGTGGCTACCGGTGCGGACGACTTGGGGGAAAATTTCACCAAAAGCTTGTTTTGCTTCTCGTGCTTCACCCATCGACAGCAAAACTAAAGCTAAAATAGGCGCACTATTATTGATGGCGCGTCCATCGCTAGCATAAAGAATTTCTTCTGCCACACGGCTGGGATTTTCAGTAACAGCTTGTCTGACAACTGCCACAAAATCTTCAGTTAATTCTTGTTTGCCAGCGTAATAAGTGCTTTTTGCTGTGCCGACCAAAAGACAACGACGCAGCATTTTCCAAATACCAGCATCAAACATCCAACCACCGGAACGTCCTTGAATCATCTCGGCTTCCCGTCCGGGGATAGGTTGATTTTGTGGTGTAGTTGTTTTCTTTTTAGTAAAAAAATTGTAATTCATTGCTTCATCTCCCGGCCTTTGCAGGCAAAAATGAAAGGTGGCAGGGCAAGATTTGTAGCTTGCTTTCCGTAGGGTACTTGTGACATCCGGCTTAAAATTGGATAACCCTAATTCTTCAGCCTTTTCCGGCAAGGGTTGAACAAAGATGTTTTTCGGCGCTCTACTAAGCTGAGCTACCTGCCACATGAAAATTAAAAACACAAAATTTAATCTGGTGGAACAGGATTTGAACCTGTAACCTATGAATTGGCGATAACCCTCGATTCGTCGGCCTTTACAGGCAAGTTTGTGAACTAAGGACTATGGGTAATTAACCCGTTCATTGCTCTACCAGATTGAGCTACCCACCAAAAGACAATTCAAAATTAGGTTTTGGGTGGCGGAGCAGGACTCGAACCTGCGACCTCTCGAACCTATTCGATAACCCTCATTCGTCGGCCTTTGCAGGCAAGGGGTGAACAAGGATGTTTTAGCGCTCTGCCGCTGAGCTACCCGCCACATATATAAAGTTGGGAGTTAGGAGTTGGGAGTTGGGAGTTTGGTGTTAGGAGTTTGGGGTTAAAAATTTTTGAATTGAAAACTTTTAACTCTTAATTCTCAACTCTTAACTCTCAACTCCTAACTCCTACCTCTAACCTCATTTGGCGTAGTGGAGCGGGATTTGAACCCGCGACCTCCCGCTTGGCAGGCGATAACCCTCAATTCGTCGGCCTTTGCAGGCAAGTTGTGAAAAAAAGGATATATTTAGGCGCTCTAGCCACTGAGCTATCCACTACATGAAAATTTTGGATTTTGGATTTTAGGTTCAATGATGAACATCGCTTGTATTACTAATGTAATACATGTAGTGCTTAGTGTCAAGTGTTTGGGAAACTAATTTATTTGTATTAGTGTAGCCAGGGGCGATCGCTATACTCCGATCTGAATCTAGCAAATCATTTTTGCCATTTTTTCAGTTAATAGTGTGCAATTTCTAGGGTTTTGGTGACTAGAACACAATATTAAGAAAAGTTTTTGCCAGAAAATTTGCCAAAGGATACAAAAAAAGTCCAAATTTTTGCCAATATATTAGTATTAATTTTCCAAAATTCACTTGGCAAAAATCAGCATGAGTGAAAAATCCATAGAAGGTAACGGTAAGGCTTTTCTCGTTATACTTTTGCCCCTCTCGTTTTTGATTATTTTCCTGGTTGCAACCTGGAGAGTTTTACTAGCAGCAATTGTGCTGGTAATTGCTTTTAGGCTTTGGCAGGAATATCAATGGCAACAGTGGACTCGTCGAGTTAACCCCATTTTTCATCAGTTAGTTCGGGAAAATCAAGGCAAACTGACGCCAATGGACTTGGCCATCAAGGGTAATTTTCCTGGAACAACGGCAAAACGCTACTTAGATACTAAAGCTCAGGAATTTGGGGCTAGTATCGTAAATTCGGAAGACGAGAGTCAGTATTATTACTTTATAACTGGCAGTATTTTAGGCAATATTCTTGACAGTAGCGAACCTGTCAAGCAACTTCCTGCTCAACCAGTTACCAAAACTGCGCGATCGCTTTTAGCACCACCGCCACCAATAGCACAGGAGGAAGAACCAGAAGAAGAACCAGAAACAGAAGCACCTCCACAGCCTACCCATAAGGAAGTTACACGAACCCTGGAAAAACAATTACTTTTTGGCTCTCTAATTCAATCTGAACTAGCCAAGCGCTTAAATGTTTATTCCAGCACAGTTTATAAACGGCGAAATGACCCAGAATTTCCAGAATGGAGTCGCAGCAGAGACCCTGATGGCATCGCTTGGTCATATTCGGAAAAAACTAAAGAGTTTTTCCCTGTGGAAGAATAAGAAGGCAAAAGGCAAAAGTAAACAACTTTAAAGTTTTACTTTTTAGTTTTGGTTTCTAAACCCACAGCTTCGCTGATGGAATTTAATCCGCTTTGTTCTAAATGGTCAAGCAAACCTTTAAGAATTCGGCGTACCATCAGTGGGCCTTCATAAATCCAGCCTGTATAAACTTGGATCAAACTAGCACCAGCAGTAATTTTTTCCCAAGCATCTTCTGGGGAAAAAATGCCACCAACACCGATAATCGGAATTTGTCCTTGAGTTTGTTGCCAAATAAAACGAATTACCTCAGTGGAGCGATGGCGCAATGGTTCGCCGCTAATTCCGCCAGCTTCTGACTGGGGTGATTTCCCAGTTTGCTCAATTACTTGGGTTTTGAGTCCATCGCGACTGATAGTAGTGTTAGTGGCGATAATTCCAGCTAGTTGGTAGGTTTTAGCAAGAGTTATAATGTCAGCGATCGCTTCCCATGTTAAATCTGGTGCTATCTTGACAAAAATTGGTTTTTGTGATGAATTTTCTGTTTGTAATAATTCTAAGATGGCACTGAGCATGGCAGCATCTTGGAGCGATCGTAGTCCCGGTGTATTTGGGGAAGAAACATTAACAACAAAATAATCTCCCAAATCTTTAAGTAGGCGAAAACTATCCAGATAATCTTGTGCGGCTGCTTCTAGAGGAGTTACCTTAGATTTACCCAAATTTACTCCTATGGGTATTGACCGAGTTAACTCCTGTTTTTCTTGTGACAATCTTACTGCCATTGCTGCTGCACCGCTATTATTAAAACCCATACGATTGAGAGCAGCTTTATCCAATGGCAAACGAAACAAACGGGGACGAGGATTTCCCGGCTGGGGATGAAAAGTTACAGTTCCCAATTCTGCAAAGCCAAAACCGAGGCTAGCCCAAATATTAGCAGCAACACCATCTTTATCAAACCCAGCGGCTAAACCTACGGGATTAGGAAACTTTAGCCCAAATAAACTTTGTTCTAAGCGTGAATCGTATAAACACAAAGATTTTTCTAGACGATGATTTACCCAACTTCCAGGAGGGTAAGTGCTTGTTTGTGATAGCCAATTCAAACTGCCAATTGTCTGCTGGTGTAACCATTCTGGGTCTGCTTTTACCAGATTGAAAAATAGTGGACGAATTGCAACTTGATAAATATCCATTAGCTTTTATGTAAACAGAATTCAGAACTCAGAATTCAGAATTCAGAATTTAGAATCAATTAAAGTTTATTTTTGTTTCAATATCAGATTTGTAGGTTTGGTTGAGGTGTGAAACCCAACGAATTTGTTGGGTTTTGGTTTGCTCAAACTAACATACAAGGTCAAGAGGCATACAAGCTTAAGACGCAAAATCTTTTAAGAACCCCAGCAAGGCTTGATTAACTACTTGGGGAGACTCCACACTTATCCAGTGACCAGCGCCAGGAATGATAACTTGTTCTTTCAAGTTAGGAATCAACTTGTTCATTTCATTCAAGTTCATTCCAGGAAACTGGAGTACTGCGTCTTTTTCGCCAGCAATAAACATTGCTGGTTGGGATATCTTTTTATTTTCCAGTTGGGGAGTAATTTCCATGTTTCGGTCAAGGTTGCGATACCAATTTAACCCGCCACGAAAGCCACTACGTTGATACTGCTCTACATAATAATCCAGATCCTCTTGGGTTACTCCCAATGCTTGCTCCTGGGAATCAAGTAACCCATCTAGAAAACCGGAGGTTGATGGCTTAAATTTGAAGAAAATTTCTTGAGCGTTGGAGCCGCTAGCACTAGCGTAAATCATCCGCAATGAACGGCGGATGTCGGTTTCCAATTCAGCTTCCGCAATTCCAGGCTTTTGGAAATAGACTATGTACCAAAACCGATCTCCAAAGTTCTCTTGTTTGGTCAATTCTCCCACTGGGTAACGAGAGTAGGGGACACTCATACCAACAACGGCATTTACTCGTTCTTCATGCAGTAATGCTGTGTTCCAAGCGACGGGCGCACCCCAGTCATGGCCGACAACAGTAAAATTTGCATATCCCAGAGCATCAGCAATGCCAACAACGTCTCCAGTTAAATGGATGATGTCATAAGCAGTAACTTCTTCCGGAGCATCGCTACCACCGTAACCTCGTTGGTCGGGAACAGCCACCTTGAAACCCGCTTCCACAAGTGGGTCTATTTGGTGACGCCACAAATACCAGCATTGAGGCCAACCGTGAAGCAAAATTACCAGAGGCCCTTCACCCTCAACAACTGTCCTGAGATTAACTCCGTTTGTTTTGATAGTGCGAAAGTTGCGTTGTTTCATAATTAAAGCCTTTTGTATTTCACCATTAACCTGTTAATAAGCGTTTTGGTGACTAGTTTAATAGCTGTGGCAATATTATTCAGAGTCCTTTTCTGGGCATCTTATATATTACAAGTTATGTAAAACGATAAATCAGATGGGGCAGCCGCAAAAAAACATAGCCGCTGAACAGCAGATCCTTTCATTGGGGCGTGTCCTCCAGAGCCTGAGGGAAGAAGATGATGTTGATGTTCTGATTCAAATTATTATTTCTTATCTTCAAGAACAGTTTGATTACAAACTTGTTTGGATTGCTCTTTACGATCGCCTGAATCATATACTGTTTGGTAAAGGTGGTATAATTCCTCACAAAGATACAAGCTTTTTACACCAAAAATTTGTTATTAGTCCTGGAGATTTATTAGAACAAATCGTGATTGAGCAGCATCCCTTGGGGGTAGCTGATTTGCGAGCTGAAACTCGCGCTGCTGAATGGCGAAAAATCGCAGAAAAGTTTCAAATTCAAGGAACAATTATTATACCAATTCGCTATAAAGACCGTTGCTTAGGTTTGTTGTTACTCGGTTCAGAGCGCTGGGGCTACTTACTGACAGGGGAAGCAAAAGCACGTTTAATGATGGTTTTAGGCGAACTTGGTGCAGTGCTTTATCAACATGAAGTGCAGTTGCAGCAAAAACAAGCCAAGCGAACTGATGAGCCATTATTAGAATTGCTAGAAAATTTACGCAACCTCAGTAAATTAAATCAAAAACTAGAAGCAGCGGTGCAAGCAACCCATAAATTTGTTTCTCCTAACCGCACAAATATCTACTGGTTTGAGCGCGAAGGACGCTATTTTTGGTGTCGCATGAGCAATCAACTTGTAAAAATCGATCCTAATTCTAGTACTCAGTCGGCAGCAGGAATGACAGTGCAGGAATTAAGCGATTTTTATTATGCTTTATCAGTTAACCAAATTGTTGTCATTGGTGATGCCCGCAGTTCCTTGAAAAGTCATTTTACAGCCAAATTGCTGCAACGTTTGAAAGTGCGATCGCTTTTGGCGGCTCCAATTATTTGGCAAAAAAATTTGTTGGGGTTTTTGGCAGTAGAAAGTAATGAACCCCGGATTTGGACAGAGACAGATAAAAATTTTGTCCAAGGTGCAGCTGGTTTAATTTCGCTGATTGCTCCCCATGAAAACAGCGAAATTATCATCCAAAAAATTCAAGAAGATGCTCAACTCAATAGTCAAATAGTCCAATGTATTTATAGCGAGTATGAACTTCAGGATACCTTACAAAATTGTGCCAAAAAGGTTTTAACTCGATTTGCTGCCACTCGCTTTTTGCTATTACAATATGACTCAGAACAAAATAATTATCAATTTATTTATCAAAGTCAGCCTCATAATCGCCGACCGTTAAAATTTGCCCTGGATTCTCTAAAAGAATTAGATGGAAAACTGTTGCAAAATTCTAATGAAGCCATCGAAATTGAAAATTTAGACGAAGACTTACGATTTTTTAATTGGCGTGCTTTGTTGTTAGAAAATGGAATGCGATCGCTACTAATTTGCAAATGCCTCCAAGGTCAAATTCCACCAGCAATTTTAATCATTGCCCACGAAAATCATCGTTGTTGGACAACTCAAGAAAAAGAATTACTCTCGGCTATCAGCCAACAAATCGGTGTCATTATTCGTCAGTGGCAATTGCATAACCGCAACCAACACCAACAAAAAATTTCCCAAGCTTTTGAGAGAACTCTACAAACTCTCACAAAATCCTACAACAGCAAAATAGACCCCCAAAAAAAGGATCTAGAATGTACAGCACTAGAACAAATAGCAACGATTCTCGGCTGTCCCCTAGCGGTACTTTTCTCTTGGTCGCCTGGAGAACATTGGGCAGAAATTATACCTGGAGTCACAGCCAATAGCCAATTTGGAATTTTTGCTGGTGCATCAATTTCCACTGGCAATGAAGCATTAATTCAGTGGGCGCTGGAGACAGAAAGTTACCTAACCCTGAAAGTAGAGGATTTACCTCCAGAAACTCGAAAATGGCTTAACACGCCAGATAAAGGTCAAATTTTTATTATGGCCTTACGTACTAATACAGAGTATGAAACCACAGGTGTAGTTTTATTAGCAGACACTCAAGAACGTCGTTGGTCAGAACCAAGCCTGAATACTATAGCAAATTTGATTACTCAATTAGCTTGGTGGCGTCGTCAAAAGCAAATTAATCAACTTTTAGAGTCCACAACCGAAGAATTACGACAACTCAACTGGTACAAACATCGCCGCTTAGAAGAAATCCAAAGAATCACAGCGCTGTCTTTGAGTCAAATACGCGATTTAGGCATTCCAGCAAACGAATTAGCTCAGATGCGCTATCAGTTGCTGCTAAGGCAATTAGACCACACAGCCACCTCCATGAGTGGATTGCTCAAACTAGAACAATGGCAGCTACACAAAAGTTGGGAAACTATGCCTATAGCTAGTTTATTAAAGCGATCGCTCGAACGCATCGACAATTTACTCAAACAACAAAAACTCTGGATAGGCGTGCATGGTTTAGGACAACCAATTGAGGATGGAGAATCACCAAAAAGCTGTTTATTACCTAGAGGCGTTCCTAACTCCAACACTCAATCGGCAATGGCGATCGCAGGGGATATCATGAAAATTGAATTGGTAATCCATGAATTGTTGGTTAATGCCTGCAATCGTTCTCCAATAGGCGGTCGCATTGACATTTGGTGTCGGCGTTTAACTGACCATCAACCCACACAAACCAAGAAAAATCCATCACAATTGGGGCTAGATTCTGCTGTGAAAGTGGGTGCTAATAATCTGACATCCCTAGAACTGTCCATTACCCACAACGGCGTTATTGAAGCAGAGTTACTAACAGACTTACATGAAAATCCCCTCAAAGATGTCCTTGCTTCCTCTAACCTCAACCAACCACCAGGCCTGCACCTAATAATTTGCCAAAACCTGATGCAGGAACTAGGAGGAGAGTTGAATTTCTATCAATTACCCGATAATCGAGTAGTCAGCCGATTGCTTTTACCGCTAGCAGCTAATGATTCCTAAACAGCTGAATTCTGAATTCATCAGCTGTAGCACATCTTTTTTGCATTTGGTTTGGTATGGCGGCAAGTACTTTCTGAACATGAATCTTATGTAATGTCGGTTGCATTTAGTCCAGATGGTAGATTTTTAGCTAGTGGAAGTCACGATAGAAGTATTAAAATTTGGCAACAAGTATCTTAGCAGTTATATCCGCCACTTTACGACTTGAAGCTTTTTATGAATGTGGCTGAAAGTAAAAATTTGCTTTTGAGATAAGCTTGTAAGAAAAGCAAAATTGACTAAATTGAAACTACTCAGCAACAATGACTACTTGACTAAAATTTGTCATAATTCGCTTTTGTTGATAGGAAACAACACTGGTTATTTAATGCTGTAGAAGATCGTCGTCCAAAGCATACACCAGAAATTCCCCAGCGTTACGTCAGTGGGGCAAAGGTGATGTATCGAGGACGGTACTTAATGTTGCAGGTAGAGTCAGCTGATGTAGAACAGGTGATGATTACTTGCAAAAGCCGCTTTTACATCCAAGTCCCGCAGCAGTTGAGCAAAAATGAACAACAGGATGCAATTGAGCAGGCTTTGATTGCTTGGAAACGCGATCGCACTCTACAGTACATTCAGCATTTTGCCCAGGGCAAACGCATCTAAAGTACAAGAATCCCTTAATAGCAAGGGTTTCAGCCTTTTTAAATTGAGCCTATTTTTTCGTCAATCTCCTTACCCAGTAAGAGTTTCAGAAATCACGTGCGTTCACCCTGGCATTTTGCCAAAGTTTATGCTCGTAAGGGAACTCCAAAAAATAAATTATTGCGCTTGAGGTCGTTGACTGTTAACTGTGAACCGTCAACAGTCAACGGTCAACAGTTAACAGTCTTCTGTGGAATATTTTTTTACTTGGAAGTCACTAAATTAGGTGTCAAGCCAGTCGATGTTAAACTTTCCAAACAACAACGGGTTTGGGGAAGTTGTGGTAGAGACAAGACCGTCCGCATACAACAATACAGTTCAGATAAGCCTGTTTTTTCTTTTCCCCGTTCCCTGTGCCCTAAATTTTTATAAAAATTAACAATGATTCACAAAAAGCTGATGCTTCCAGTGATATCGTCTCCGGCTAATAACTTACTATTAAAATCTCTC
>Ga0314811_100039_pt1 | contig 22757 bp, 19 predicted proteins | sample STEome_7_FD_202340 | JGI IMG/M metagenome (GOLD analysis project Ga0314811, IMG submission 202340) | Metatranscriptome of soil surface biofilm microbial communities from soil inoculated with nitrogen-fixing consortium DG1, State College... ...
ATCTAATGATGCTGCTTCCCAAATTGGGTAGAAGTGTAAACCAATGGCGTTAGAAGATGGTACTACTGCTCCGGAGATGATGTTGTTTCCGTAGAGTAAGGAACCTGCAACAGGCTCACGGATTCCGTCGATGTCTACTGGGGGTGCTGCGATGAAGGCGATTACGAAGCAGGCTGTTGCTGCTAGTAAGGTGGGGATCATCAGTACGCCGAACCAACCTATGTATAAGCGGTTGTTGGTGCTGGTTATCCAGTTGGCGAAGCGACCCCATACGTTGGCGCTAGAGCGACGTTGAATGGTTGCTGTCATTGTTTTATGATTGCGGTTAATTTTGATGTATGTATCAGGCGGTTTTGTTTTCGCCTGTGATTATACTTTACACTGCTTTACAAAAATTAATCAAGTGCTGTGAATTTTGGAAAACTAGTTTTAATCATTAGTTTTACTTATTTAAAGGTAAGCAGCGAAGCTCAAAATATGCTGCATCTACCCACATACATAGAAATTTATAGTTCTATTTTGGTTGGATCGCCTACTTACCTGGGAATAATAACTTTGTAGATTACCGCTATTCCAAAAAATTAACCCTCAGGTTACCACTGGGGGCTTTTTTGTTTGGCAAAATGGCAGATGGGTCAATTAGAGGCTTGCTATGGTATGGAAGTAGGATACATTCCATGCGAAAAGTACTGACTTGCATTACCTCTGGTTAACCACCAGGGGTTTTTATTCTTCGTAAAAAACATTGTATAGAAGACTGTTGACGGTTGACGGTTGACTGTTGAGAGTCAATGAACTGAACCGGAATAATTTATTTTTTGGAGTTCCTTAAAACAAATTCACTAAGCTCTCACGCATTTAACTTGCATGTATTTTCATGTTAGCTGTTGACAGTTAACTGTCAAGTGTCAAAAAACCTAATGAGTGATTGTGCAATTTTTAAACGTAATAGCTGATGATTTGTATATGATGATTGGCAAATAACTCTAGTGTCCAAAAAATAATCAAATTTAAAAAGAAAATTACCAATTACGATACAGGTTTTCTGCGTAGAACATCACCTCTTCATTTGGCAATCGAATTTTTGGTTTTTGTCGGGGATACAAACTTTCAACTGCACCAGTATCCTGTTCTATAACTGTGGCTGCTGCTTGTAAAACTGAGCTTTTAAAGAATAATTTCATCAAGTAATTTTTGATTTTAGCATACATCAAAATAAAGGTCTTAGTTCTTGTTTCTATTTCTGGATAAAGAATATGAATTTGAGCAATATCACCAATAGGTGTTTTTGCAAAAAAAACTGTAGTGGAAGGAAAAGCATATTCAAGTGTGTTACTGAGTTTTTGAGGAAATATCCCCAAAACAGGATTTTTAATAATTTCTCCTAGCGTGTTTTTGGCTCTCTTTAAATCTTGTGTGACTTTTGCATAATATCCTTTTTCTTCAAAGGAACTTACATGACAATATGTGATTTTAAATAGCTCTCTATGAGTACCATTTTGGTGATTATAGTCGTAGTTAACCATTAGATTACTCAAAAAATCTCCATGAATACTTTTTTCACCAGTCACTCCTATAAACTCGTACTCATCTACAATCCTTTGATGCAAATCTGGGATAGGTAATCTAGGTTCAAATCCGCCATATGTCCAGATACAATCGTGACTAATAACTACCTCCAATGGCTTGACAATTGGCTGAGTGTCTTTTTTATCCCCCTGATAAAGTCTGCCTTGACTATCAAATTCCAGTGCATGAAAAGGGCAAGTGATAGTATCTCTTTCTTGACAAACCCATCCAGATGATAAGGGTGCTTGCATATGCGGGCAGATATTGTCAAGGGCAAACACTTTGCCTTTTTGGTTTTGCCATATGACATAATCCTGACCATTTAAAGTGATTTTATGAGGTTTATTCACTTCTAATGTAGATTTATGTGCGATTAACCAAGGCGCACCAGGTAAAATTGGTTGCATTTTTCCTCCAAAATATTAGCAAATTATTTATCAACACAGAATTAAACTCCCTGTGTCTGAGGGAATACGTAAAGGAACTCCAAAAAATCAATTATTGCGGTGAAAGCTTTGACTGTTGACAGTTAACGGTTAACTGTTAACCGTCAACAATCTTCTATGGAATATTTTTTTACTTAAAAGTCCCTCGCTGTTCGCTGTTAATTGGGATAATTAAAGCTTGTTTGTTAACAAACGAAGTACTACCGAGCATTGCTCGGCTAACTTCAACTATTGCATCGCTAGATTATGTAAAAAATCAACTAACTAAAAAATTAGTTAATAATCATTAATTTAATCAAGTTCCCCTTCTGTGTCAACTACTAACTAATTTTTTAGTTAACATGTTTTCGTTAAACTGATGGAGTACTGTGGGTCGTTCAACACAATCAAAACTTTCAGGTAAAAAACCTCGCCAAGTGCGGGACGCAGAGGCTACGAAAAAGCAAATTCTCGATGCAGCGGAAGCGGAGTTTGCGAGAAATGGACTGAGTGGGGCGCGGACAGAGGCGATCGCCAAAGGTGCAGGCGTCACCACAGCGATGATTTACTACTACTTCCAAAGCAAGGAAGGATTATATCAAGCTGTGTTGCAACGTCCGGCTGTGGAAATGCACGAAGGATTGGGACAGCTAAATTTAGATAAGTTACCGCCAGAGGAGGCTTTGAAGCTGCTTGTTACAGAAGCGATCGCCTACGAAGCAGCCCACCCACACCGAGGAATGCTGTGGTTCCAAGAAGCAAACCAAAATCAGGGAAAGTATTTTAAACAGGGAAATTGGCAAGAAAATTTTGCCTATCTCATCAAAATTTTAGAAAGGGGCATGGCAGAGGGTTGCTTTCGTCAACTCGATCCATTTCTCACCACCATACATATTATTGGCGTTTGTAATTTATACTTCAATGCTTACGAAAACATCAAGCACACTAGACCGGATTTAGAACTGCTAAGTCCAGAAATGATTCAACAGCATACCCAAGCAGCAGTCAATTTTATTTTGGCTGCTGTGCGATCTACTGAGAATTAATGAGTAAAAGGGACTGTTAGGGACTTTGGATTAGGTTTGAAATGTAAAAATTCTATAATTTGCCTTTGTGTCCTTAGTATGACTTCTTAGTGGTATTTACAGGAAAGTTAGATGTCACTTGATAAACCCAAGCGCTTAGGTTAAATCTGATAAAATTAAGATATTAAATGCCAACAATCTTAAGAAAAGGCGGTTTTGAGGCTCGTATTTACCTTAACGATCGTATTCCTGCTCATGTCCATGTTTTTAAGGGGGGCGGAGAGGCAAAAATCAACATAGGAGATGAAAACCTAGCTCCGGAGTGGGTTTGGGTATCTCCAGAAATGAGTGATAAAGATGCAGTGAAAGCTTTACAGTTAGTTGCGGATCACCAATTGGAACTATTACAAAAGTGGCGAGAATATCATGGTTAAGAAGATTGCGGCTACAGAAGTATTGAAAGAAAAGCTAGCCAATGCCAGGGCAAACTCAGATGTTACCGCCACATCTGAACCACGGGCTACTCGTGCTTTTTACGACCCTTATTTAGGAATGATTATAGTTGTCTTGTCTAACAAATGTATGTTTGGGTTCCCTTCAGAGGTAGGACAAGGACTGGCGGGTGCTTCGGTCAAGGACTTAGCAGAAGTAGAGGTAACACCTTCTGGTGAAGGATTACATTGGAAAACCTTAGATGTAGATTTGAGTATTCCTGCTTTGATGAACGGAATATTCGGAACCAAAAAATGGATGTCTGAACTTGCCAGAAAGGGTGGAAGCTCTACTTCTTGTGCAAAATCTGAAGCATCTCGATTGAATGGTAGAAAGGGCGGTCGTCCACGAAAAGAAATTTTTTCTGGTTGTTGATGAAGCTTGACTTACTAAAACTAAATCTGGCGATCGCTAAAATTGTGAATAACATCAGTATTAAGACTTACGAATTCCGCACAGTGCTACTAGCCTTCAACTTAGGATAAGCAATGCGCTTGTGATTAAATTGCTGCCAAACATCCACAAATATCTGAGCAATTTTTGACATTTCTTCCCGCGTTAACCCAGAATCTATGAGTTGATTGTCTTGCCATCTGGCACGCAAAATATTGTTCAGCATTGTTAAAGCTTGTTCTGCGGAGACATCTTTAGCCGATCGCTTTTCTTCTCCTTCACCTACCTTGCTTCCCTTCACTGGTAGCGGACGTTTGCTAGATGCTTCGAGCGATCGCAGCGCCGCTTCGCAAGCATCCGCCAGCATGACAATTCCTGTTTCCCGTGACTGGGGAATCGGCCCGTCGTAGCGGAAATCTGCTTCATTTACCCTTACATTTGGATCTTCTTGAGCCATTTGCTGGGCTTGGTGATAAAAATAAGCAATCAGCATTGTTCCCTGATGTTCTGGAATAAAAGCTTGAATGGCTGTAGGTAAAAGGTGTTTACGCGCCATCACCAACCCTTCACTGACGTGCTTTTTGATAATTTCTGCACTTTTCCAAGGGTCTTTAATTTCTGTATCGTGTTTATTCGGCCCCCCCATTTGATTTTCAATAAATCCCAGAGGGTCGTGCATTTTTCCAATATCATGGTATAATGCACCGGCTCTGACTAATTCAACATTGCATCCTAATTGTTTGGCAGCAGCTTCAGCCAGGGTAGCCACAAATAGCGTGTGTTGAAAAGTTCCCGGAGTTTCAGTGGCAAGTCTTTTCAATAAAGGACGGTTTGGGTTTGCCAACTCTGCGAGGCGGATGGGAGTGACTAAATCAAAAAATCTTTCCAAATAAGGACTCAAACCTAAAGCGATGACACTCCAAACAAAGCCTGACGAAGCAAATAACCCTGCTTCTCGGAGGACGATATACCAAGTTGAACCAAATACTTGGCCAATTAAGACTTTGACAATCAAGTAAATACCGCCTTGAGTTAAAGCGATAGCCACGCCTAATAAAGCCAATTCCTCACGCGATCGCAGTCTTTGGGCGATGCAACTACCTAAGATTCCTCCGCCTACACCAGCTAAAAGCGCAGCTTTGCTCATATCCAAGCTGATGGCTAATATTGGTGACAGCAGTGCCACAACTGTCAACCCCAAAGTATGGCCGTAGAAGCTTCCTAACAGTAAACCAAGGGCACTCCAAGTAGTGTAGGGCAATCCCATAACGATGACTCCTGGTACACTCAAAGTGAGGAGTAACACCAATAGGCGATCGCGTTGTCGTAATTGGCAATCAATATGTCGTTCTACCCAGACAAAAATGCCAATGGCAACAGTAATAATGCATCCTAATTTCACCAATTCCACCCACTTCACTTGACGGCGAATCAGGTGATAATGCTGTAATACCTCAAAATCCCAGGCACTAATCTGCTCTCCTTGTTTGACAATCACCTGACCTTGCCGTACAGTTTCCATCACAGGTGACACCCCAGCGGCAGCTTTTTGAGCTTTTTCTCTGGTTTTTTCCTCATCTTTTTGCAGATTTGGCTGAAGTACAGCTAATAAGACTTTGCTGGCTAATGGTTCGGCATCTTCTGGGACAAAGGTCTGGATTTGTAAGTTGATTGCATCTTGTAGAATATTTTGTGGCAGTCCTTGGGGGATGCCTTGAGTGAGAATCCGCTCTGCACTTTGATGGATTCCCAATTGTGTATTTTCCCAGTTAGCATCTGACAAGTTTAAGAGCAAAGATTCCTCATATATTGTTTCAGGGCTAACACTCTCCAACTGTAAGAGTTTTGCAGTAGCTTGAGTGTATTTTTGACGTGCTGCGGAAATTTGGGCAATCAGTGAGGCAAAGCTTTTCTCAGAATTTGTCAGTTGGTAAGCTTCTAGTTCTTTTATTGCTTGAATAGAGTCAGTGTTTTGACTGACTTCGCTCCAAAGAGAATTTTCTTTGGCTGGTATTTGATTGGGTACAGCAGCGCTTCGTCCTGTTATTTTTCGTTGCTGGTTTCGATGATTTTCGAGAGCTAGTATCACCGCTTGCCATTCCGACTCAGAACAAGAACGGAGGTAGTGCTGGCTAAATTGAGACAAAGCTGTAGTATCAAAAAACGGAAAGGCTCCTGCAATGGCACGAATTTCATTACCATTATCTAGAAGTTGTTGTAAATTTTCATTGATGCGATCGTTGATTTGTACATTAATCATCAATACTGCTATAAAGCCTTTACTAGCAGCTCTACGCTCAGCTTCGGTTTTTTTCTTATCTTCAATGCTATCTGTATACGGCGCTCTAATTGTCTGTGGTGCTGGATTTCCAATTTGTATTTGAGTTTGATTGTATAATCTATTACCAATTACACCTGTAAGAGATATTATCGCGATCGCTAAAATGACAAAGCAACGCTTTCCATGTATCCAGTTGCAAACAACTGTATAAATAGTACTGTGAGTGTTAGCTGATTTTGCCATTAAATTTAGCGCTCTTTTTTGTTTTTGGCGATCGCTTTTGTCATTGCTTTTTGAGACAAACAAGATTACATTTCTGAAGATAGCTTTTACAAGTTCCCTTCTATGGCTTGTGCCTTTAAATAGCTTTCCTTTACGGCGTAGCAATCTGTACCATCGCCGCCAGTAAGACAATTGCTGGGTCAAGAACTGCAAAAATGGCTCTGTGGTTTTCATTATCTCTGCCTGCAATTGCTGACTTTGATAAGTTAACGATGTTGATTTTTCCAGGATGGTTAAATCTATCCTTAGGAACCCTAAGCAAACAAGGGGGCTAGACCATCAGCATTTAACTTTAAAGTTTTTGCAGCCATGCAATCACGGTAGGGCTACCGGAAGTTAAAGCTTGAAAAAAGAACCACCTCTGGCTTGAGTAACGCCGTTGAAGCAAGAATCTCCTGTTGTTGTAGGCACAAGAGTGTCAATCAAGTTTCTGAACTTTAGAGCGTCAGCCCTAATGATAAGTTTTCAACCGAACATAAAGTCAGCGCCTTCAAACCTGGTTATATGAAACTTGAATGTTCATTAGCTTAGCTCAAGACAAAACAATCATCAGGAAATTTAGATCTGCGGCTACTACTGCAACTACGGTTGCGGAAGTTAGCTACAGAAACAAATCGAGGGTTTACTGAAAAATATTAGTATAGGATACTTTCAATATTGCGAGTTTGGCATCCGCACTGTTGTTCGCTGAAAATAGTATTAACGCAACCGAATAACACGAGGAGCTGCGTAAACTGAAAGCAAAGCTGCCTTGGAGATGGCATATTCCTCCTCTGTTAACTCCTTAGGATCTAAGCGGATGCTATTATACAATCCCGACCACACAGCCACAAGTGCATCAGCCAATCCTAACATTTCCTCAAAGCTTGTTAATTCGGACGTTGGAGAGTTGTTTTCTAAAAACAAGACTCGCCAATTTAAAGGCATTCCTGCTGTAGTGTTATACGCACCTGATAAAGCAGCTGTAATTACACCCGTAGAGTATGCTGTGGGATGCGTGGCTTGTTGTTTGGAATCACCTTTGTGAGTCGCTCGCAAAACTGCAAGACGAAAGTCTTCTAATGTACTCAGAAAACAATAAAATGCGATGGCAATTGTGTTACTGAGCGTTTCTTTACCAGTAAACTCAGCTTGTACCCTTTCTAATCCAGCGCCTTGTGCTAATAAATTCTGAATTCTTAATAATTTTTTCGGTATTGAAGTGGGCGTTTCTTGCAGGAAGGCAATTGTTTGGGGAATCACTGTCAGGGGATCGAGTTTCTCAGTCAAGGCCAAAGCAATGGTATATCCTACTGCTAAGGTTCCATCCCTAACTACTGGGTCTTCACCCCAGATTTTTAAGAGACTTAGCAAGTTTTTTCGTAACTTAATTGGATTTTCATGATAAAAAAGTGCCACTGGTAATGTGGCAATAATTATCTCTGTTGGAGTTAAATCAAGAGAAGCTTCTTGTTGACGGGCTATCCAATCATCTAAATCTAATCTACCCAAGTTAATCAAACTTTGGGTACCGAGAATTGCCATTCTGCCAAAATTGGGGTAGTTCTGAGGCTCTATTCCACCACCAGAGGTTAAACTTCCTCCCAGGAATGCTCCGAATAAAGTACCTCTAAACCGACTGATAAGAGAGTAACGCATTAAATAAAGTGAGGAGTGAGGAGTGATGAGTGAGGAGTGATGAGTGAGGAGTTAATTATAAAAATTTCTAATTCCTGACTTTGCCATCTAGATTTTGACTTCTAACTCTTAAATAATTCACTAGTGCTTGTAAGCCCAACACCATCCATATCTTAACTCCTAACTCCTAACTCCTAACTCCCAACTCCCAACTCCTAACTCCTAACTCCCAACTCCTAACTCCCAACTCCTAACTCCTAACTCTTAAATAATTTACCAAAGCTTGTAAGCCCAACAAGTAACTATGATGGCCAAAACCACTGATTTGACCAATTGCTACTGGGGCTATGTAAGAGTGATGGCGGAAATCTTCCCGACGATAAATATTACTTAGATGTACTTCTACTGTAGGCAAGTTTACGGCAGCGATCGCATCTCGCAATGCCACACTTGTATGGGTATATGCCCCTGCATTAATTAAAATTCCTTGATGTTGCCCCCATGCTTGATGAATAGCATCCACCAAAATTCCTTCATGATTCGACTGCAAGGGAAAAATTTTCGCCTGTAATTTTAATCCTTCTTCTTCTAACAGGCGGTTAATTTCCGCTAACGTCAACGAGCCATAAATTCCTGGTTCTCGCTGTCCTAGCAAGTTTAAGTTTGGCCCGTGCAGTGCCAGAATACTTAAGGGTTCTAAAGTCGAGCTTACCACTTTCGGGGCTACTAGCGACGGCGTGAGCGATCGTTCACAGGAATCGGAATCAGTTCCGGTTCCGGCTCAACCTCTGGCCCTAAAAGGCTCTCAATTAGCCTGCGTGCTAATTCCTTAAGCTTTTCTAGCACCTTTTCTATATAGTCCATGAACTGACCGCTCCTGAGATACTACCTCAATTTTGATTAACAATTACGCATTAAGTTGCGTACTTTTGCACCTCTAGCTTTTAACGTAGCTCATACACAATCCCATTTTTGGGACATTAGCCACTTCTAAAATTTGGGGTTGTGTTTTCCCATACTTTTTAGAGTATCACATTTGCAACCTATAGAACTGCATCCTACCAGGGATGGGTATCTAGGGTCAAGAGTCAAGGGGAGCTGCTAATTTATCAAGCTAAAATCTGCTGGTTTCAGATTGGGGGATGGATAAAGAAAATTTTGAACTTTGCAAGGTTGCTCAGTAAATTATCCCAAATCTCAAATCTCCAATTGTTAGCCTTCTGCCGTCTTTTTCTTCGTCGCTGTGGTCGATGACTTCGCTGTTGACTTAGATGCAGTTGACTTAGATTTAGAAGTTGTTGATTTTGTAGTTTTGCGAGTGGATTTTCCTGTCCCGGCTTTAGCAGCCAACAATTCCAAAGCCATAGCCAGCGTTATATCTTCTACAGATTGACCCTCTGGGATTCTGGCATTAGTTTTGCCATGCTTGATGTAAGGGCCATAGGGGCCGTCGTAGATATTCACTGGGTCGTCGTCTTCTGGATGTGTACCCAATTCGCGTAAAGCTGCCTTGGACTTGCTGTTGGTGGAACTGCGTCCCTTTTTTGGCTCGGATAATAACTCCAATGCACGTTCCAGGGTGACTGTCAATACATTATCTCCAGCTTTCAGGGAGCGATAATCTTTTCCTTCCTTACCCTGGTCGTGAACGATATAGGGGCCAAAGCGTCCCAAACTCGCTTGAATTTTGCTGCCAGTAACTGGATGAGTTCCTAATGTCCGGGGTAGTGCTAACAGACCAACAGCCATTTCCAGGGTAACGTTTTCTGGGGTGACGCCTTTGGGTAGAGAAGCTTGTTTCGGTTTGGGATTTTCCTCGGACTTGTCCCCTAATTGGACATAAGGGCCATAGGCACCAATTTTCACATAAATTGGTTCGCCAGTTTCGGGATGGCGTCCTACTTGGTCTGGGCCGGTGGTTTTTTGCCGCAGCAATACTTCTACCTGTTTGGGGTCGAGGTCAGCTGGTGTCAAGTCTTTGGGAATTGAGGCAGTGACAACACCTTCAGCATTTTCAACTTCAATGTAAGGGCCATATTTACCAATGCGGACTTTGGCTGCTAAATTTTCTAGTTCTACAGTTCTGGCTTTAGAGGCATCAATTTGGCTTTCCTGTTCCTTGACTAGGGTTTCTAGACCTTTGTCTCCCAAATAAAATTTCTGGAGGTAGGGTAGCCATTTAGCTTCACCTGTGGCGATGTCGTCGAGGGTTTGCTCCATTTTTGAGGTAAAGCTGGGATCGACGATATCGGGGAAATGTTTTTCCAGCAAGTCGGTGACGGCGAAAGCTGTGAAGGTAGGTATAAGGGCGTTATTTACCAATTGGGCGTAACCCTTGTCGATGATGGTACCAATGATGCTGGCGTAGGTACTGGGACGACCGATACCTTCACTTTCTAAGGTTTTTACTAGAGTCGCTTCGGTGTACCTAGCTGGGGGTTGAGTTTCGTGACCAACGGCTTCCAGTTCGGTACAATTGGGGCGATCGCTCACTTTTAGGCTAGGTAAAATTACTTCTTGGTCTTCTAGTGCTGCTTCTGGGTCGTCTGAACCTTCAACATAAGCGCGTAGGTATCCCGGAAATTCAATGCGCTTGCCAGAAGAACGAAAACCAGCGTCTTCGACTTGCAATTGTACGGAAATTTGGGTTTGCCGAGAATCAGCCATTTGGCAGGCGACGGTACGTTTCCAAATCAAATCGTAGACAGCGAGTTCGCGACCGCCCAAACCAGTTTCTTGGGGGGTGCGGAAAGTGCTACCCGCGGGACGAATTGCTTCGTGGGCTTCCTGTGCGCCTTTGGATTTGGTGGTGTATTGCCTTGGTTGGGGGCTGAGATATTGCTGACCGTAAAGTTTTTCTACACAACTTCTAGCAGCGGCGATCGCTTGATCTGACAAATGCACCGAATCTGTCCGCATATAGGTAATATACCCCTGTTCGTACAAATTCTGGGCAATTCGCATCGTATCGCGGGCTGAGAGGCGCAGTTTCCGGTTAGATTCTTGTTGTAGGGTCGAGGTAGTGAACGGTGGTGCTGGTTTACGCGTTACTGGGCGTTCTTCGATGTCAGTGACACTCCAAGTTTTCCCAGTCAGGCGTTCCTTCAGGGCTAGGGCTTGTTCTTCATTGAGCAACAAAACATTGCGACCTTGGACAATTTGTCCGGTTGCAGGGTCAAAATCGCCGCCACTAGCGATTTTGGTTCCTCCTAGCGTCACCAACTGGGCAGCAAAGGGTGTTTTATCCTTTTCTAAACTGGCTTTTAAATCCCAGTAAGTACCTTCATGGAAAGCCCGACGCTGGCGTTCCTTGGTCACCAAAAGTCGCACCGCTACAGACTGCACCCGCCCAGCAGATAATCCCCAGGCGATTTTTTTCCATAGCAGCGGAGACAAAGTATAACCCACTAATCGGTCTAAGATTCGCCGCGTTTCTTGGGCGCGAACCAACTGCTCATCGATATTGCGGCAGTTTTTCAGCGCTTTTTTGATGGCATCTTGAGTAATTTCGTGAAACACCATCCGCTTAGTCGGAACTTTCGGCTTCAGCAATTGGTATAAATGCCAACTAATGCTTTCACCTTCCCGGTCTTCGTCTGTTGCCAGAATCAGTTCATCTGCATCTTTAAGTGCATCCTTGAGCTGAGTGACAATTTTCTTTTTGTCTTTCGGGACAACATATACCGGTTCAAAGTCGGCGTCCACATTTACCCCTAGCTGCGCCCATTTTTCCCCTTTGACGGCGGCGGGAATTTCAGTAGCCGACTGGGGGAGGTCACGTACATGACCCATAGACGCCTCTACCTTATAGTCTGATGGCAAGTAGTTGCGAATGGTACGAGCTTTGGTTGGAGATTCGACGATGACGAGAGTTGACATGGAAATTTCAAAAAAAAGAATAGCTGCTAAGCTAAACAGTCAAATTGAGGTAATTTTTACAAATTGTCAAGATAAAACGTCACGCTTAGGGCGGTGATTTAATCCTCACACAAACTGCCCGCTTGGGAGAAAATCCACCCTAAGTTAGGGTACAGTCCTTCCCAGAGTATAGGAGAGGGAAAGCTAGATGTGAATTTCCAGCTATTTCAATCTTTAACTTATCTATCGCATAATTGGCGAGTAGAGTTTTTAAAATACTCCAATTGGAGAATGGGGCAGGGGGTATGAGGCGTGGGCAAAGGGAAAGGGGAAAAGGGGAAAGATTAAATTTATTCCTTTTCCCTTTTCCCTGGTTGGTGAGCTTGCCGAACCATAACCTTTTCCCCATACCCAATACCCGATGCCCCATACCCCATGCCCAATTATTAAGAGCTTGTGCCAAAATTAAATCAAACTTGAGAGCAAAAGCGAAGTGGGTTTATCCCCATGCCAGGAAAGCAAAATCATGCTACCAATTCGTCAAGGTGATGTTATCTTACTGCCTGTGGAGCAGGTTGAAGGACAAAAAATACCTCATTTAACTTTGGCAGAAGGCGAAGTTACGGGTCATAAACATCGAATTACTGAAGGCAAGGCAGAATTATACGAAAAAGATAGCACGCTCTATTTACGTGTGTTTTCAGAGTCGGCATTGCTATCTCATGAGGAGCATAAAGCTATTTCGATTCCCCAAGGTGACTGGATGGTGAAAATTCAGCGAGAATACGAGCCTGAAGGTTGGCGTTATGTCGCTGATTGAAAAGTTAACGCCTGAGCAAGAGGCTTTGATTCCAGTTTATCGCCAGAAGTGGCAAAAAACTGAGCGGATTAATTATCATAAAGCATCTGAAGCAGTAAAAGCTGCCTATGCTTTTATTGGTTGTGAAGAACCGAGAATAGTTTTCTGCGATAGTCCCTATGCAGCTATATGTTTAGTAAATGATATTGAACAGTTAAGGAACTTTGATGTTATACATTGTATTTACTATGAAATTGAGGAGCCTCTGTTATATGCGATAAACAAACAACTAGGATTGAGTCTCTCGAATTCTTTGTTTAACTTATTTAATTTATGGGAATTGAATGATATTGAATATGAAATATCATACCAAATTGAAAGAAAAAATCTAAGCAATACGATACTTTATTTTCAAGATGGAAGTGCTAGATTAGGCATATTGCCGCGTCATTATGGTTTATTTGAATTTTTTATTTCTATTGTTAAATGCAATTGCGATCAAGAAAAATGGACAATTCTTCAAAATTTATGTAAATATTGCGATCGTGTTTTTATAGGTGAAAAAATTTGTATAATATGCGATCGCCCCCTTCACCTGCACTTCGATAATCAAAATCGCCTCCACGCTGAAGGCGAACCCGCAATAGAGTATGCTGATGGATTTGGCCTTTACTCCTACCACGGCGTAACCTTACCTGAAAAATACGGTAAAATTCACCCGCAGCAATGGCAATCTCAATGGCTTTTATCAGAGAAAAATGCCGAACTACGACGAGTGTTAATTCAGGGTATTGGTTACGCTCGAATTTGCCAAGAATTACAAGCTATTGAATTAGATACTTGGGCTGAATACACACTATTAAAAATTGATGCTGATGTTGATGAATAACCAATTTATTTATTAAAAGTGACTTGCCCAAGTACAGGCTTGATTCACGCCTTGCGAGTTCTACCTGGCAAAAAATCAGACCATGAAGCAATTTGCTGGATAGAATAAGTAATATAACCCAAGGAATTTGCAGTGCAAACCTGATTTGAGCAATCAACAGTAAGGTAAAAAATATAAATAGTAAGTATAGAGAAAAACGATGGATTTTACCATACATGAGGACAAATGCACGAATTTGGGCTTGGCCAAATGGAAAGTTATGGTAGGATAATTTTGGAGAAGTTAAGTTCGGCGATACGAATCTTGTTTTTAGTAATAATTGCAAGCGGCTCTCCGGATAAACATCTCTGCATCAATGGATTCTGGAGAGTTTCATGTCAATCTACGTAGGGAACCTATCCTACAGCGTCACACAAGATGACCTTAGTAAGGTATTTTCCGAATATGGCGCCGTTACACGCGTTCAATTACCCACAGACAGGGAAACAGGACGCGCACGGGGCTTTGGTTTTGTGGAAATGGAATCATCAGCCGCAGAAGACGCTGCTATTCAGGCTTTAGATGGTGCCGAATGGATGGGTCGTGTAATGAAAGTTAACAAAGCAAGACCACGAGAGGAGAAAGCTACTCGCTCTGGCGGTGGTGGTTGGCAAAAAAATAATAACAGTGGATACTCACGAGGGTATTAAGTTTTGAGACGATTGACAAAGGCAAAAGCTTTATTAGCTATGTCTACGACGGGCTACGCCTACGCCAAGCAAAAACTACACCAAAATTAGCAGTTTAGTAGATAACTGAAGCTACAAAAATTGTAAATAAGCAGTTCAGGCTCTTCTGAACTGCTTATTTGTTTGAGACATCAATGTTGAATGTAAATTAGCAATCTAATACTCTTCAACATAATTTAATCCGATGGTCAGCATAGTAATTTGTCTAGCAACAAGCTGTTACTCTTTGTTGGAGCTACTTGCATCCAAGGGGAAACTTTAGCTTAAGAGAGAAATTTTAATGCAATTTTGGTAAAGAACAATAGATAGAATGAACAGAGTTAGCCTTAATGTCTAATCGCCAAAACCTATACATCTCATGGATTTTGCTAATCTTGCATCCCAGTTAAATGCTGGAACGATCTTACCAGAGGGAATTGTGATTCTCACCCTCTTGGGGGTTTTGATTGTTGATTTGATTTTGGGGCGTACATCCTCGCGTTCGATTGGATATCTAGCGATCGCGGGTTTATTAGCTTCGATTATCGCCCTGTCTTTTCAATGGGATGCTTCCAATCCCATCTCTTTTAGCGGCGGCTTTAACAGTGACAACCTGAGTATCGTCTTTCGCGGTATCATCGCGTTGTCTGCCGCTTTTACTATACTGATGTCAATTCGCTACATTGAGCAGAGTGGCACCGCTTTAGCAGAATTCATCGCTATTTTGCTGACTGCTACCCTTGGAGGGATGTTTTTATCCGGGGCTAGTGAGTTAGTCATGATTTTCATCTCCCTAGAAACCCTGAGTATTTCCTCTTACTTGCTAACAGGATATACCAAGCGTGACCCCCGTTCCAACGAAGCGGCTCTGAAATACTTGTTAATTGGAGCTTCCAGTACAGCAGTATTTTTGTACGGAGTATCATTGCTGTATGGGTTATCAGGTGGACAAACTGAACTAAGTGCGATCGCCACTGGCATTGCCACAGCTAAGGCTGGTCAATCTTTAGGTTTAGTCATTGCTCTGGTGTTTGTAATCGCAGGTATTGGCTTTAAAATCTCTGCCGCACCCTTCCACCAGTGGACGCCAGACGTTTACGAAGGCGCTCCCACCCCGGTAATCGCCTTTTTATCCGTAGGTTCCAAAGCAGCTGGATTTGCTTTAGCTATCCGCTTGCTGACAACAGCCTTTCCACTGGTTGTAGAAGAGTGGAAGTTTGTCTTCACTGCTCTGGCCGTTCTCAGCATGATTTTGGGTAACGTAGTCGCCCTAGCCCAAACCAGCATGAAACGGATGCTAGCTTATTCATCCATTGCCCAAGCCGGGTTTGTGATGATTGGCTTAATTGCTAGCACACAGGCAGGGTACGCCAGTATGATCTTTTACCTCCTGGTTTACCTATTCATGAACCTGTGCGGTTTTACCTGCATCATTCTGTTCTCCTTGCGGACGGGAACCGACCAAATTGCCGAATATTCTGGACTATATCAAAAAGACCCACTTCTAACATTGGGCTTGAGTATCTCCCTACTTTCCTTGGGCGGTATTCCGCCATTAGCTGGGTTTTTTGGCAAGATTTACTTGTTTTGGGCTGGTTGGCAAGCAGGTCTTTACGGTTTAGTCTTGCTGGGTTTAGTTACTAGCGTCGTCTCCATCTACTACTACATTCGCGTAGTCAAGATGATGGTGGTCAAAGAACCCCATGAAATGTCCGACGCCGTGAAGAATTATCCCCCAGTAAGTTGGAATCTGCCTGGATTTAGACCTTTGCAAGTCGGCTTAGTGGTTACTTTAATCGCCACTTCCATTGCCGGGATTTTGTCAAATCCACTATTTACATTGGTTAACCATTCCATCACCCATAGTGCAATTTTGCAAGCAACAGTCCATAGCACTGTACAAGCACAAAATCCACCAATTGTGCCAAACTTAGATTCAGTAAGTCAGTCTCAACACGTAGTTGATTCGACTGCTAAGATTTAATCTTCTGCATCTGAATAAAACTCTGTGCTACCAAAGAAGCGCCTGTTTGTTAATTAGCAAACAGGCGTTTTTTAAATTTGATTTACTGAGCCAAGATTTATCGCAGTTGAAGTATATTTTAGGAAATAAGCTTACCCTAAAATCCATATACCAAGATACTTTAAAGCCTATTGCCTATTGCCTACCATAGAACTACATTATCAATCCAAAATCTCAAATTCTATGAACAAATAGGTATTTTAATAACAAATTCTGCACCTTTACCGGGAGTAGAAAAACAGCTAAGTTTGCCGCCATGTTTTTCCACGATAATCTGATAACTGATAAATAAACCCAGCCCAGTGCCTTGACCTACAGGCTTAGTAGTAAAAAATGGGTCAAATAGCTTTGAGCTAACTTGTTCGTCGATTCCCAAACCATTATCAGCAATAGTAACCATTATCGAGTTTTCATCGATTACTTCAGTAATAATTTGAATTTGGGGATTGTCAGTTGTTTGTGAATTGACTGCTGACCACCGACCATTGAGTGCCGACTTTTCCAAAGCATCAATGGCATTCACCAAGATATTCATAAATACTTGATTGAGTTGACCGGGGTAGCAAGTGACGTTGGGTAGTTGCCCATATTTTTTAACGACTTTGATTTCTGGACGCTCATCTTTAGCTTGCAACCGATGATCCAAAATCATTAAAGTACTATCAATTCCTTCATGAATATTGACTTGCTTCAGTTCAGCTTCATCAAGTCTAGAAAAACTTCTTAATGATTTAACAATATCTTGAATGCGCTGTGTCCCCACCGTCATGGAATTGAAGAGTTTAGTTATATCTTCAATGAGGAAATTCAAGTCTATTTCTTCTATTTGTTGTTTAATTTCTAGAGGCGGATTTTGACAAATTGTTTGATAAATTTCCACTAATTTGAGTAAATCTTGAGTGTATTTATAGGCATGATGAAGGTTGCCATAAATAAAACTCACGGGGTTATTAACTTCGTGAGCAATACCAGCCACCATCTGACCTAAACTAGACATTTTTTCAGCTTGGATTAGCTGAGTTTGGGTGAGTTGTAGTTCCTTTAGTGTTTCTTGTAAAGCAGTTGTACGTTCTTCAACCCGAATTTCTAGTTCTTCATTTGCTTTTTGGAGTTCTAACTCCGCTTGTTTGCGTTTTTGAACTTCTTTTGCTAACTGATCGATTTTTTGGTTGAGAAGAAGGAAATTATTGCTGGCTACATTTCTATTTTCCAAGCGCAAAAGAATTAAAGCTGAAGATTCAGGAGACCAAGGTTGAATAACTGCTCCTTGAGTACGACACCTTAATGTTTGCCCATCATTTCTATTTAAAGTTAAAGAACCTAAAATCATAGCTCTACTAGTGGAACAAACTTGTAAATACTTGATAATATCGCTAGCAGGCTCAGTTACCAAATCAAAGAGCATTTTCCCTTGGAGTTCCTGACGGCGTAATTTCAGCATATCTGCTACTGCTTGATTGGTAGCTAAGACTTGACCCTCATTAGTTACTAAAAGTAAAGGTTCTGGTAAAACTATGGCAAGTTCAATAAATTGTTCAGGAGTCATGGGCTTGCAATTTCAACTTGGACTAAACTTTACCGCTCTACACCAGAGCTAGTATGGTGGGATTAATTTAGTAGCCAAGAGCTTACATAGATTCTACCCCTCTAAAGTATTCTCTACCTTCTACCTCTTCCGCCTCTGGGGTAAGTTTTAAATAAACGATAACTCTGCACCCAGAATCTCCCTGTGCTATGGTATTTTGCAATTGCACTTTCGCGTATCCTAGATTATTCGCTGCGATGGTTCCAAAGACATTTGAAGTCATCATACACATAGCAGGACGATTAACAACTTTGTCCCCAAATGGACAAACGCGGTTACCAAAAACAATTTTTTCATCATCCTGTTCAATAATATAAAAATCACCTTGAATGCGTTTTTTCAAATCAACTAAGACATCAGCTACTTGCTTTTGGGAAAGATGTGAGACTTCTAAAGCAGATTTATAATCTTGGTTAATCTGACTACCCATCCTTTCACCAACTACACTAATAAATCCAGAAGCCTCTTCTAAGCCAACTACATCCTGTAATGTACCAGATAATTCTCTGATTAATGTACGTAAAAATAGATCGCGTTCTAATGGGAGATTCAGGCTACTTATTGAATGATTAAAGGAAGTTGACATAAACTTTCAAAACACAACTTTAGAACTACAGTTTTAGAGTTCCCAAAAATAACTCTCAAGTAACTGAAATCAAGAGCTTTAATTTGTGTTAATTGTTGAATTTCGTATAAGCCTATATTGATACGCTTCTATCATGCAAAGGAAAATTTATGTAAACTATTTTTTAATAAAATTGAGACAGTATGTTCTCAAGATTTTCTATTTTGTCACATCATGAAAACGAGCGATCGCCCTCTGGGATCGCTTTTCTGTACTACGTCACGATGGCCATGATAAAATAGTGCTTGTGTAAGTCTTAACATTATTAGAAAAGATTTAACTATCTTAATAAATTGGAATGGTGATTATAAATTCCGATCCTTCTTCCAACACAGAATTTACTTCCAAAGTTCCCTTATGTTTTTGGACAATTATTTGATGGGCAATTGATAATCCTAATCCTGTTCCTTTACCTACTGCTTTAGTTGTAAATAAATGGTTAAAAATTTTTTCTTTTATTTCAGTTGATATTCCGATTCCATTATCTTTAATCCGAATCAAGACATGATTTTTATCTTCACTTAGGGAAGTATGAATTGTAATTTGATTGGGATTGCCCTTAATTTCATCAAAAGTCAATCCAGAATTAGACTCTTCTAAAGCATCAATAGCATTTGCTAATAAATTCATAAATACCTGATTTATTTGCCCAGGAAAGCATTCTACTAATGAAAATTCACCGTAATCTTTAATTACTTGAATAGCAGGGCGATTTTTATTTGCTTGCAAACGATGTTTGAGAATAACGAGAGTACTATTAATACCTTCGTGAATGTTAAAGAGAACTTTTTGTTCTGTGTCTGCTCTAGAGAAAGTTCGTAAGCTCTTGCTGAGATTGGAAATTCGATCTGTACCTTCTTTGATTGAAGAAATGAGTTGAGGCAAGTCCTCACGAATAAATTCCAGGTCAATGGAGTTGCTTTTTTTTTGAATTTCCTCAGATGATTGAGAATAAGTTTGCTGATAGATATCTAACAAAGACAATAATTTATCAATATACTCTTGAATCGGAGTTAAATTACCTGCTATAAATCCAATGGGATTGTTAATTTCGTGGGCGACATCTGCAACTAGACTTCCTAATGTGGACATTTTATTTTCCATCATCTGAAGATTAAAAACCATCAGTTCTAGTTCTTGACTTCTTTCTTCTAATTTATTTTGATATTCTTGTAATTCATAAATTACTTGTTTGAGTAAAGATTCTTTCTTTTTATTGATATCTTCTAATCTCATGCGGTCTGCCTCAGACCTCTCCAACTGTTTTTTGATGATTCTATTGGTTTTTCTGAGTTGTTGAATTTCTTTTTCACAATCAAAACTTTCCATCAAATTTTACTGAACTCCCAAAATTAAAGTTACAAAAGTTTCATTGTGAAATTGCGTTTGATTCATGAGGTCTATAGGAGCAATTTCTCCATTAGAATAAAATCCACAGATAGGTAAATAATTGTCAAGACAAATTTTGGTATTTTCGTACTCTTCTTGTGCCCTAGTACCAAGTATTTGCCTACGAGCTACACATGAAAAAAATAAAACAGCACTTGGTTCTTTACCTGGATAATTATTTAAGGCATTCATAAATGATGCTTTAGAAGCTGCAAGAATATCTTCATAACCTGCTTCAGAAATTTGAATCATTGCTTGGTCAGGAATATCTGCAAAAAACGTGATGCTGCCAGATTCTGGCTCATAAGCAATGGGCGCTCTAATATAAAAGTTGTCTGTATCTTGCTCAAATACTGCTAGGGGATATTCCATTGAAGGTGGAAGCAACCCTAGATAATGATGATAAAAATCCAAGGCTGGTTTACCATCTATTTCATAGAGAATATTCTTATCTACTTTAGTTACTTTGCTGATTTGGCCAATGGGATGCCAACCACTTGCAATACCATGAGAAAACAATATTTTGCCGCAAAAAAGTAGAATTGGTACAGAATCACTTAAAACTTCTGTTTGAAAAAATTGGTATGTATTTTGATATTTTGACTGGTCAGCTGCTAAACCGCCAAAGATTGGTACATTTTGACCAAGAGCTAGTTTTAAGCCATTTAATATAGAAACACCACTAGTTGTGAGACTCTCTGGATGAGTTAAACATAGGCTTGGTGCTGTTGTAGTTTTTGCTTTGGCTTGTTCTACAGCTTGTTTGGTTGCAGTAATTGTATCGGCTGAAATGTGGCGTCCAACTCCAGCATAAATTTCTACTTCGTCTGAGCAAAACAACATTAAAGTAATTGAGTCTTGCTGAAATTCTAAAACTGAAGAAATTTCACCATCTGTTGTTCCACCAATTAATTCAATCCCGCTAAAAACTTGATGAATTTGCTGCAAAATTAGGGAATGCTCAAAGTCAATTGCAGCAAAAAGAATTCCAGCTTGGGGAATATCTCCTGCCAAAGAAGTGATACATTGTTGAATAACGTCCTCAACTGCTGATAGAGAATCTGGATCATTACTGTGACCTACTACTGCTTTGAACATAACATTGATTGATATATAAATAATTATTTCCGTACAAGATAATAGTTGCGAAATATTTAAATTGGCAGCTTAATAATAAATTCAGAACCTTGACCTGGTGCTGAATTTACTTCCAGAGTTCCTTTATGTTTTTCCACAACAATTTGACGAGCAATAGATAGTCCTAATCCTGTACCTTGACCTACAGGTTTGGTGGTGAATAAATGGTCAAAGATTTTTTGTTGGACTTCAGGGGACATGCCCACACCATTATCTTTAATGCGAATTAAGACATAATTATCTTCTGTGAGGCTAGTTTCAATCAAAATTTTGTTGGGATTGGTTTCAATTTCAATATAGCTACGCCCTAAATTAGATTCTTCTAAAGCATCAATGGCATTAGCTAATATATTCATAAATACCTGATTTAATTGTCCGCTAAAGCACTCTAAATCTGGTAAATTACCATAATTTTTGATAACTTCAATATTGGGACGACACTCTGATGCTTTTAAACGATGTTTGAGGATCATAATTGTACTATCAATACCATCATGAATGTTGCAATAAACTTGGCGATCGCTGTCTGCTCTCGAAAAGTTTCGCAAGCTGGTACTAATATTACGAATCCTTTGAACACCTTCTTTCATGGAAGAAATTAATTGAGGTAAATCAGAAAGTATATGCTGCAAATCCATCCCTGCAATTTCTTCTTGAATTTCTGCAACTGGATGAGGATAATGCTGTTGATATAGCTCAATTAGCTTAGTCATTGCTTGGAAATATACCGAAGCGTGACCGAGATTACCATGAATAAAACCAACTGGATTATTAATTTCATGAGCAACCCCCGCAACTAACTGACCAAGTGCAGACATTTTTTCTGTCTGTACAAGCTGAATTTGTGATTCTTGTAAATCTTTTAATGCTTTAGACAACGCTGCTGTTCTTTCTGCAACTCGGTTTTCTAAAGTTTTTGTTAGATTTCGTAATTGCAAATGAGTTTTAATTCTAGCTAGTAATTCTTCTTCATGAAAAGGTTTTGTAATGTAATCCACTGCACCAATATTTAGACCTTTAATTTTACTATCTGTATCTGAATTTCCTGTCATAAAGATTACAGGTATATCGCAAGTTTCAGCATTTTGTTTCAGCTTTTTACATGTTTCAAAACCATCGATTTTTGGCATCATTACATCTAATAAAATTAAGTCAGGTAGTCTATATTCAACTTGTTTAAGTGCCTTTTCTCCATTAACTTCTGTTACAACTTTAAAGCCTGCATCGGTTAATATTTGAAAGACGATTTGTAAATTAGTAGTAGTATCATCTACTACTAAAATCAAAATCTCTCCCGAGACATTAGATATATTTATTTCTGGTTTATAGCTCATGTATTTAAATTAATTTAACTCCTTATTACTTGTCGAATGCGATCGCAAGCAAGCTATCTCATTTGCTTAACTGACTGAAAAATTTACAGTGTAACAATACTATAGTTCCCAAAAACTCTAATAACAGCAACATTCTGACATCAAAAATTGAGATTGTACTAGGGCGATCGCCACATATGGATATACCACCAGAATCTCGTTTTTTCTACAATTAGTCATTATTACCCTTGTTTTTTTAAAGAACGAGCGCTAGCTAACAAAAATATTTTTCATGCCATATTGGAAATTTTTTTGTTTGTCAACAGTATTTATGATGATGCAGACAAC
>Ga0314811_100040_pt1 | contig 22406 bp, 19 predicted proteins | sample STEome_7_FD_202340 | JGI IMG/M metagenome (GOLD analysis project Ga0314811, IMG submission 202340) | Metatranscriptome of soil surface biofilm microbial communities from soil inoculated with nitrogen-fixing consortium DG1, State College... ...
AAAATTGTGGGAATCATAAGTTTGAAATACAAATTGTATTCATCGACAAAAACTTGCATTAAAAAAAGAGGATATTTATGAAGTATGCAGCCTATGAACCGCTCAATCTTGAGCAGCTAAGAAAACAAGATACTCACTTTTCCCCTAAGCCTCCCTTTCAGCACCAAGTTGAGGCTTTTCAAAAACTTAGTATTACATTTAAACTTGGCAGTAAAGAACCGAAAAGTGGACTATTAGTACTTCCAACAGGTGCAGGCAAAACATTTACAGCTGTTAAGTGGTCGTGTGACCATATAATCCCTAAAAATATTAAGATACTTTGGTTAGCTCCATCGTTTTATCTACTGGATCAAGCATTTTCTACTTTTTGTGATAATGCCAAAAATATTTCACATTCTAAAAAAACATTAAATATTAGGCGCGTTTCCAGCAATCCTTCTCATGCCAAAGCATCATCCATACAACTAACTGATGATATTGTCATAATGACAATACAAACAGCTATCAGTAATTTACACCCTAATGCTCTAGATGGTTCTGGTAATAAGGTTAAGACAGCTTTGAGAAAATTTATTGAGGATGCTAAAGAAACAGGACTTTTTGTAATAGTTGATGAAGCTCACCATTCACCTGCTTATGGTTGCAGAAATTTATTGATTGGTGAAAAAGGACTTCGAGAACTAGTACCCAATTCCAACATACTTGGTTTAACAGCTACACCAACATATACAGATAAGGCTAGAAGAGGTTGGCTACGGAAAATATTTACAGATGGGGATAATGGAGTTATTTATCAAACTGATAAAGAAACTTTGATAACACAAGCTATTTTAGCTAGACCTAATTACATTGAACTATCAACTGGCATAGACATGGAAGTTGATGATAAATTATACGACCGATTAGTTAAGCAACATAAAGACCTTCCTGAATCAATTATAGAAATTCTTGCAGAAAATAAAAATAGAAACAATTTTATCGTAAACAGTTATGTGTCTAAAAAAGATACTTATGGTAAAACTATTATCTTTGCTGACCGTTGGTTTCAATGTGAATACATAAAGAATAAACTTGTTGAAAAAGGCATTAAAGCAGATGCCATTTATTCGCATATAGATGCCGATCCAGGTTCGGTAGAGGCACGTAATAAACGTAAAGAAGATGACAATAAAAGAATTTTAGATAATTTTAAGAGTAATAAGCTTGATGTTTTAATCAATGTAAGAATGTTAACAGAAGGAGTTGATGTTACTAATGTTCAAACTGTATTTATTACTCGTCAAACAACAAGCTCCATCCTGATGACTCAAATGATTGGTAGAGGATTACGCGGGGAAAAAGCAGGAGGGAGCAGTGAGGCAAACATTGTTTTATTTTTCGATGACTGGAAACGTTTAATTGATTGGGTTGATCCAGTAGATACCGAGCCTAAACTCGATCCTGTAAAACCTGATAAAGGAGAAAATTATCCACTCGAATATATATCAATTCGTCTAATCGAAGAATTATCGAAGTCAATTGAGAATACTGAAGGCCATCCAATAGAATACAAGACAATATTCCCTATTGGATGGTATAAAACTGAAATTGTATATGCTGACTCTGATAATAACAATGACTCAATGGAAGCATTTACTGAATTTGTCATGGTCTATGAACATACGCAATCAAAAATTGAAGCTTTTATTAGCTTTATTCTTGGCTCAAACTTCCTAGATGAATGGTCTAAAGAGTATCTTAATGATGAATGGATGCAGCCTCAAGTTGAAGAATGGATAGATAAGTATTTTCACTATGAAGCTGATGACATTGGCAGAAGGCTCAGTTCAGATTTAATTAAGATTGTTCGTCATATCGCTCAAGATGATCTACATACTAAACCCCCGTATCACTCCTTTGCAGAAAGAGAAATCTATGACTTAGATAAAATTGCTCACGAGCTAATTAATTTTTCAACTCCGCAACTGTACAAGTATGTCAACCAAGAGTTTTTAAAACCTGGAATGTTGTGGGAAACTTTCTATAAAACACCAAATCGTCTTCTAACAGCCCTTCAGTTGGTTATCAATAAAATAATTACTGATGGGGATGGTAGTATACAACCTCTACCTCCACGTACACCTGAGAGAAATAACGGAGTACGGGAACTTCTGGAAGGAGAAAAAGAACAAGTAAAAAGGCGAGATGGTTATGCTTGCCTATGTTGTGGAGTCCAAACCGAAGGTAAATTACAAATCGACCATATTAAACCGTTTTTTATGGGTGGGGAAACATCTATAGAAAACTCACAAACTCTGTGTATTATTTGCAATAGATGTAAAGGCAAGAATGAAATTGATTTTCGGTGTAAGACAACAAAATTAAGTATTCCCAAAAATCTGGATTTATCATCTAGAACAGAAAGTCAATATTCAATAAGGACTCTAACAAGAATAGTTAATTTATTTTACCATTGCAAAGCAGTTGACAAAATAGAATGGGAGAGATCGACTCGTGGTTATTGTATATATTTATATCCTGGCAATAATTGTAAATGGTTACTTCAACATAAAGCAGAACTTCTCAAGTATGTTCAAGATAAACTTGGTCGTCAGGCTCATAACATTGAAGTTACTACACTTAAATAAATGTAGTGAAACGAGCGATCGCACTCCACCAAATACAATCAGGGTATAACTCTAGTTCTCCAAATTTATTTAACACTTCTAAACCATTCAGTAATACCTTGAGCGATCGCTTTTGCCATTTTTTTCTGTTCTTCTGGGTTCACCACCTGTTCAAATTCATCGGGATTGCTCATAAAACCCAATTCCAATAACACTGATGGGGCGGCGGCTGGACGTGTCAGCGCCAGGTTATTCCAAAACACGCCATAGTCAGGTCTACCGAGATTTTTGACTACATAATTTTGTAAAAATATCGCTAGGCTGTGGGCTTGGGGATGATACCAAAAACTGCCGAATCCCTTGGTTTTTTCGGCATCGCCATTATCGGGTAGAGAATTGTGATGTATGGAAATAGCGATCGCTGGTTCTTCTTGACTAATAATTCCTTGACGTTCTACTAAAGAAACTTCCTTGTCCTCCTCCCGCGTCATCACCACTGTTGCTCCTCGCTTGGCCAACTCATCCCGTAACAACTTCGATACCACCAAATTGACATCTTTTTCTAAATATCCAGTTGGCCCACTGGCACCAGATTCTTTACCTCCATGCCCTGGATCTAGTAAAATCTTGAGATTAGCTAAAGGCTTGCGTTTTGTGTTCCCAATTTTAGGCGGATGACGCAAAGCTAAAACCAGGGTTGTACCGTCGTATCTTAGCTTATATCCCCACTGTTGAGCTTTTTTGAGGTTAAAGGTGTATTTTACTCGTTCTAGTGTCTCCTGTTGCCAATCTAGGCGAGAAATCAGGGGGTCGTCGTCCAAGCGAATAATATCGGTTTGGGCAGTAGTATTGTAGAGAGTGAGACTAAAAGTGCGATCGCTCTGTTGTACGCTCACAGGTACAGGGACTTGTAAGGGGAAAACCATCTCTGTAACACCAGGGAGTTGACGGTATCCGACGCTGCGAATTATTGTTTGTGGCGGAACTGCACCGGGTAGAGTGCGGGTTTCCTGACTATTAATCCAAGCTCCATAGTCTAGGCGCAACCATTCACCTTCCTTACCTGTAACCGTTGCTCGCGTGCCTTTGGGCAATGGTGTAAGTCGAGAATAATCGGTACTAGGGCCAGTGCGTGGTACACCTGCGTCTACTGTCACCTGGGCAACTGGTAACTCTGTCTTGGAAAGGATTTGAATCTTACCATTTCCTGGTTGAGTTATTGTCTTACCGTTGAGGGTCAGTTGAAACTGGGGTTGTCCCAGATCGCCAGGAGTTGCCACAGTGGTGCAACCTTTGTAGCTGCCTACGCTAGACTGGCCATGAGGCTGATTTTGTCCCGTCAAAGCTGCCAAATTATTTGGTAGTTGGGCTTGCTGGGGTTGGGGCAAAAGGGCAACAGTTTGATTAGCCAGGTAGACAGATACACTGGCGTTCGGGGGTGCGATCGCGCTAAAACAAATAAGTTCTTCTGGTAGTCTGGCAATGTCAGCTGCTGGAGTCAGAGAATCTTTCGCAAAGGCTAACCCCTGTGGAAGTTCAGGCAAAGTGGCAACCCTTGTCACCTTAATCTGGAGTTCTCGATTGCGGTAACGCACAGTAAATAGATTCTCTCCCAACTGCAAGGGTAAACTTGGAGAAAAATGACCAGCTTTGCTGCGGTTAATTGGCTTACCATCGATGGAGACTTGTCCATCTGGTGGTGCTGTGCCCAGAAAAAAGATTTTTTCGGCACTTGTTTGGTAGTTTGTCTGAGGAAAAACGATTAGAACAGATGGTTCTGCCAAGGCTAAGGAGGAGGTGAGAATACAGCCTAATATTACTAATCCTAAGAGCTTTTTCACAGCAAGAGTGCGGAAGATTTAACCACAGTCACTATGGCACAATTACGGGATGTATTTTTAGAAGTTGTTAGAAATTCAAACTACTATGACTAAGTTTATCTTTGTAACTGGAGGCGTAGTCTCCAGTATTGGCAAAGGCATTGTAGCAGCAAGTCTAGGGCGTTTGCTCAAATCGCGGGAATATTCAGTGTCGATTCTCAAACTCGACCCTTATATCAATATAGATCCTGGGACGATGAGTCCGTTTCAGCATGGGGAAGTGTTCGTTACCCAAGATGGTGCCGAGACAGATCTGGATTTGGGACATTACGAACGCTTTACCGACACTTCAATGTCGCGATTAAACAGTGTGACTACTGGCTCAATTTACCAAGCAGTCATTAATAAAGAACGACGCGGAGACTATGAAGGCGGCACAGTACAGGTAATTCCCCACATCACGAATGAAATTAAAGAGCGAATTCTAAGAGTTGCTAAAAGTACAAATCCATCTGTGGTGATTACAGAGATTGGTGGTACTGTGGGAGATATTGAATCCTTGCCGTTTTTGGAAGCAATTCGTCAGTTCCGTAAAGAAGTGGGGCGGCAGAATGTATTATACATGCACGTAACGCTGGTGCCGTGGATTGCCTCTGCGGGTGAGATGAAAACCAAGCCAACACAGCATTCAGTCAAGGAACTGCGATCTATTGGTATTCAACCAGATATTTTAGTTTGCCGGAGCGATCGCCCATTATCGGCAAAGTTAAAGCAAAAACTGTCGGGATTTTGTGATGTGCCGGAAGAATGCGTCATCACCTCCCAAGATGCCAAAAGTATCTACGAAGTACCGTTGAATCTGGAGTGGGAAGGACTGGCAGAACAAGTACTAGACTTACTGCAAATGGAACAGCGGACACCAGATCTAACCCAGTGGCAAACCCTGGTAAAACGCTTACATAGCCCTAAACACGAAATAGAAATCGCCATTGTCGGTAAATATGTGCAGTTAAGTGATGCTTACTTATCTGTAGTGGAAGCACTCAACCATGCTGCAATCTCCACCTATGGCAAACTGCGCCTGCGTTGGGTAAACTCAGAACTTTTGGAAACTGAACCCGCCGAAACCCACCTTGAGGGTGTAGACGGCATAGTTGTCCCTGGAGGTTTTGGACTCAGGGGAGTAGATGGCAAAATTGCTGCGATTAAATATGCCCGGAATCGCCAAATTCCTTTCTTGGGTTTATGCCTGGGAATGCAATGTTGCGTGATTGAATGGGCGAGGAATATAGGGGGATTGACAGACGCCAATAGTGCTGAATTTGACGCTTATACCACCGACCCGGTAATTAATTTATTACCAGAACAACAAGAGGTGGTGGATTTAGGGGGTACAATGCGCTTGGGACTGTATCCTTGTCGTGTTCTCCCTGATACTCTGGCCTTTAAACTTTATCAAGAAGATGTAATTTATGAACGACATCGACATCGCTATGAATTCAACAACGCTTACCGCGATTTGTTGTTAAAGTCTGGCTATGTGATTAGTGGTACTTCTCCTGACGGACGCTTAGTTGAAATTGTGGAATTACCAAAGCATCCATTCTTTCTTGCTTGCCAATTTCATCCCGAATTTCAATCCCGTCCTAGTACCCCTCATCCCTTATTTAAAGGATTCATTCAAGCGGCGATTTCTCTGTCAACTTCTGGTACACCAACACCATTGGAGGTATCTTAACAATTCGTAATTCATAATTATTTTTTTGAATTTTGAAGCGGCACATAGCAACATTAACTTAGGACTTGGGTACATTTGGCATACAGGGTGCATCATTCGTAAATTTTGGACTTGAGGAGATGTTGTGACGTACTGGGTGAAAATCCTTTACGAGAGGAAAGAATATGTAGTAAATTTTGAACGCGTCCATGCTTTCTGTTACGAACGAAATGGCAGGGTAACTTTTTGGTTACCTGATAGTGCCATTCCCATTGTGATTAATCCGCAAAATAATTTAGAAGATTATCAAAAAATTATCGATTATATAGAGTGCGTTACTCAATTAGAATTAAATTATGCCTATTGGGTGAAAATTATTTACGAAAAAAATGAATATATCATTAATTTAGATTGTATAAGTTCTTTTTGTCATGAACCAAACGGTAGGATAACTTTTTGGTTGCCAGATGGTACTATTCCCATCATCATCAACCCTGTGAATAATCCCGAATCCTACGAAAAAGTTGTCAAATATGTTGAGAAAGCAACAGGATATTTTTTGTCTTAAAATTAACTCTATTTACAAAGCTAAATCAAAAACCTGTTGTGCAGTCAAGTTGAGTTTTGGAGTCAGAATTCTCCAATTCAATTAAAGTCTGAATGGCGGATGAATTTAGGATATGAGGCTGAAAAATCTTGCATATCTAATTCATTTACTGACAAAAAGTCACAGAAAATAGAAATGAAACTGTTTCCTGTGTTCCCTATCCTAGCTATAAGATTTTTTTTCGCAAACTCTAATGAGGTTGAATCACTTATGCAATTCAGCTAAAATCTGCTATAATCCCCAACTCTACAAAATATCTGCCAACTTCACCAAGAGACTATTAGCTAAATTCACTAAGCTGATGTCATCTTTATGAACATTATTTTCACCAGTAGCTAATAGATTTTTCACAGCTGCTAACCTGTCATCTATCTCAGGACTTTTCCAATATGCTTCTAAACTTACTGCAAAATCGAATAGCGATCGCTCCCCTAAATATTCCCTGACTTTTACAGCTACATTATCATCACTTACCAAAAATTCTTTAATTGCATCCAATCGAGAATTACCTAATATTTCATCATTTCCCCAGGTTTCTAACCAGTCTCCATTTACATCTTCAACATAAAAATTCACAAAATCAATGCCGTAAGTTAACCAGTTCTGCTGCATTTGTCTAGCTGTTGCTAAAGCTTCGGCAAAATTAACATTGTTGCAGGTGTGAGTTTCTCTATTGTGAGCCATAAAAGCTGTAATGAGCAGGTAAGTATGTAGGCTAGAATACAAATCTTGTACATCAAAATCCAAAAACAATCAGGAAAATTTTAAATATTTTCCACCAGAAAGATAATCACTGTTATACAGCGCCACGTTGACTAACTGGTTCACAAAATTAGCATCCTTGGGATTGTAACTTAAAAATAATCCTCGCTCTATTTCCCACGATCGCAGTGTATTTTGCCAAGCTTGGTACTTTTGTTGATTGAGTTCTTCACTGACACTGGTAACTTGAATGCAGAGTGGTTGATTGTGACGATTACTGACAATTAAATCAGTTGCCATTGATAGGTCGGCAATATAACGCTGCCAAAAACTACCTTCTCGCTGAACAACATCTTGGGCTATATTTCTAATAATATCATCATCACCGCGATTAAACTCACCTGCCATTAATTTTTGCTTCCAAATATAAAACTTGGAATCATTTGCATTAATCCATTTGGGAAAAAGGTAACCATACCAATATCTTTCAATGGGTGTCATTTGCTCAAATTTTGCTTTTTGTGCTTCTTGCGAAGGTGAGGATTTTATTATCAGCCAAATTGTCGAGTCCGTAATTACTTCTAAGAGAAAAGCAAGGACAAAAGGTTTAGCCGTCAGGGAACCTGGTTTGATATTCTTGACCCAACGGTTGATTTCATCTAATCTTCTCGCTAAATTAGGATCTATCGAGGAAGCTTGCTCGATGAGGGATTTTAATTTATCCTTAATCTCTTTTGCTTGCAAACGAGGCCCTACTTTCAGATACTAAAGCTTTTTTTAACAATCAGTAATTCAGGAGTCAGAATTGAGAATTTAATTCTATACGACTCTAGTGCTGTGGCACAGCTACAATGCTGCATTAGCTTTCTTCTTGCAGGATGGGGGTTTCCCCTGCCCTAATTGGCGGACAAGATGCCCACCACACAAGAAAATATATTTACTATTGCAATATTTTAATCTTGTCACGTCACTAGTAATGAATAGGTTGATTCTAAATTTTGTATTTTGTATTCTTCTCCAATTTTAACTGTAAAGTGTCTATGTAAATTTGGTCATCTCATTAAATATTCTCAGGGTTAATGCCCTGTGTACGCAAAAGTTCGCGCAATCTGGTAATTTCTTGTTCTGCTTGTTGGACGCGTTCTTCTGCTTGTTGGGCTAGTTCTTCAGATGATGGGATCAATTGGTTTTCAGTAGTAAAGAATCTTAATTTGCCTTCATAAACTCCCAAGTAAAGTTCTAACTGTTGACTCCATAAACGTCCATCAGTGGTAGATTGAATTTCTTGATACTTTCCATCTACTAAGTGAAATCCCTGGAACTCCATTTTTATGGGGTCAAACAGGAAATAATCCGGTGTACGAAAAGTATCTTGGTAAATTTGTTTTTTAAAGCCTTTGTCAATGACTGCTGTGGAATTCGACAAAATTTCTACAATTACATTTGGGTATTTCCCGTCTTCTTGCCAAACTACCCAACTTTTACGGTCTTTTTTCTCGGTTCCCAAAACTACAAAAAAGTCTGGCCCCCGGAAGTATTCCGATTTTTTTTGGTTGGGACTGTAGTAAATTGTTAAATTCCCAGAAGCATAAAAATCCTGCTTTTCTCGCCACCACGATTTCAGTAAGCGAATCAGCAGATCGATTTGGTCTCGGTGGAGGTCACTTTCCAAGGGTGGTTCATCACTCAGTATATCGCCAGGGGGAAAAATAACTTCATCTTCTGAGGTATTATCAGGGATGAATTCTAAAGTAGCAGGTTCAGACATAAGCGATCGCCCCGCAATTCTACATTTATTATTCCTGAAAACTTACTAACTTGCAGATGCTTTTAAGAACTTGTAATAACTCAATTGCCCCGGTAGATTCATTGAGACTTAATAATGGCATTAATTGATAAGTCGGCTGTTGTTCGCGTTTTAAATAAACAAATTGATAACGCAGTCCGTTAGTTGCCAAACCCCAAACAGATGGTTGTTCTTGTAAACTTTTAAAAGTATAAGTAAGTAATTGAGGTAAACCCTCACCAACTTCGATGGCACTATTTTTTGTTTCAATGACTAAAATCCAAAATGGCGGTGCGATATTACCTTGAGGATTATTGATTGCTAAAATATCCATGCGTCCGGTAATTCTTTTGTCTTCATCTTCCACAGCGATCGCCACGCTATCTTCCATCGTCAACCGAATCGGCACATCATAAAATCCTGCTAAGCGCATTAATGGCGCAATAGTTAAAAATTTAACTAATCCTTCAGAAATTTTACCATACTTGAGATAACGATGATAGTCGTTTCTAATTCGCAATAAATCCTGCTGTTCAAACTCTGTCAACGTTTCTAAATTTAGGAAATCTGTAAATGAACCAATTGAAAGTTCTTCTAGTTGCAAAAAGCGATGAACATCGTTGAGAGATAGGCTATTGGCTTCGAGAATAAGTGGCATAGTTTTTGGAAAAGAAAGTAGGGAGTGGGGGAGATGGGGAGGTGGGGAGATGGGCGCAGGGGAAAATTCTTAACTCCTAACTTTTAACTCCTCACTCCCAATGACTAATGGCGCTTAATGAAAATCTAAACACAGTACAGCATAACTGGGCTAAGAATAGTTTTTAGTAACAATAGCGATCGCGCTGATAAACTATGTCTCAACCAACCATAGAATCAATCCTACAAGAGAATCGCCTTTTCCATCCTAGTCCTGAGTTCTCACAAAACGCCCATATCAAAAGCCTGGAAGACTATCAGCGTCTTTACGACAAGGCTAAAGCCGATCCGCAGCAATTTTGGGCAGATTTGGCAACAAATGAATTAGCATGGTTCCAAAAATGGGATACAGTCCTAGATTGGCAACCGCCTTTTGCTCAGTGGTTCGTAGGCGGTAAAATTAACATTTCTTACAACTGTCTTGACAGACACCTCACCACTTGGCGCAAAAATAAAGCTGCATTGATTTGGGAAGGGGAACCAGGAGATTCACGTACCCTCACCTACGCCCAACTGCATCGGGAAGTTTGCCAGTTTGCCAATGTGTTGAAGCAATTAGGCGTACAAAAAGGCGATCGCGTTGGTATTTATATGCCAATGATTCCGGAAGCCGCCATCGCTATGTTAGCCTGTGCGAGAATTGGCGCACCCCACAGTGTGGTATTTGGTGGTTTTAGTGCGGAAGCTTTGCGCGATCGCTTAATTGATGCGAAAGCTAAATTGGTAGTTACCGCTGATGGTGGCTGGCGCAAAGATGCGATCGTTCCCCTCAAGGAACAGGTAGATAAAGCCTTGGCTGATGGCGCTGTTCCCAGCGTAGAAAATGTCCTCGTTGTCCAGCGTACCGGACAAGAAACATACATGCAATTAGGCGGACGCGACCATTGGTGGCACGATTTACAAAAAAATGCCTCCGCTGATTGTCCAGCCGAACCGATGGACAGCGAAGATATGCTGTTTATCCTCTACACTTCTGGCAGTACGGGCAAACCAAAGGGTGTGGTACATACAACTGCTGGCTATAATCTGTATACCCACATGACCACCAAGTGGATCTTTGACCTGCAAGACACAGATGTATATTGGTGTACCGCAGATGTAGGTTGGATTACTGGACACAGCTATATAGTCTACGGCCCCCTTTCCAACGGTGCAACAACCATTATGTATGAAGGTGCGCCCCGTGCCTCTAATCCTGGTTGTTTTTGGGATGTCATCGAAAAATACGGCGTTAATATTTTTTATACAGCACCTACGGCAATTCGGGCATTTATTAAGATGGGCGAACACCATCCCAAGGCGCGAAACTTGTCTTCGTTGCGATTGTTGGGAACCGTCGGCGAACCCATTAACCCAGAAGCTTGGATGTGGTATCACAAAGTCATTGGTGGAGAGCGCTGTCCAATTGTTGATACTTGGTGGCAAACTGAAACTGGCGGTATCATGATTACCCCGCTACCAGGGGCAATTGCCACGAAACCCGGTTCTGCAACTCTGCCCTTCCCTGGAATTCTTGCAGACATCGTAGATTTAGAAGGAAATTCCGTACCCAGCAACGAAGGTGGTTATTTAGCAGTGCGCCATCCTTGGCCGGGAATGATGCGGACAGTGTACGGCGATCCGGAACGCTTCCGCCGCACCTATTGGGAACATATCCCCCCCAAAGATGGGGATTATACTTATTTTGCTGGTGATGGTGCAAGACGCGATGAAGATGGTTATTTCTGGGTAATGGGTCGGGTAGATGACGTATTGAATGTATCTGGACACCGACTCGGTACAATGGAAGTCGAATCAGCCTTAGTTTCTCATCCAGCAGTTGCCGAAGCAGCGGTAGTGGGTAAACCGGATGAACTCAAAGGAGAAGAAGTAGTTGCTTTTGTCACATTGGAAGGCACTTATCAGGGAAGTGAAGAATTGAGTAAAGAACTCAAGCAACACGTAGTCAAAGAAATTGGTGCTATTGCACGTCCTGGAGAAATTCGCTTTACCGACGCTTTACCAAAAACGCGATCGGGTAAAATTATGCGGCGATTATTGCGAAATCTCGCTGCTGGACAGGAGGTATCTGGTGATACTTCAACCTTAGAAGATAGAAGCGTATTAGACAAATTGCGCGAAGGTGCATAGCAACTTGAGCTTTTGGAAAGGCATTTCTTATATAGGAAATGCCTTTTGCGAATATCAACTTACTTTTGATTAATTAATGTCACGAAGAGACAACATTCACAATATAATTAAGCAAGCAATCATTAAAGATGGATGGATAATAACTAACGATCCTTATGTTATTTCTTACGGGGAACGATTCTTATTTATAGATTTGGCTGCTACTATATCATCAACAGTTAAGCAAGCTCAAGGAAGTTTTATCGGTGCAACAAAAGAAAATCAGCGGATAGCAATTGAAATTAAAGATTTTCGTAGTCAATCTGCGATCGCTGATTTAGAGCAAGCACTTGGACAGTATGTACTCTATCAGCTTTTACTAAGTAAAATAGAACCAGAGCGAGAACTATATTTAGCAATTACAGATAATATTTATAGCGACATATTCAATGAACCAATTGGCGAACTAGTAATTACAGGAATTCCCTTGAAATTAATTATCATCAATTTACAAACAGTAGAGGTCATACAATGGATACCACCACGAGTTATCGACAAATAGTCAAGCAGGTAATAATACAATATGCTCAGCTTCGTCCCTCACATGGAGATATTCGACTTGACCCAATTTTTGATGAAACCAATGATAGGTATGCTTTGATGCAAGTGGGTTGGGATAGAGGACGGCGAGTCCGAGGAAATCTAATTTATCTCAGGCTACAAAACGGTAAAATTTATATCGAATATGATGGCATGGAACATGGCATAACCCAAGATTTGATAGCGCTAGGAGTTTCTCCAGGAGATATCGTTTTAGCCTTTGTATCGGAATCAGAGCTAGCTACTAGTGCGTGAAAACTCTAAGTTTAAAATTATTGCAGAAGAATACAGAATTCAGGTATCTTTTAGTAGGCGATAGTACGTTACATACTTACTAAAGCATCCTCACCTTATCATGGATATAGGACATTATTGAGGTAATGAGGGCGATGAAACTGAAATCAACATGTGTTCAACCTTTTAGCTGCATGACACTGAGTATCATCACTGCAATTAGTCTATCACCATCAGTGTTAGCGGTTTCTTTGCATTCGCCTCAACAGTATCCCTACAGACAAACACAGAAACTAGCGCAATTTTCAGACCAAGGGCCATCAGAGCGATCGCAGATTCTCCAACAAGCCAATGCTTTGTATAATCAAGGAGACATGAAAGGTGCAGAGGAAAATTTACGCAAGTTAATTAAACAATTCCCCAGAGATGCCTTTGGACACTTTCAGTTGGGAAATGTGCTGTTTCGACAAAAGAAATCAGAAGAAGCAATTAGCGCATACAAAGAAGCCATCCGCCTCCAGTCAAAATATGCTTTAGCTTACAATGCCATTGGTATGGTTTACGCTAGCGAAAGTCGGTGGCAAGAAGCTATCACTGAATATCAAAAAGCTTTAGAAATTAATCCCAATTATGCAGAAGCATTGACTAATTTTGCTCTAGCAATGTGGCAAACAAATAAAAAAGATGAAGCTTTATCTTCTTTAGAAAAAGCTTTAAATCTTTTTAAAGAACAAAATAGGAATGACAAGGTCAATCAACTAGAACGAATCTTGCAAGAAATCAAAAAATCAGACGATCCTACTATTTCATAAAAAATAGCAGGTAGGTTAGTAGTGTTAAATATTTTAACAAGTAGGGTATGTTGCTAAAAATTAACGTACCCTACATTATTACTTACTTATTTTACCTAATAAATAATTTTTCGCATATTATCAATTTTTTTCTTAAAATCTGATTGCTCTTTCAACCTATGTAATGGCCCTTTATAATTTTCAATTTCATCTATTAGTTCCTTAACTGCTGGAGCCGAAACTTTTAATTTCATCATTTTTAAAAGTTCACGGTACTTAGTTTGGCATAAACTATGCTGAAGTTTACTAGCAATAATTGTGTTATTAAAAGACAAAATTGCCATAACTGCTTGAGTTGTGCCGAATCGTTCAATAAGAGACTTATAGCTAGCTTCAGCATTGCGGGAAACTCCATTTCCATTAGTAAGAAAAACTTCTACCAGCCCCAAAACATACTTATCACGTATTTGGAGAGGAACCTGTCCCCTGTCATTAATAAGTGTCTCTAATGCTTTTGCAAACGGTGGCTCATTATTGAAGTTATCCCACCCACGGTGAGCATTAAGTAAGTGATCAACGGCAGTATCTATTTCTGCGGCTAAAAGAGTCTCAGGAATATATGATTTGCCTGAAACTATTTCTAGAAACTCAAGGGAAAGCTTTGCTTCTAGCTGATCATTATTTGCAACGAACCTGCCATACTTAATACCAAACTGTTGACGTGCTTGCTCATCTACTCTATCCCATAAATAAGGTATTAGCCTATGAAGATTTTGTCTTGTTTGCGGTGTCGTATCTAGACGAGTATATATGCCAAATAATCCTGATGCTAAATTATTGGTTTGTTCTTGAGTCAGCTCTACAAAAAATGCTGCTATTTGTCTAGCATCTGATTCAGAGATGTGATTTATTTTAATATTTTTCAGAAATTTTTGTATTTCTATTGTTACATTTGACAAAGGCAAAGAAATAACTTCTTTAATACAAGTTTCCAACCAAGAAGTTAGTTGTAACCCTGTAATTTCGTTCTGATTTGGATGAGCAGCGCTCACCCAATTACGCATATATCTGATTGTGTCTAAATGCTTATATCCAATCTCTGAAATTAATCCTATTTTTCTGCTACCCTCAATTAATTCACTATCATTTATTTTAACTAAATCATCTTCTGAATTAAGATTTTTACGTTTTTCGGGGCTATTTACGGCATTATCATAAAAATATGAAATATCATATTGAGATACCCGCTTTCTTAACTCTAAAATTGTTTCATCCTATAAATAGTTTAATGCTGCATCGAATAAACCTGATGCTACAGCAGCAATATATTTTGAAATGTATACAGAGCGTGGCTTTTGGTCATAATTAATTTTTGATAATACGTCAGTGATATTTTTAAAAACAACAATACGCTCATGTACTGAAACTAATACGGAGTCAGTTGGTAAACCTTGTTCTCTTAAAAAACCTAACACCTCTACTTCAAATTTATTTAATTGGGAACTATAGCTTTGCTGTGTAATGATGTCAGACGAGTCCATTTTTTTACCAATATTATTCTACATTATGTATTATATCGGTAATATTCTAGCAATGCCAACTTTAGGTAACATACAAAATCATAATTTACAATGAGAATCAGACAAACTTCTGGTTAAAGCCTATGACTTCCTTATCGTCATTAACTTTACCTGACCACACCCAATTACCAGATTCTGATGGCACGTTTGTGTTCGCGAAGCGTGCCGGAGGCAAAAATCTTCAGGAGCATCCAAAAAGTATCTTAATTACAGATTCAATTAAACCTGTGCTAGAACAACGCCATCCTGATGGACAATATTTTGTTGGAGAAAATTTAGATATCTACTGGGGATTGACAGATCCTTCTGAGAAGGGTGCCTCAGCACCAGATTGGTTTTATCTACCCAATGTACCGCCTACTCTTGATGGTAAAACGCGGGGTTGTTATGTGTTGTGGCAAGAATCTTTCGCACCTTTAATTGTGTTGGAATTTGTCTCTGGAGATGGTTCAGAAGAACGAGATAAAACACCGCCATCTCAAGGAGAAAGTGGAAATGTTGGGAAATTTTGGGTTTATGAACAGGCAATTCGAGTGCCTTATTATGGAATTTATGAAGTATCAAAAGCCCAGGTTGAGGTGTATCATCTCATCGATTTTACCTATCAACTAATGAAACCCAACGAAAGAGGACATTACCCGATCGCTCCTTTAGGGGTAGAGTTGGGAATATGGCAGGGTTTGTATCAGAATGCAGAGTTACCTTGGTTGCGGTGGTGGGATGCACAAGGAAATTTACTACTAACAGGTGAAGAACGCGCTGAAGTTGAACGACAAAAGCGGCTGTTAATTACCGAAAAATTGCGTAATCTTTCTGTGGAACAACTTAATGCTTTAGGAATTGACCCAGAAATGTTGGATTAAAAATTATTATCGTCTGCTAATGATACATCTTCATATATTGCAGGCATCGCACAACGAAAATCAACGCTAGCTAAATGTACTTCTTCTCCTTTTTCATAAGGATAAAGTACCCAATGTCCTTGTTCATTACGACGGAAGCATTCTACACTCATTCTATCTGATGAAATTAGCACATATTCTTGTAGCGATTCTAAGTGTCTGTAACTAGCAAATTTTTTCCCTCTATCAAAACTTTCTGTTGACTCAGAAAGCACTTCTACCACTAAGCAAGGATAGCACTTAAAATATTCAAATTCTTTATCTCGTGTATCACAAGTCACCATTACATCAGGATAGAAATAGCGATTTATCGCATCAATTCGCGCTTTCATATCTAACATATAAACACGGCAACCACTACCCCGGAGATGGTTTCGCAGCAACATAGATACATTCATGCTAACTGTGACATGGGCATCACTGGCCCCAGCCATTGCGTAGACTTGCCCATCAATATACTCGTGTTTAATTTCGCTTACTTTCTCGGCTTCTAAATATTCTTCTGGGGAAATATAGTACTTGCTTTGGCTAATGACCATCTTAGTACTTGAGTAGTTTTATCAAATATTTTAACAGATACTACAAATTTAATGAGCGACTGCACTACCACTTGGTTTAACTTTTTTAAAGAACAAAATAGCAATTCCACTCAATAATAAAACTATACCAATAAAGTAAAAACAATCGTTAAAAGCCATCACAAATGCTTCCCGACGAACTATATTTGAAATAGATGCGATCGCCTGATTTTGTGCCGTACTTAAATCCGCACCACGACTAATAAAATATTGAGTCATTTGGTCAATGCGCTGTTGAGTTTCTGGATTATATAAAGATATGCCATCACCCAATCGATTGGAGTGAAATTGTTCTCTATTTGTTAATAAAGTTGCTAAAGAAGCGATTCCAATCGAACCGCCCATATTCCGCATCATATTAAATAAACCACTCGCCGAACCTGCTTCTTTCGGACTTAATCCACCAGTGGCAATAGAGCTGAGTGGTACCATAATTAAAGGTTGTCCCATTGCCCGCACAAATTGTGACCACCGTAATTGATCTAATCCTGTTTGATTAGTCATACCAGAATTCATAAATGCACTGACAGCAAATAAAGTTACGCCAACAGCCACCATAAAGCGCACATCAAAACGTTGCATTAATTTGGGTATAAAAGGAATAATAAATAGTTGGGGAATCCCAGCCCACATTAATACTTCACCAATTTGCAACGCATTGTATTTTTGAATTTGGGCAAGATATAAAGGTAAAATATAAATTGAACCATACAAGCCAACACCCAAAGATACATTTACAATACTGGCTAAACCAAAGTTACGTCTAAACAACAGCCGCAAATTAATAAATGGTTGTTTACGAGTTAATTCTATAAAGAAAAATATTGCTAGAAAAATTACTGCAATTACAGTTAAGCGTACAATTAACGCCGAACCAAACCAATCTTTACGGCTACCTTCTTCTAAAACAACTTGCAGGGAACCCAATCCGATGGCCATTGCAATAATTCCCCACCAATCGCCTTGTTTTAATAAACTAATTTGGGGTGCTTCTTGCTTAATTCCATACCAAACGCCAGCCAGCATTAATATACCTGGAATTAAGTTGATATAAAAGTTATATTCCCAACCAAAATTCTCTGTTAACCAACCTCCTAATGTCGGGCCGATTGATGGGGCGAAAACTGCACTAAAACCAAAAGCTGCTAATCCTATTGATTGCTTGGATGGTGGTAAGGTAGTTAAAACAATTGTCATAGCGGTGGGAATTAAAACTCCTCCGCTAAAACCTTGCAAAGCGCGGAACAGAATCATAGAATTCAAATTCCACGCCCAAGCACAACATATAGAAAATAAAATAAATAATGCAGTATTTACTAATAGATAACGTCTTAAAGAAAAGACCCTTGATAACCATCCTGTTAGAGGAATTACTACAATTTCCGCAACCAGATAGGCAGTAGAAATCCAAGAACCTTCTTCTAAAGTTGCTCCTAAACTTGCTTGAATATCTTGCAGGGAAGCATTAGTAATTTGAATATCTAATACCGCCATGAACGCACCAAGCATACTTGCCAATACACCAATCCAAATTCTGAGTGGTACCTGTTCTGGCGGGACAGCAGGATTGTGTCCTGGCTGACGAATTATACCTGTATTAGCCATAGTTATTAGTCATTAGTTATTAGTCATTAGTCATTGGGCATGGGGCATCCCTTCTCTGCGAGACGCTACGCGAACGGCTTCGCTCAGGGCAAGTGGGCATTGGGCATGGGGCACAAGAGACAGAGGAGAAAAAACTTGTACAACAACTCTCCCCAGTTCCCCACCTCCCTAGCTCCCCAGCTCCCTTATCTCCCTCATCTTCCCATATCCTATTTAACTTCCACTGCAACTTCCGCAGACATCCCCGGTGTAATTCGCGATTCGTATCCTTGAATGCTGTTTTGGTCGAAAACTATTTTGACTGGGATGCGCTGTACAATTTTGGTAAAGTTACCTGTGGCGTTATCTGGCGGTAATAAGGCAAATTGAGCGCCGGAAGCTGGTGAAATACTATCAACGTGACCAGTAAAAGTGTGATGAGGGAAACTGTCCAGCTTGATTTCTACTGGTTCTCCTGGGCGCATTTTTTCTAGTTGGGTTTCTTTGAAGTTGGCAACTACCCAATTTTGATTATCCACGATCGCCATTAACGGTGTACCCGCTGCAACTCGGTTACCAATTTCCACGTTTTTCCTGCCTATTCTTCCAGCACTAGGAGCAGTAATATTAACATAGGATAGTTGCAATTGAGCGTCTTTGAGCGATGCTTCTGATTGTGCGATCGCTGCTTTTGCTGCTTCGTATTGACTGCGTTTGACTGCTGTATCTTGTCCGCCAGCTGTGGCTTGTTGCAATCCTCCCTTGGATGCAGCCAATTTTGCTTGGGCGCTAACTACACTTTCTTGGGCTTGTGCTAATTGAGATTGGGCTTTGGCAACGCCAACTTTCGCCGAGGCTAATCTAGCTTGGGCTTGTTCTACTCCCTGGACGGCAGCATTTTTCTGGGCTACAGCCACATCATAGGCCGCCTTGGCTGTGTCTAATTGCTGGCGAGCAATGGCACCCGATTTATACAATTCGTTGTAACGGTTATAATCTGCTTGGGCTTTCTCCAAGTTGGCATTGGCTTGGGCTACCTGGGCTTGGGCGGCGGGAATTCCCGCTTGGGCTAACTTCACTTCGGCCTGTGCTGCTGGTATCCCCGCTTGCGCTTCTTGGACTGCTGCTTGGGCTGTGGAAATTGCCGCCACAGCGTTGCTAACATCTCCTTGCGCCTGAGTTGTTTTACCAGTGGTGGTTTGTGAAGCTAAGGCGATATTTGCTTGGGCGGCTTGGGCCTGACCGCGCGCATTTTCTAATGCTGCTTGTGCTTGTTGGACTTTACTTTCATAGTCCCGCGCATCTAACTTCACTAATAATTGTCCCGGTTGCACCAGTTGATTATCATCCACCAAAACTTGAGTCACAGTTCCGGGAATGCGGCTACTAATTTGGTGAATGTTTCCCACAACGGTGGCGTTATCTGTTTCCTGGTGGGTAGAGGAATATTGCCAGTAATTATAGCCAAAAGTACCTGCGGCGATCGCACCTACACCCAATCCTGCCAAAATTAAACCAATGGGTTTTTTACGCTTCGGTGGAACTTCTTTTTCTGTCTGGGGAGTTACAACAGGCCCTTGAGTTGTCTCTGTGGTGGTGGCTTCTAAAGTCTCTGAATCTGTAATCAATTCTGGTTCTAAAATGGGGGTTTTGTTATCCTTGCGTCCGTTTAAAGTATTGACACCCATAAGTTTCAACTCCTTGCAGATTGATTTAGTTAACTCTCGTTTATTTAAAGTACGTAATATTGATTTACGAGCCTTTGCGTGGCTTTTATTTAGTATGCGTAATATCTTCTCAAAATAAATCTTAATGTAGCTTCCCCCGCTTGGGTGATTGTGGAAGTATCTTTTAAGAGAGATTAGCGATGCCTTTATTCAAAATCTGGGAAAAAAATTCTCGGTCAGCAAGGGAAATACCCTCCATTGCTTCATCACACACTTGTGCGGCGATGGGAGGTAGGATGGTTTGCAGTTCCCTACCTGCATCCGTTAACCAGATTCGCCAGATGCGACGGTCTTGAGTATCGCGTTCTCGACGAACCAAACCGCGTTCTTCCATCCGGTCTAACACCCCAGTTAAAGTACCGCCTACTTGTTTGAGTTTGTCCCCAATACTAGAAGTAGGTAAACCATCTTCTTGCCAAAGACAGCACAACACCAACCAATGAAATGGAGTCAATCCGAAAGGTTCGAGTCTATCAGTAAACCTACGACTTAGTAGTTGCGAAAGTAATTTGATTCTGTACCCCAAATTGTATGGTGCGAGATTTTGCTGCCAGGACTCTAAAGTTGGGGATTGATTGGATGTAGAAATCATTTGTTAAAATACTTAGTATACTTAATATTCATATGCTATCTAATTTTGATGATTTTGGCAACAGCTCTTTTTTCGGAAGTAGGGAAGTGGGGGAGATAACAAGAATAATTCTTAACTCCCAACTCCTAACTCCTAACTCCCAACTCCTAACTCCCAACTCCCAATGCCCACTTGCCCTGAGCGAAGCCGTTCGCGTAGCGTCTCGCAGAGAAGGGATGCCCCATACCCAATAACTAACGAAGTACTTGAATAAACTGATATTCTTTCACAGTACCGAGAATACGGTGAGGTCTGGATAATTTAGGGGATTGATTTTGAGAAGTCCAAGCATAGCTAAAAGCTGGTACTTCAGAAAATGAGTCTACTCGTTTGTCGTCAATAGCAATATAGAAATCGAGGAGTACTTGGACTTTATCATCTATTTGCACAAAGTATATCGGATTAGTTTTCAAAATAGAAGCGATCGCGCTTTGTTGGAGAAAAACTCTTAAGGCTGGGTTATAGTCACTTAACAAACCTATACTACCCATTGCCGCTAAAGCTAACCAACAGGGAATTAACCAACCTGCTATCCAGTAACGAGTTGTGAGAAACTTTTTACCAAAGCGATAACGACCAATCCACACAACAGGTAAAATTAACCAACCTAATCCCATAGCGAAGCCAATAATTGCATACTTACGGATATCAGAATTAACCCAAGCAAAAATCACAATACTGACGATAATGAGTAAAACACCGAATCCACCAAATCCATAACTGAGGTTTCGGGGAAGATTTTCTTTGACAAACAAATTGAAGATATTTTTTTTATTTTGTTGAAGAATAGATTGCGAGGAAATTCCTAGCTGATAAATTTTACCTAGCCCGTCTAAACCCACAGCAGCAAACAACGCCACGAAGGGATAAAGGCAAAGACTATAGTGAGAAAAACGAGTCGTAAAAATACTAATTTCAATAAAGAAGACAACAGGAAATCCAACTAATAATAATTGGTAGCGGAAGGGATGACGAATAGCAAAAATTAGTCCTAAAATTGCGAAAAAAGCCCAAGGAAATGCTTTGAGAGCAATGTTCCAAACATAGAAGAGAAAATTCGTGTGATAATTATCATTTCCCTTACTACTTTGATAGATCACAAATTTGTATAATTCTTCAAAGCTTTGGTTTCCATAATGTAACCAACAAAGCCAGAGCCAAACAAAAGTAGGAATCAAACCGACGAAAATCCCTAAATATAAAAAGGGGTTATTCAGATGACGATGACGCTTAGCATCCCCAATTAAATAAGGTAAAAAAGCTATGATTGGTACAAAAATCATAAAGCTTCTGATTAAAAAGCCTAAACCTAAACTTAAACCAGCAATAAAACTCCAAAAATAGCGTTTTGCTGGATTTAATTCTGCTTTGATAAAAGACCAAATCGTTAAAAGTACTAATAAAACTAAAGGTACATCTGGGGTACTTAAACGACAAGATTGCAGCCAGAGAAATTCCACACTTAAAATTGCACCAGCAAGCAAAGCTAGTTTTTTACCCAAGATGATTTTGGCGATTTCATATACCAGCCAGACGCATAAAATTCCTGCAAGCATACTAGGAAGACGCGCACTCGTATCATTGATACCAAACAGCTGATAGAAACTGGCAATTAACCAATAAGGCCCAGGAGTTTTGTGATGCGGCTTTTCCCAAGGTGCAATCCAATTCCCAGAATCAAACATCAACCGTGCCCGTGAAGCATAAAGCGCTTCGTCATGTGCTATGAGGCTATT
>Ga0314811_100041_pt1 | contig 22361 bp, 6 predicted proteins | sample STEome_7_FD_202340 | JGI IMG/M metagenome (GOLD analysis project Ga0314811, IMG submission 202340) | Metatranscriptome of soil surface biofilm microbial communities from soil inoculated with nitrogen-fixing consortium DG1, State College... ...
ATTCAATAGCATGATTTTGTTCTGCTGTTGTAATTGTTGTAAGATCGTGTTCTTTAATTAACAAATCGCTATTATCTTCAATTACTTGTAATGGAATATTCATTCCTGGTAAGCAGCGAAAATTAGTGCAAAGAATTTGATGTTTGTGGACAATAGTTTTTATGGCATTCTTCAACGTCTCTATATTTAAATTACCTGTAATTTCCACCGCACTAAATGAATAATAAGCATGGCTATTGTTCTCTTGTTGTAATAGCCATAAGTGTTTTTGTTGTGGTGAAAGTTGAAAACCGTGAATTGCTTGATTATTCATGATTCAGTTAATTTTTAAACGAACCGCAGAGACGCTGAGGACACAGAGAGGAAAGAGAAATTGTCTAGTTTAGGTATTTTATGAGTGAGTAATTATTGAAAAATCATGCTGAAGAGGTTCGCCCATTGCAGTTAAAATTTTTCTAGAACCAGAGTAGGGATTACGGGCGTGGGCTGTCAACATATTATCGAGCATTAATATATCTCCTTTCTGCCAAGGATAAACAATCATTTCTTGTTGATAAGCTGCACGAATTTCTGCAATCACTGAATCTTCAATAGGAGAACCATCGCCATAAAAAGTGTTATAAGGTAAATCTTCTTCTGTAAACTCGCTGAAAAATTTCTCCCGAAATTGTGTTTGTAAACTCGATACATGCCAAAAAACAACATGATTAAACCAAACCATTTCACCTGTTTTCGGATGTTTTGCTATGGCTGGACGAACTTGGCGAGTTCTTAAGCGGTTGTTGTCTTTCCACTCAACTTCAATACAAGCATAACGACAATATTCTTCCATCACAGCTTTGTCTGTTGTGTGATAGACTTTTTGCCAAGGTAAACCAAATCCATCACCATAGTTGCGGACTAGCATCCATCCTTTTTCTTGAAAGCGTTCTCTAATTTGGGGATGAATACGTTGATATACTTTTCTCACATCAGCAATTGGAGTTTCTCCTCCTTGGCTTGCAGGTTCCATGCAACAAAACCATATCTTCATCGGATAGGTATTGGCATAGGATGATTCGTTATGTAAAGCAATAGTTTGGTCGGCAGGAAATTCGGTAGAAGTATAAACTTTTTCGCTTAATTTAGTACGAGGTGTGGAAGATTCTATGTAAGGCATTAATTGAGGACATACGGCGCTAACAAATTGCTCAAAATCCTCTTTTTGGTTAATAGCAAAACCTCTAAATAAAATGCCTCCATATTTTAATAAATTAGTGGCGATAAATTCTTGATTTTTTGCAGTCCAAATAGGTAAATTGAAATCGCTGAATTTTGGTGAAATAACTAAAGGCAGTTGATTTTTAGTTTCTAAAAAAGATTCTGTAATTAATTCTTGGGGAGATAAGTTAATTACTTTTGGCTGAGCTTGTGATTTAAATGCTTTAAATTTTTGGCTACGGGCTTGTTTAAATTTATCTTGTTTTGCATCTTGTGTTTGTTTTTCTGCTGCTGCCAATATTTCTTGGATGCCTGTAAATTTAATATTAGGTTGAGCAACAACAGCACGCAAAATTATTTCATAATCTGTAATAAATTTAGTAATCCTAGAAGCATTAAACAAGTCTGTGCTGTATTCCCAACTACCACTCAAACCTTGTTCACTTTCCCACATGGTAAGTAGTAAATCAAATTTAGCTGTGCCATTGTCAATATCTTCGATAATTTTCAACTTTAAACCTTCAAGTTCTAGTGGCAAAGTCGGGGCATTTTGCAAAACAAACTTAGATTGAAATAGAGGTGTACGGCTTAAATCTCGTTCTGGTTTTAAGGCTAATACTAACTGGTCAAATGGCATATCTTGATGTTCGTAAGCACTTAATGTCACCTCACGAATACGTTGCAATAGTTCCTGAAAAGTTGGATTTCCTCCTAAGTTGGTACGTAATACTAGCTGATTAACAAAAAAACCAATAATATTTTCTGTGTCTGGATAATTGCGGTTTGCAACATCAGTACCGACAACAATATCATCTTGTTTTGTGCAGTAATGCATTAAGATTTTAAATCCTGCCACTAGAGTCATAAATAAAGTGACTCCTTCCCTACGACTTAATGCTTTAATTTCTTCACATAGTTGTTTTGATAGTTGTAAATGTTGGCTAGTACCGCGAAAAGTTTGAATTTCAGGACGGGGATAATCAGTAGTCAATTCCAGCACGGGTAAGTTAGCAAGTTGTTGTTTCCAATAACACAAATGTTTCTGCATTACTTCACCTTGCAGCCATTGATTTTGCCAATAGGAAAAGTCTGCATATTGAATTGGTAATTCTGTTAAAGGTGATGGTTGTTTTTTGCTGAAAGCTGCATAAAGGGTAGATAATTCACGAATAAGTACGCCAATTGACCAGCCATCAGAAATAATATGATGCATCACTAACAGCAATACATAAGACTCTTCAGCTAAACGCAATAAATTCACTCGCAGCAATGGACTTTTAGTTAAGTCAAAAGGTCGTTGAGCTTCTGCCAAAATTAACTGCTGCACTTTCAAAGATTGTTTTTCTGCTGAAGCTTCATTGACATCTACAATTGGGATAGTGATAGTAATAGATGGAAGGATTAATTGTATAGGATTTCCGTTTACTTTTTTAAAGCTAGTGCGTAAAACTTCTTGTCGCCGTGAAAGTTCTTGAAAAGTTTGTTCTAAAGCATTTATATCTAAATGTCCCTTGAGGTAAACGGCGGCTGGCATATTATATGTAGAACTTCCTTCCTCCAATTGTTCTAAAAACCACAATCTTTTTTGAGCAAAAGATAAGGGTAATTCTTTGTCTCGTGAAACTCGTGCAATTGGTGGTAAGGAATTAATATTTAGCTGTTTTTCTTCAATGCTTTTAGCTAATTTTGCTATTGTTGGCAGTTCAAAAATGTGGCGTATTGGCAACTGAATATCTAAATTTTTATTAATGCGGGATATCACTTGGGTTGCTAAAAGTGAGTGTCCCCCTAATTCAAAAAAGTTGTCGTTGACTCCTAATTTTTCTAATCCAAGTACTTCCATCCAAATAATTGCTAATTGCTTTTCCATAGAAGTTTGAGGTGCAACAAAGTTTTCCTCAAATTCTGGAAGTACTTTATCAAGTGCGGGTAACGCCTTGCGGTCAACCTTTCCGTTAGGTGTTAGTGGTAGTGCTTCTAATATTATGAAATTACTTGGTAGCATATAGCTTGGTAATTTCGATTCTAAAAAGTTACGCAGTTGAGGAATCGTTAATGTTTGCTGGCTTTGGGGGACTAAATAAGCAACTATTCGTTGAGAATCTAGGGAATCTTTACGTACTATAACTACAGCTTCTCTAACTGCGGAATTTTGAGTCAGGAGTGCTTCAATTTCTCCTAATTCAATACGAAAACCACGGACTTTTACTTGATTATCAATTCGACCAATGTACTCTATTTCTCCATTTGGCAAATAGCGGGCTAAATCTCCTGTTTTATACAAACGCGTAGGTTTTTGACTAAATGGATTTGGGATAAATTTTTCTGCTGTTAAGTCGGGACGATTGAAATAACCTCGTGCAAGTCCATCGCCACCGATATGCAATTCCCCTGCTACACCTATAGGAACTAATTGATTGTATTGGTCTAGAATGTAAAATTGTGTATTGGCGATCGCACCACTAATAGCTATAATTTTTCCATCAGTTTCTACCTCACATGCTGCTGACCAAATAGTAGTTTCTGTAGGGCCATACATATTCCATAAACAAGCACATCGATGCAATAATTTATTGGCTAAATATCCAGGTAAAGCTTCTCCGCCACAAAGAATTTTTAATTGACGATTCCCACTCCAACCTGCTGTTAAAAGCAATTGCCAAGTTGCTGGTGTTCCTTGCATCACTGTTGCTTTGGAGTCTGTTAGTTTTGCTGATAATTGAATTCCATCTGAGGTTATTTCCCGATTAGCAATTACCAAACAACCACCAACTATAATTGGTAGAAAAAGTTCCAAAGCAGCAATATCAAAAGCATAAGTTGTCACTGCCAACAAAGTATCGTTTTCAGTGAATCCCGGTCTTTGCTTCATGGAGTACAAAAAATTACTCAAAGCGCTGTGGGGAATTTGTACGCCTTTTGGTTTTCCTGTAGAACCAGAGGTATAAATAACATAAGCTAGATTATCAATAGTTAGTTCATCAAGTAAATTTTCTTGACTTTGTTGTGCAATTTTTTGCCAATGTGCATCTAAACAAACGACTTGACTTTGATTTTGCGGTATTACTTCTAAAAGGCAAGTTTGAGTTAACAAAACCGGGGCTTTTGCATCTTCTAAAATAAATGCTAATCGCTCCTTTGGATAACTAGGATCTAGCGGAATATATGCTCCACCTGCTTTGAGTATGGCTAATAATCCGATAAGCATATTTAAGGAACGTTCTACACAAATCCCCACTAAAACTTCCGGTTTTACTCCCAGTTTTTGTAAATAATGTGCTAATTGATTAGCTTTGATATTGAGTTCGTTATAAGTTAATTGCTGATTTTCAAATACTACTGCTACAGCATCAGGTGTTTTTTCCACTTGCGCTATAAATAATTGATGAATGCACTTTTGAGGATAATCAACTGCGGTATTATTCCAATCTTCCAATAATTGTTGATGTTCTTGTGTAGTCAGTAACGGCAAGTCTTTAACACGCTGCTGTTGGTTGGCTATCATACCCAATAATAATGTACGCAAATGCCCCAACATTCGAGCAATGGCATTTGATTCAAACCGATGACTTTCATAGAAAATTTCTAATAATAATTCTGCATCCACCTTCACTGATACAGTGAGGGGATAATGAGGATGCATAAAACTACGAATATGAGATATTTTTAAATTGCTGACTTGTTCTAACTTAGAAAAATCTGTCGGATAATTCTGAAAATTAACTATACTTTCAAATAAAGGTTGCCCAGATGGAATTTCACTGCATTTTTGAATTTTGATTAATGGGCATTGCTCATATTGTCGTGTTTCATTTTGCTGTACTTGCAGTTGCTTGAACCAAGAGATCAGAGATGCTTCTGAATTTACACGTACTCGCACTGGCAGAGTGTTAATTAACACCCCCACCATTGATTCAGTTCCAGCTAAATTGCCCCGGCCAGCAACAACGCTTCCAAAAACAACATCTTTTTCTCCACTGTAACGGCTTAAAAGAATAGCCCATGCACCCTGTATTAAAGTATTTAAAGTTAGCTGTTGCTGTCGGGCAAAAAATTGTAATGCTAATGTTTCGGCAGGTGATAATTTAATATATTGTTGTTTATATTCTTTTTGTTCGTCAGATAAAGTACTAGAAATTTGGTCTACACTCAAGGGAGTAGTTGCATTAAATTGCTGCAAATACCGTCGCCAAAAAGCTTCATTTTGAGAAATATCCTGTTGTTGTAGCCAAGCTATATAATCTCGGTAAGGACGAGGTTTTGGTAAATCTAAATTCTGATTCTGGCTAAACGCTTTGTAAAATGTAAAGACTTCGTCCATCACCAAAGATGAAGACCAGCCATCTAATAATAAGTGATGTTGACTCCAGATAAATTGATAATTATTTTCGGCTAATTGTATCAAAGTTAACCGCATCAACGGTGCTTGAGAAATATCAAAACTTCGTTGTTGTTCTGCGGTTAAAAAAGTTTCAATATACTTTTGTTGAGTAATACTTTCAATGCCGCGCCAATCTTCCTGCCGCCAAGGTAACTTTACTTGCTTATGTACAATTTGAGCGGGTTCTTTTAAGCCTTCCCAAACAAAAGATGTCCGCAAAATTGAATGACGTTGTAGTAATTTTTCCCATGCTTGTTTAAATGCTGAGATATTCAATTCACCTCCGATATTGCAACTGAAGATTTCACAATAAACTGCGGAGTCTGGGGCATAAAGACTGTGAAATAGTATGCCTTGCTGTGTTGGTGAAAGTGGATAAAAATCTTCAATATTTTTCATTTGATGAATACCAAAAAATATTATTAAAATTAACTATTTTGTGGGGTCGTCAATTATGGGAAAATTTAAATGATGTCTAATTTTCCTGTTTGTTCGACAACTTTTTTCAAAAAAACCTCATCGTCTTGGCTTCCTTGAAAAATTTTGATTCTGTCTGATTCTAAAGCTGTTTTATCTATAATATCAATACCATAAATCATACTATTAGGAAAATAATTCTTCCACATTCTTAAAGATTCTCCTCCAGAATATGCGTCATCAGCATAACCACCAGATACGCCGACTTCAACACCACCTATACCTATTTCTAGAATTTTTAATTTTTTAGTTCTTAAAGGTGCAAAATGCAATTGGTAGCGCTGACCAAACAAATGGGGATTCCATTTGCAATCGTACAATGGCAATAATTTACTTAAATCTTTACGGTGGATGAATAGCTGTAATTGATGAGATAAATTTTGCCAAATTGTTTGGGGATAAATATCTAATTTCATGGCGATCTCTCCTATCAAATCTGTCCAAAAACCAACTTTAAGAGTTCTCAAATTTTGCCAAAATACTATCAATATCAGCCTGACTCCATTGACTAGCTTGAAATTCTGCAAAGTCAGCAGGCGTGTAATTTTCTAATGGAGAAGTTTGACTATTATCAATTAGCGATCGCAAAGCTGCAATAAAATCTTCAGTTAATTGTTTTACTGTCTCTGTTCGATGTATGTTTGTGCTATAATTCCAATCTACTTTTAATTGATTGCCTGCAATTAAAGCATTAATTTCTAATAGATGACTGCGGCTTCCTTGCAAACTAACAACATTTCCCAAAGACTTTTCAGATAGCTTCCACAAAGGAGATTTGGGTAAAGTTTCTTCTAAGTTACCAAGGTAGAGAAAAATGATTTCTGCTGGTTGTAATAAACGAATTTTTTCCGTAATGATTAAATCATCACTCAAATATCGCAATACACCATAACCAAGACCTTGATTTGGGAAATTTCGTAGTTGTTCTTTAACTAATTTCAATGCTTCCCCTGGGCTATTGCTTGCTTCTACATCTAACAGTGCAGGAGCAATATTAGTGAACCAACCCATTGTCCGGCTTACGTCTATATCATCAAAAATTACCTCCCTACCATTGCCTTCTAAATCAACTAACAATGATTGAGTTCCAGTGTATTTACTAATTACTTGTGTTAAAGCAAATAATAGAATTTCCTCCATTTGAACTCGATAAATTGCTGTCACTTCTTGTAGTAGTGTTTGCGTTTCTGCAACACTCAATGTTATGGATATGGTGTCTGTTGAGGCTACAGTGTTTGCTCCTTGTGGATAATCTACAGGTAACGGTGATACCGATTCACGATTAGCTGACAACCAATAAACTTCTTCCCATTGCAAATCTGTTGATTTAGCATATTTAATTAACCGTTGTGCCCACTGTTTAAATGAGCTTGTTTTCGCTGGCAATTTAATTGTTTTACCTTGATTTAATTGTTGGTATGCTGTTTCTAAATCATCGAGTAAAATCCGCCAAGAACCAACATCAACTACTAAATGATGAATTACAAATAGTAATCTTTGGGGTTGCTGTGTGCCAAAATCAAAAAGAGCAACTTGTAAAAGCGGGCCTGATGATAAATTTAGGGAAGCTTGTAATTGATTAACAGCAGATTCAAAAGCAGATTCTCGTAACAAATTTGGTACTGTTGATAAATCTATTTCCACAAAGGGCACAAATTCATCAGGGAGAATATTAATTTGCTGAAGGCCAGATTCATTTTCGACGTAACGTAAACGTAAAGCATCATGATGTACAAGCAAATATTGTATTGCCTGGGTCAATAAAGCTGAAGAAATCGGTTGTTGTACTTCTAATAAAATAGCTTGGTTCCAATGATGCTTATCTACTAAATTTTGTTCAAAAAACCAGTGTTGTATTGGTGTTAAAGGTACTTCTCCTTGTACTAATCCTTGTTCGCCCAAAACATTCTGAGTTTTGGTTGCTACTTCTGCTAATTCTGCAATTGTTGGGTATTGAAATAAATGTTGATTGTTAAGACGTAACCCCGCTTTATTTGCTCTAGCTGTTACTTGGATACTCAACAGAGAATCCCCGCCTAACTCCAAAAAATTATCGTATATACCGACTCTTTCAAATCCCAAAACTTCTTGCCAAATGTTAGCAATGATTTGCTCTGTTTCATTTCTAGGAGCAACATAACTATTGTCTAAGTTTGGTCTAGAGTGACGTGATGCTAAATTTTTGCTTAGGGAAGATTGGGAATTTTTTAATGATTCATCACCAACCCAACGTTTAATTCTCGCTGGTAAATTAGTGGTTGAAACAACTAATTGAGTTAAGTTTTTGAAAGTTAATACACGTTGGAATACTTCTATCCCTTCGCTAGCTGTCATGAAGACATCATTTGCACTTTCTTGTTGACCAGCTAACTCAGTAGCTAATTGAGTTGTGAGCCAATTATCCCAATTCACACTCATCCAAGGTGTGGAATGTGTTTGATTATGTTTATAAACAAAGGCATCAGTAAATAAATGGGCTGCTGGGTAAGCTGCCATACCCAATGCACCCAACATGGATGATAAAGAAGATATCAATAAACAAAAATCAAGTTCTTTGTCTTGTAAAACTTTTTCTAAAACAAATAGTCCCTGACCATTTGCTTGCAGTTGCTTTTCACATTCACTGCGATTTATTTCTCGAAGAGTTCCTAATAATTTGATGCCTGCTGCATGAATAACTCCGTTAATTTTACCAAAGCGATCGCCAGCTTGATTAATCACTGCTTGCATTTGTGTTTCATCGCCAATATCAGCGCTTTCTACCATCACTTCTGCGCCCAGTTTTTCAAGCTGCTGGATTTTTAATATCTTGCGGCTGATTTCATCTGTCTCACCATGAGTTTTTAGCCATTGCTGCCATTCCTGGCGTTGGGGAACAGGGGATCTTCCCACTAAAATCAACTTTGCTTTGAATGTTTGTGCTAGATATTCAGCCAGTTCAAGACCTATACCACCCAAGCCACCAGTAATTAGATAAACACCAGATTCTTTCAGAGAACAATTTGTAGAATCATCCCCAGGAATTGCCTCAAAAGTTTGTATCCAGCGATGATGTCTGCGGTAAGCAATTACTAAATCTGATGACTCGTGACAGACTTCTTTTATTAGTTGGTCTATATTTTCTTCAATACTACCAATATCTATACTTTGGCAAGTAATATTTGCATACTCTTGAGGAATGACTTTACACATTCCCAATACAGTTGCTTGTTCTGGATTTAAGCTTTCAACACCAGTCACATCATGTATGTTATTGGTGACGACGAAAATCTTGATTGGGTGAGTAATATCCTGTTTTTCAAGAGACTGGGCAAGAAATAATAAACTATAAAAACCCAGATTTTGACATTTTTCAAAATACTCTGTTCTGGCTTGTGTTTCGTGGTCTGCTGTAATACTCCATAAATGAATGATTCTGTCGGGAATTTTACCTAATATTTCTAATTGTGTGATTAAAGTATCATAATCTTTTGGCTGTTGGGGATTCAGATAAAACTGGCGATCGCTGATTTGTTCAAACTGTTCTTTTGGCTGTACAGTAATCACATCATCACCATTACTTTCCAAATATTGGGCAATTTGTTTGCCGAATTTATCTACATCTCCAAAAACTAGCCAACATAACTTTTGTTCTCCTGTTTTCACTAAAGACAAAATCGCTTGTTTCCACGCAGGAACATAAAACCAATCGGAAATATTTGGCTTTTTGTAATTGGCATCAACTAAATAATTGACAGTTTTTTCAGTTTCAATCCAGTAACGCTGGCGTTCAAAAGGATAAGTTGGTAAGGGAATTCGGTAACGATGTTCATTGGCATAAAAACCAGACCAATTAATTTCAACTCCGGCTAACCAAAGACGACCTAATGTATTTAACATCAAGGCAACATCTGAATTTTGTTCCTGGGGATGACGTAATGAAGTTAACACTACTTCTTTGCTAGTGAGTGCAGTGCATTTTTTAGCAAAGGTAGATAAAGTCCGCCCCGGCCCTACTTCTAACAAAATACAATTTTTATCTTGTAATAACTGTGAAATTCCCCGACTAAAATTAACCGTTTGTCTTAAATGTTTTCCCCAATAATTGGCATCTGTGGCTTGTTCTGCTGTAATCCAAGTTCCGGTAACATTGGAAATAAAAGGAATTTGGGGAGGATTTAATTTAATTTTTTTAACTTCCTGAATAAATCGCTCCTTCACAGGTTCCATCATAGGTGAATGAAAAGCATGAGAAGTATGCAAACGCCGATATTCTATACCTTTATTTGTTAGTTGTTGTTGCAGTGCATCTATCGCCGCATCAGTTCCCGAAACTACACAGGAACCAGGAGCGTTAATGGCAGCTAAAGACAAATTTTGATTCAGGAAACTAATAACTCCTGCCTCTGGTAATGAAACTGCAATCATACCTCCCGGCGGCATTTCTCCCATTAATCGCCCGCGCATCGCCACCAAAGCTAAAGCATCTTCAACAGACATGACATTTGCCAGAGTTGCTGCTACATATTCCCCAATACTATGACCAATCATTGCACTAGGAGAAATACCCCAGGATATCCACAATTGAGCCAAAGCATATTCAATGACAAATAATGCAGCTTGAGCGATATCAGTTTGTTTTAATTTTTCTGCGGCTGTGGCTGCAACTTCATTTGTTTGGGGATAAAGTAACGAACGCAAATCTATTCCCAAGTGAGGTTTTAAAATTGAGCAGCAACGGTCTACTTGGTTGCGGAATATTGCCTCATTTTCATAAAGTTTTTTGCCCATATCCACATACTGAGCGCCCTGACCGGGAAACATAAAAGCAATGGCAGGATGGCTAGTTGGTTGCAAGTTTGTCAAAACTCGTTGGGAAACTTTTTCTTGCAATGCGCTCACCGCATCTTGAATATTTTCACATACTAATACCCGACGTTGATTAAACTGCCTGCGACCAATTTGCAGCGTATAAGCTAAATCTGCAAAGTTAATTTCTGGATGCTCTTTTAAATGGGTGATTAAATTAGCTGTTGCCTTCTCAAGTGCTTTCTCACTTTTCGCCGACAGACACAACAGAAAATATTTACTTTTGACTTTTGACCCTTCTCCTATCGGAGACGCTACGCGAACGACTGCGCTCAGGGTCAACTTTTGATTTTTGACTTGTGTTGGTGCTTCTTCCAGAATGACATGAGCATTGGTTCCCCCCATACCCAAAGAACTGACACCAGCACGCCGGGGGGTTATTCCCTCTTTCCATTCAGTCAGTTTTGTATTGACGTAAAACGGACTATTGGCAAAATCAATTTGTGGGTTGGGTTGCTGAAAATTTAAGCTGGGTGGTATTTGCTTGTGTTTGAGAGCGAGAACGGTTTTGATTAACCCTGCAACTCCGGCGGTAGCATCGAGGTGACCGATATTGGTTTTCACAGAACCAATGGCACAAAAACCTTTCTTATCAGTACCGGCGCGAAAAACTTTGGTGAGTGCAGCTATTTCGATGGGGTCGCCTAAAGGTGTACCAGTACCGTGAGCTTCAATGTAGCTAATTGTATCAGGTTCAACCGAAGCAAGCATCATGGCTTCAGCGATCGCCTCTGCTTGACCATCGACACTAGGCGCTGTAAAGCCGATTTTGGCAGAACCATCATTATTAATAGCCGCACCTTTAATTACAGCATGAATGCAATCACCATCTGCGATCGCTTCACTCAGTCGCTTGAGAACAACAATTCCGACACCGTTACCAATAGTAATACCCTGCGCCCTAGCATCAAAAGCATAGCAGTGACCATCAGGCGATAAAGTTCCTCCAGGCTCATGTAAATAGCCAGTTTTTTGGGGAACGTAAATTGAAACTCCTCCCGCCAAAGCCATATCACATTGATAATTCAACAAGCTCTGACAAGCAAGGAAAACCGCAACCAACGATGTAGAACAAGCCGTTTGTACAGTTAAACTCGGCCCGGTAAGATTTAATTTATAAGATACGCGAGTACTGAGAAAATCCTTTTCATTGCCTATAGAAGTTTGATAGCATTTTGCCGAACCAACACCATCAGTATATAAATTAAAAGATAAATAATTATTCTGACTCGCCCCAGCATAAACCCCAATGCGACTTTCACATCTATTAGAGTCATAACCAGCATTTTCTAGAGCTTCCCAAGCACATTCTAAAAACACTCTGTGTTGTGGGTCAGTAGTCTCGGCTTCCTTGGGATTAAAATCAAAAAATGCCGCATCAAATAAATCAATATCTTCTAATATCGAGCCTGATTTTATATAATTTTTATCATTCAGCAGCGCCGGATTAATGCCAGCAGACACTAATTCTTCATCCGTAAAAATAGAAATAGATTCCACCCCTGATTGTAAATTCTGCCAAAATTCTGCAATATTTTTTGCACCAGGGAAACGCCCCGCCATCCCAATAATAGCTATCCCTTCTATTAATTCGCTTGTTTCTACCATACTCATTTTTTTCCTTTTACTTTGCTAAAAAGTTCCCTGCTTCATATAGCAGTCCTAAATCATTTGTGAAAATTCTATATTTCTTTCTCCTTTCTTCCCTTTGTGTCCTTGGCGTTCTTCTCTACGAGACGCTGCGCGTTGGCGAAAGCCTCTCGTAGAGAAGACGGTTCATTTCCTTACTTATATTTTTCACGACTCATTTAGGATTGCTATAACTTGCATCTACAATTTTGATAACGCAAAGCATTGCGCCTCTAGGAACTTTATTTCATATCACTAAGTAAAGTCACAATTCTCCGACGCTTATCGTTAAAGGATTTGCGTCCATGTAAAAACCTGGAGTTATCAATCATCACCAAATCTCCAGACATCCAGGGAATAAAACCAATCAAATCATCCAGAATTTTCTGGATTTCATTGATAACTTTTACAGGAATTGCAGAGCCATTAGCAAAAGTCACGATTGCTCTAGGATTTCTATATTCAGAAATTATACTATTAGCAAATGCATCTTGATTACCGTATTTAGTCTTGATAACACCAGAGCAAATATATTCTAAAATTAGCGATTCATCTTGGTTGATTTTATAGCTGATACCTGCCATATTATCTAGTATTTTTTTGACATCATCTATCGTGGCACTTGCCCCTAAAAATTGCTGCCAATGAGAAGCCAGAAACTTTTGGACATAGCGAACTTTTTGGTCGATAAACAATTGTTGTAATTCTCGGCTCATTGCCTTCCAGACTTCAACACCATCCCAAAATAAAGTTTCACCACCCTCTGCTGCTGGCACAGCACAACAAAACCAAACTACATCTGGTCTAAAAGGAGAATTAGCATTTTCACAATGAGGCGCAATGTAATGCATTCCTGAATCTACTAAGGTAATAAACTGATTGTTTAAATCAACAATCGGTCTATTGTACTGATTGAGAAATGTAGCATCAAATTGTTCGGCAAAGACTTTCATTTGTTCATAATTGACATCAAATCCTCGAAACAAAAGTAGACCAAATGATTTGAAGTCTTCTAATATTTTTGATACTGGTAATTGCATAATATTTTGTCCAGTATCATTAAAGATAATCTTACCGCTACTACTTTTTAATAATTCTGCTGTCAGCATATCAGTCAACCTCTAAATTATTACAAGAAAACTAAGACTTACGCAAAAACTCTCTGAAACAAACTCTTATTTCTTTGCGTCTTACCCTGCAAGAAGCCACTTTGCGTACTTTGCGTGCTTTGCGGTTTGTTTTTCATTATTTTGTGTAAGTCCTGTAAACAAAATCCTGATTTGATTATCGGAGTCTCTGAGCTTTTTTCTGGCTATTTAAAGCCAACTTTTGTTTTTCAGAGCGATTCATCACTTTTTCAAAGCCAGGTTGTTCTTGCTGTTCTTCACTAAGATGTTTCGCCAACAAATTGATAGTTGGATGTTGAAAAATTTCTACTAATGATAAGTCTCGATTTAACTTTTCTCGTAATTGAGCATGTACTTGACCTACTAATAATGAATGACCTCCCAAATCAAAGAAATTATCGTCAATTCCCACCCGTTCAAGACGCAAAACATCTTGCCAAATATTGGCAATCATTTGTTCTACTTCTGTTTCTGGTGGTGTATGGAGTGTATTTCTTCCTGTCGCAATATCTGGTGGAGGTAAAGCACGGCGGTTAACTTTGCCGTTGGGTAATAGGGGTAGAGCATCCAGAAGCATGAAATTTGTAGGTATCATGTATTCTGGCAACTTTTCACTTAAAAAATCACGCAGTTGTGGTACTAACTCCAAGGCAAATTTGGCCTGTAAGGGATTGTTAGTATAATCTCGCCAAGGACGATGTTTTGCAGTATGAGTAATTCCCGACTGGGTTATTTTAATTGTTGGCTGTCGTTTAAATATGACATCGTAACGACCATTATCTCCACAGTTTGACCAAGTAATATCAATGGAGTAAGGCAAATCTTTGTTTAATGTCCAAAAATCTTCCGGCTCAATTCCTTGGTACTGACTATTTTTTTCTAGGAATTGTCTCATATCTCCCACAGTTGCAACACCTCCAGGAGAAGTTAACCACTGCCAAATGTGCATATCTTTTGCAATTCGAGCATTGGGAACACCAGCGATACCTAAGATATTAGGGGCAGTTTCTACTAGCATTTGCTGGACAGATGCTAGTGTTAACTCTTGCTTTTCCCAGTCCAACCAAGGCACATCTAACAAAGGAATTTCATCGCCAATATGGAGAATCACATCGTAGCGAAACTTATTCAATTCGTTTTGATAGGAACCACGTTCTAGAAGAATTTCTACATGGCTAATCTTGGGTAAATGTTGTTTTAAAGCTGTAAACAATGCCGGGTCAATCACTAGTTGTTTTTCTTCAAACAGTTGTTTTCGTGCCCGCTGTTGTAATTCTTCTTTGGAAACAAAATCTGGCGATCGCTCAAATTGCACGGATGTATGGAATACTTCTAATAAAGGTAAACTGCGAATATCTCCTAAAAAGATAAAACCTCCCGGTGCTACTGCATTCACCGCGTTTTCTAACACTTGCAGTAGATAGTCAATACTAGGAAAGTACTGCATCACAGAAACTATCAAAACAGCATCAAAACTGTTAGCCACTACACCCTCAAAGTTATTTGCTCCTCTGTGGATGAGAGTCACTCCTGATAATTCTGACTCTAGCAATGTCATCTGATGCTTGAGACTCAACAAGGCTTTTTGTGAAACATCTGTTGCACAATATTCCTGACAATGAGGAGCTATGCGAAATAACATCAAACCACTACCAGAACCAATATCTAATACCTTGGTTGGTTGTAAAGACAAAATGCGCTCCACTGTTGATTCTACCCAATGGCGTACTTCTGCTTCTGGTATTGGTTGTCCTGTGTAACTACTGTTCCATCCTTTAATATCAAATTTTAGTACTTGTGCATCGGCTAGGTTTTGATAAAGGTCATCAAACACACCTTCCCACTGTGACAACTGCTGACTGCTTAATTCTTTTCCTAAAATTAATTCTGCTGTAGTTTCTGGTTCGGGATTTTGTACCACATAAGCAACTAAGCGTTTGTTGGCAGGTTCATGTTCTTGAGCAACAACCACAGCTTCTTCAACAGCTGGATGTTGGTTTAATACTGCCTCAATTTCTCCTAATTCAATACGAAAACCCCGGATTTTAATTTGATAATCTGCTCTACCAATAAATTCAATATTGCCATCTTCTAAATATCGCCCCAAGTCTCCAGTTTTGTATAAACGTGCGCCTGATTCTTGGCTAAATGGATGAGGAATAAATTTTTCGGCGGTGGATTCCGGACGATTAAAGTAACCTCTAGCTAATCCAGCCCCACCAATATAAAGTTCCCCCACAACTCCTATGGGTACAGGCTGTAGTTGGGAGTCTAGTAAATAAATTTGAGTATTGGTGAAAGGACGGCCAATTGGTACTTGTCGCTCCAGCGGTAAATTGGCTGTAGTAGTTTCAAAATACGAGCTATCAATGGTGGCTTCGCTAACACCGTAGGAGTTAATTAATCTGGTTCCATGACTGCAAAAAGTCTTGACTTGATGATATCCACTAACATACCAGCTATCAGAACCGACAATTAGCGATCGCATAAAGTCAAGAGATTGTTGAGTTTGTTGCAAATACTGAAGTAAGTTCATCAGCACAGCTGGCACAAATTCGGCACAGTTAACTTTTTGCGAACGCATCAATGCATAAAGTCCATCTGGCTGCAAAAGCAATTCCCGCGGACACAGTACTAGTTTCCCACCGGAGCATAAAGCCCGAACTAAGTCCCCAGTAAAAACATCAAAGGAAAAACTGGCCATTTGCAAATGAGTTGTGGCTACGGAGCGCAGTGAATATACATCCTCCCAAGCAAAATAGGCATTCACTAAACCACCATGAGTAACCATCACTCCCTTGGGAATCCCTGTAGAACCGGAGGTGTAAATTGCGTATGCGAGGTTTTGCAAAGTTGTTTGATGCAGTAAATTTTCGCTGCTTTGTTGAGAAATACTCTCCCAATTGGAGTCGAGACAAACAACTTTAGCTTGGTGTTGTGGGAGATTTTTCACTAACCACTTTTGCGTCACCAAAACTGACATTTGCATATTTTTCAACATGAAAGCCAGCCGCTCATGGGAGTAGACAGGATCTAAAGGCACATAGGCTCCTCCAGCCTTCAGCACACCCAAGGCTGCTACCACCATTTCCACAGAGCGTTCCATGTAAATACCAACCATCACTTCTGGCCCGACACCAAGCGTTTGTAAATGATGTGCTAGCTGATTGGCGCGTTGATTCAACTGTTGATATGTCAACTGATTTTGAGCAAATACCACTGCAACTTCATTCGGTGTTTGCTCTACCTGTGCTTCAAAGAGCTGATGAATGCACTGCGTAATTTGAAATTTGGGGTTGGGGATTTGAGTTTGATTAAATTCTACAAGTAGTTGATGTTGCTCTTTTTTTGTCAATAATGACAAGTCGGAAAGTTGAGCTTGAGGATTTGCCACAATGGCACAAAGCAAGTTTTGAAAATGTTGCAGCATTCGAGCAATGGTGCTGTTATCAAACAAGTCAGTGTTGTATTCAAATGACACCATCAGCTTTTGCCCAACTTCCACAGATAAGCTTAAATCAAACTGCGCTGTTTCATTTTCTACTTTTAATTGACTGGCGACTAAATCGGGCATTTCTGGTAGAAGTGGAGCATTGCGGAAATCAAACATCACCTGAAATAAAGGAGTGTGACTGACGTTTCGCTCTGGATTTAATGCTTCTACTAGTTGGTCAAAGGTTAAATCTTGGTGTTTATATGCTTCTAAAGCCAAGCTCCGCACGCGACCAAGTAACTGTTGAAATGTGGGGTTACCAGAAAGGTCAGTACGTAACACCAAAGTATTGACAAAAAAGCCTATTAGTCCTTTAAATTGTTGACTGTTGCGGTTAGCAATTGGTGAGCCGATGAGAATATCGTCTTGTCCTGTGTAGCGGTAAAGAAAAGTCCCAAATGCTGCCAGTAGCAACATAAATAAAGTCACGCCTTCTTGACGAGCGATGGCTTTAAGCTCGTCTAGCAGAGTTTTGGGTAACTCAACGAATTGATGCAAACCCCGTGAGGACTGTACAGCCGGTCTTGGTCGATCCGTTGGTAATTGTAAAACAGTTGGTACATCTGCAAGTTGTTGCTTCCAATAAGAAAGTTGATTTTGCAGAATTTCCCCTTGTAACCATTGTCGCTGCCAGTGTACAAAGTCTTTGTATTGAATAGAAATTTCTGGTAATGGTGAAGCAGTTTTATTTAAAAATGCTTTGTACAGTAATCCAATTTCTTGTAACAATACTTCAGTAGACCAGCCATCAGAAATTATATGGTGCATCTGTAGCAAAAGAATATGCTCTTGCTGTGCTAGGCGCAAAACTTTAGCACGGAATAATGGCCCTTGGGTGAGGTCAAAAGGTTGTTGACTTTCTTGAGTTAATAATTTTTCAACTGTGAGATTGCTCTGTGATTCTATATTGATTACTGGTAAAGATAATGTTAAGAAATCAGCAATAATTTGTACCGGCTCTCCGTTGACTGTTGTAAATGTGGTTCTTAAAGTTTCATGTCGCCTGATAATTTCATTCAAACTTTGTTCTAGTAAAGTAATTTCTAGCTGACCTTGGAGTTTCACAGCCAAGGAAATATTGTAAGCTGGGTTACCTGGTTCTAATCGGTCAAGAAACCATAGTCGCTGCTGGGCAAAAGATAAAGGATAAACTTTCGCTGGCTGGATTTGGCTGAGAGATTTTGAGGGAATGAAAGCTGCTGTGGTGAGTTGAGCGAGTATTTTGGTAGCGAGCGATCGCAAACTCATTCCTTCAAAAAAATCAGCTATCAATACTTCTATTTCTAAATCATTTTCAATCGAATTTTTTAACTCAAATACTTTTAAAGAATCCAGTCCCAGGCTGCTTAATGGTTCTTGATGATTAATATCATCTGCTGCAATGGAAAGTACTCCCGCTAAAAGTTCAATTAAATAATGTTCTAGAATTGGTTGACATTCTTTGGGAGAAAGTGCCAACAATTCAGAACGCTGTAATCGAGCTTGTTTTCTGGGGATATCAGTAATTTTAAGTATATTGCTGGCAACTATATTGAGTTCGCCATTTTCAAATTGAGCGCGAGTTGCACGTCGTTGAATTTTTCCGCTAGAAGTTTTGGGAATCGTACCTGGTTTAATTAAAACTACACCATAAACTTGAACTTCATGTTCTTCTGTAATGGCTTGGCGAATTGCACTAATTACTTCTGCTAAATTTGGCTTGGCGCGAAATTCTAATTCTTGTACAACTACTAATCTTTCTTCGCGGTTAACTTCTAATGTAAATGCTGCATTAGCACCAAGACGTAATGATGAATGGCTGCGTTGTGCTGTTAATTCTATATCTTGCGGATAAAGATTGCGCCCGCGAATAATAATTAAATCTTTGGCTCTACCTGTAATGAAAAGTTCGCCATTGTTCAAGAAACCTAAATCTCCCGTCCGCAGATAAGGGCCTTTACCTGTGTCTGCTAGATACCCATGGAAGGTTTCTGCTGTTTCTTGAGAACGATGCCAATAACCTTGACCTACACTCGGCCCGGATACCCAAATTTCCCCAATTTCATCAACTTCACAAGTATTGAGTGTTTCTGGATTGGCAATTACTACTTCCTGTTGTGGTATGACTCGGCCACAACTAACAAAATGATAAATATTCTCATTTAAAAGAGACGATTCAACTACTCGATTCAATTCTAATGCAGATTTCTCGACTGTTTTAATGGTGGGTGCTGCCGCTTTATCTACACCAGAAACCATGAGAGTTGTTTCAGCCATTCCATAACAAGGATAGAATGCTTCTTTACGGAAGCCACACTCGGCGAAAGCTGCGGTAAACCTTTCTAAAGTCTCATGTCGAATCGGTTCAGCGCCATTAAACGCCACACTCCAACTACTCAAATCCAGGGTTTGTTTTTGTTCGGGAGTAATTTTTTCAGTACATAACTCAAATGCAAAGTTAGGGCCGCCACTGGTTGTTCCTTTGTAATCAGAGATAGCCTTCAACCAACGATATGGACGTTGCAGAAAAGCAGCTGGAGGCATAATGATGCAAGGAAAATTGCCATACAAAGGTTGTAATATGCCACCAATCAGACCCATATCGTGATACATCGGTAACCACGTCACAAACTTACATTCTGGTGAATGTTCCATGAATTGGTAAGTCGTGGCAGCATTGTGTAGTAGATTCCCATGACTAATCATTACACCCTTTGGTGTGCCTGTAGAACCAGAGGTGTATTGTAGAAAAGCTAAGGTATCTTCATTAATAGATGGTTGTTGCCAAGTATCTTCTATTCCCTGTGTCAAATTATCTGTAGTCAACCACTGCAAAGATTCTAAGCCTGTGTTTTGTGTCATTAAAGATTGCACTGTCGGTAGAATTTCTGTAGTAGTCAGTGCGATCGCTGCTTGTGCATCTTGGGAAATCGCTTTAATTCTGGGTGTGTTGCGTTCATTTCGTGGCGGATACGCAGTTACAGCCACAACTCCCGCATACAAACAACCAAAAAAAGCAACTAAAAAATCTAATCCTTGGGGATAAAGCAATAAAGCACGTTCCCCAGTTAAACCCAATGCTTGTAATTGAGCCGCTACACGACGCGATCGCCTATCCAATTCTTGATAGGTTAGTGTCGCTTTTTCTGTTTCTCCATCTAACAAAAATGTAAAAGCATCTCTATTTGGCTGCGTAGAACTTCTAAAACGCAGTAATTCAACAACTGTAGAAAGATTATTTATCGTATCAAACAAATCAGGAAACTTATTCATTTGTATATTCAACTCAACGTTATGTGAAATTTATCTTGACATCAGAAAATAAATTAAATCTTATATAGGACTTACGCAAAAACTCTCTGAAACTCTTATTTCTCCGTGCCCTCTGTCTTGAAAAGTTCAGATGCCTGCGGCAACCCCTTCGGTGTACGCCGGAAGCCGGCGCTCCGACTTTTCGCTGCGTCCTCTGTGGTTCAATTTTCCGTTACCTGTGCGTAAGCAATGTTATAGAATAAGATATTTTCATAATTTTAAAAAATTCCAAAAACTGAAATTACCCGCAAAAATTGAATGATATAAATAATGAGGTGCAGTGTGAAAAAAAACTGATAACATCTTTTTTTGCCAGAAAAAATCTGCAATTTTCACGCCGTACCAAAATGACAATGAAATATTATCATCGACTGCGGTTACATGATGCCACCAAAAAGGAGGTAAGTAGAGGATTTCTCCCGGTTGAAGTACAAATTCTATTTTTTCTTGCCAAGGGAATTTCGGAAATAATTCTAAATCTACAGCATCCGGATTCACTTTACTCCCATATAGTGCGCCAGTTGCATCTTCAAGAGGTGGATAAAATGACAAATAATCTATAGGCGGATATAAAAGTATTCTTTTTCTGCCTCGAATTTGAGCGAAAAGATTATGTTCGGCATCAAAGTGAAGGCTACTATTTGAGGTAAAATTTTTGCTGGCTAAACCAAACCACAACCTCACAAATGACTTTCTGTTAAAGTATTGTGGATAAACTACATCTCCAACAAGTTCCGGGAAACGCTCTTCTAAAATTGCCTCATTTAAATAACATTCTAAGGTGCGATCGTTATTGATATAATCCTGCAATTTAATTTCTTTATGAGGTTCGTAGCTACGTTCATAAGCAAAGTTCTCATAATCATTCCAAAAATCTTTTTTATAAAATCTGACGGGAACTAAATTATTGCCACATTTTTTTATCAGATAATCATTTGACCACTGCTGGTAAGCATCCCAATGATTGGCAACATCTTCAATGATAAAAGGCTGATATTGTTTTGCTATTTCTGAAAATTCCTTTTCACTAGGACTTTTGATTCTAAGAATTGATTCATTAGCTTGAACTTTCATAAAAACTCCAACATCTTTACTGGTTTTTAATCAAAGTTTGACGTTGTTTTATTCTTGTCATATAAATGTTAATTTTTAATTCATTCCCCTGAAAGTAGTTTATTAGCTAATACCAATTCTTCATGAAGCTGCATAGAACTTTACCCCTCCCCAACCCTCCCCTTGGCAAGGGGAGGGTGCGCGTTAGCGCGGGTGGGGTCTTTGTATGCGTCTTCATATTAAATTGGTATAACGTCTTATTTTTGAACTGATAATCAATATTCCAGACGTGTCTAATCAGATATCTTTCCCAGCCAAAGCTAATGTTTGCAATTGAGCGACTATTGAACGCCATCGCCTAACTAATTCTTCAGCAAAATCCAAAAGTCATAAGTCAAAAAAATTTTTCCTTGGCTTGTAGACCAAAATACTGAACCTCACCAATATCATGTCCGCCTCATCACTAATCGAAAAACTCTCCCCGTCAGAGCATCAGAACCTCTGGTGTGTCGGTCTAAACAATAAGTCTGCAATCGGACATTACATAAGTTGCATCAGCCAACCATTTAGATTGTTTCAACGCTAAATATATAGTGATTTACTTGGACAAATATTTAGATTAATGCAACTAATTTTTATTTATCCTTGTTTACACTATCGAGAATAAGTTGCTTTAGCAATAGTACTATTATAGATATTTATTGTTAATATCTATTAAATAATTACTTTTACTTATGTAACTTTTATTTTGTGAAATTAACTATTGGTTTCATCTGTGGCAAGGAATCACAAGCTTTTTGCCCATAATCAGCATTTGCAAATCTATTAACCCATAACTTGGGGTTGCTGCCGTACGTCAATG
>Ga0314811_100042_pt1 | contig 21438 bp, 11 predicted proteins | sample STEome_7_FD_202340 | JGI IMG/M metagenome (GOLD analysis project Ga0314811, IMG submission 202340) | Metatranscriptome of soil surface biofilm microbial communities from soil inoculated with nitrogen-fixing consortium DG1, State College... ...
ATCAACATCTATAACCAATGTTAAAATTATTCACTCACCATCAATTTTGAAATTAGCTTGGATTGTTCTTTCATCAATTGCTTTCCAAGTTACGTTGCGTTGAGGTAACAAAGCAGATAGTAGCCAGAAAAATTCCCCTGCAAATCCTATCAACTTGTTGTTCGTTTTTTAGCTGGACGATGGCTAAAATTATGAAGGCGATGCCCAGCAATGCACCAAAATAAAGGAAAATCTTGGTTAACATTTGACTGTCTTGAAAATAGGGAGTAGGGGAAATTAACTGTTTTATCAGGACTTACACAGCGAGATTATTTGTTGAGGTCAGGAATAGCGCATAGGGCCAAATATTCATCGCGGAAATAACGCAAGGTACTAAATACTGGATTTGGTGCAGATTGACCAAGACCGCACAAGCTGGTGTTTTTCACCATATCGCATAATTCTTCTAACAGTTCCAAGTCAGCTAAGGATGCTTTACCTTGACTAATTTTGGTTAACAATTTATGTAACTGCACCGTTCCTACCCGACAGGGAATACATTTACCGCAAGATTCATCCATGCAAAATTCCATAAAAAAGCGGGCAACATCCACCATGTTGGTGGTTTCATCCATGACAATCATGCCACCGGAACCCATCATTGAGCCGAGTTGAGTCAGTGATTCATAATCCACTATGCTCTCAAAAGCTGATGCGGGAATACATCCTCCGGAAGGGCCACCAGTTTGCACGGCTTTGACTACACCATTATCTGGGACGCCACCACCCATTGCTTCTACAATTTGCTTTAATGAAGTTCCCATTGGTACTTCAATTAAACCTGTGTTGCGGATTTTACCTGCCAAGGCAAAAACCTTTGTACCTTTGCTTTTTTCCGTGCCAATGCTGGCGAACCATTCAGCACCTTTACGGATAATTGGTGCAACATTGGCATAGGTTTCAACATTATTAATTAAAGTAGGATAACCCCATAAACCAGACTCGGCCGGATAAGGCGGGCGGGGATGAGGTGTACCGCGTTTACCTTCAATGGAAGCCATTAAAGCAGTTTCTTCACCACAAACATAAGCGCCAGCACCGATACGAATATCAATTTTAAAATCAAAGCGAGAATCAAAAATTTGAGTACCCAAAATCCCCAGACGTTGGGCTTGGCGAATTGCAGTTTGCAGGCGATTGATAGCAACAGGATATTCTGCCCGGATGTAGATGTAGCCTTGATTTGCGCCTACGGCATAGGCAGCGATCGCCATTCCTTCTAAAACGCGATGGGGATCGCTTTCTAGGACGCTGCGATCCATAAACGCACCGGGATCTCCTTCATCGGCGTTACAGATGACAAATTTGCGTTCTCCTTGTGCTTTCGCCACCGTTGCCCATTTCAAACCCGTGGGATAACCAGCACCACCACGTCCTCGTAAACCACTGCGGGTAATGGTATCCACCACTTCATTGGCTGTCATCTCCCGCAAGACATGGTAAAGCGATCGATAACCTTGGGCGGCAATGTAAGATTGAATGCGTTCTGGATCGACTTTGCCACTGTTTTCTAAAACAATCGGCATTTGATATGTAAAAAATGGATGACTTAAATCCCCCTGTTTAACTGTTGTCTCTTCCCCATTCACAGCAGTAACAATTGAAGGTGCATCATCAGGCGTTACTTTTTCATACAATTTTTTTTGTGGAAATTCCTGAGACTCCTCCTGACTCCTGACTTCGACTAATGGCCCTTGACAACACAAACGCATACAGCCAACACCGCGAACTTCCACTTTTGCCGTTAAATTTTTTGCCGTTACAGTTTCTTCTAGACGTTCTTTGACGGCTTGTGAATTTGCAGACAAACAACCAGCAGCAACACAACAGCGAATTTGTACGGGTTTTTCAGAAGCACGTTCTTTTTGGGCAATTTCAATTAACTCTGATAGATCCATCTTGCAACCATCCTTTGATGCGATCGCCAACTGATTCCGCTGTTTGATTGCCTAAAACGGTTTTATCAAACACCACAGCAGGTGCAATTCCACAAGCACCCAAACACCTTGCTGTCAGCAGTGAAATTTGATTATCTGCCGTGGTTTCACCAGGGTGGATATGGATTATTTTTTCCAGATTTGTCAGGATAGCTTGAGCGCCCTTGACGTAACAAGCCGTCCCCGTACACACCACACAGGTATGTACACCACTGGGTGCAAGGGAAAACAAATGGTAAAAGGTAGCAACACCATAAACTCGACTAGGTGGCAGTTTCAGATTGTGAACAATGTAAATTAATACATCGTTTTCTAAAAAACCAAAAAGTTCTTGTGCTTTATGCAATATTTCAATCAGTGCATCCTGTTGATACTGGTAGCGTTTGATAGTTGCATCTAGCATTTTAAAGCGCTTATCTTTTGCTGTATTCTGAGTTTTCACAGCAGATGCTAAATTCATTTTTTTGAGCCTTTTTGAGAACTTCAGGATGTTCTACGTCTCGCAGTTAAGATGATAAAAGAACAATTTGAGAAACTTGTGAAGACAATCAATCAATTTTTGATTTGAGATCGTGACTACTTATCGGAATTTGGTATCAACTATAGCAATCACAAATAATTTGTGAAATATTAAGTGTTAGGGTTATTGACAGTTAACCGTTGACAGTTAACAGTTAACACCGATATTATTGACAACTGAAATAGGATTGCTATAGCAAAATAGAAAAGCTTTATTAGCAAAAGTGAGATCCTCACAGCTTCCTCAAATTTTTAGCTTAAATATAAACATAAAGTTAGTTAACTACAGGAATCCCATTTGATTTTTGAAAAAATCGACTGTTGAGCGTTGACGGTTTACAGTCAACAGTCAACACTCAACAACTATTTTCTGCAATTCCCCGACCCCCAGATTCATCTGTGGCATTAATTTAACAATAGAAAATCTTAAATCCAAAATCTCAGATTCATTGGCCATGCAAAAACGACTTGGCATTTTGACTAGTGGTGGAGATTGTCCCGGACTGAATGCTGTAATTCGGGCGGTTGTTAGTCATGCTACCCTTACCTATAACTGGCAGGTAGTGGGTATTCCTTATGCCACCAGAGGGCTTTTAGAGAGAAAGGCAATTCCTCTGAGCATACATGGTTTAGACCTACGTGGTATTGACCCCTTGCTAAATATGGGAGGTACAATTCTGGGTAGCATCAACAAAGGAGACACTCTAGCTCATATGGAAGAGATTGTTGCTGGCTACCATGCTTTAGAATTAGATGCTTTAATTGGTATTGGTGGAGATGGCAGTTTAGCTATTCTCAACCAACTGCAAAAGCAAGGAAACTGGAACTTTGTTGCCATTCCCAAAACTATTGATTGTGATGTCAGCAGTACAGAAAAAGTAATTGGGTTTGATACTGCGGTGAATACAATAGTTGATGCTTTAAATCGTTTGACATTTACAGCAGCCAGTCACGATCGCGTAATGATTGTGGAAGTTATGGGACGCACAGCAGGTCACTTAGCACTACAATCTGGCATTGCAGGGGGCGCAGATGCGATTTTAATACCAGAAATACCCTACACCATTCAGGGTGTGTGCGAACATTTAGCAGAATTACGCGATCGCTGGGGACGCAGATTTGCAATTATAGTTGTGGCAGAAGGCGTTCAAATAGCTGCTGATTCATCTAAAGAGCCATCCTCTCAAAAGCCATCCTGCGGTATCGGTCAATACATTGCCGATGAGCTTTCCTCTTGCACTAACCATCAAATTGAGATTCGGGTTTCCGTTTTAGGACACATCCAACGAGGTGGAATTCCCTCAGCTTCAGACCGTTTAATCGCAACAGTTTTTGGCAAAGCCGCCGTAGATTTATTAGCTAATGGGCAATCTGCACAAATGGTAGCTTGGCAAAATGGACAAATTATAGCAGTTCCTTTAGAAACAGTTTTGGCTTCTAGTCCATGTCTTGTAAATCCCAATCATTTCTTAGTACAAACAGCACGGGCATTAGGTATTTACGTGGGAGAAGAGTCAATACTGTTCGGTTAAAGCAACAGACGCGATAAATCGCGTCTTTGGAATAGGACTTACGCAAGTGTCACAAAAAATTAAGATATTTAGTTTGTAGTGAGGGCTGAAGCCCTCAAAATGAGGACTAAAGTCCTCACTGATATTTAGTTTGTAGTGAGGGCTTCAGCCCTCAAAATGAGGACTAAAGTCCTCACTACGAACTAAAAATAATATGCCAGTTGCGTAAGTCATATGGAATTTAAAATTTTAATCTCCCCACTTTCAATACGGTTCGGATAAGCAGTATGAACTTCCCTTGTGGTTTGGGAAAAGGTTAAGGGGTAAGGGGATTTCGATGTATTTGAAACATGAGTCCCTTTCCCCTTTCCCCTTTAATATTTCTTAATATAGTTTGTTTTTTTCATACCGACTTAGTTACCCTGAAAAACACTGTATTTCATAGCTAAAAAAAAGCCTCTGGTATTTCTACCAGAGGGGGAAAGTATAATACCATTTCACTTGATGTTTGTCTGAGATGCCCCTGTTTCTCTGCCTAACCAATAGGCTTGAGTGTTCCTAAAATATTACCGCAAAAAGTGATTAGGTATAAATATTAGCCAACATTTGCCAATAGCAATTCTCTTTTGGTTGATTTTTTGACTCTTACTTGAGAGTCATCATCAACATCAACTATCGCTGTGTCTCCATCTACAATTTCACCAGACAACAGTGCTTCGGCCAGAGAATCTTCCAACAGGCGCATAATTGCCCGACGTAATGGTCTAGCACCATAGCTGGGATTATAGCCTTCTTGTACCACACGCTCTTTGAAGCGATCGCTAACTTCTAAAGTGATTCCTTTTTCTGTTAAGCGGTTAGCAACATCACGGAGCATGATGTCGGCGATTTGCTTGACTTCATCCTTAGAAAGCTGGGTGAAGACAATAATTTCATCGAGACGGTTGAGGAACTCAGGACGGAAGTAAGCTTTAAGTTCTTCATTCACCAAGTTGCGGATGCGGTTGTAACTGGCGTTTGCTTCGGTATCGAATTCAAAGCCTAAGCCACTACCGCCTTTTTCAATCACCTTGGAACCGATGTTAGAGGTCAAAATAATCAAGGTGTTTTTGAAGTCTACTTTTCGACCTTTGGCATCTGTTAGTTGACCGTCATCCAAGATTTGCAGCAGCATATTGAATACATCGGGGTGGGCTTTTTCGATTTCGTCGAAAAGCAACACTGTGTATGGTTTGCGCCGTACTAATTCAGTTAACTGTCCGCCTTCGTCGTATCCTACATAACCAGGAGGCGAACCAATTAATTTGGAGACGGTGTGGCTTTCCATGTATTCAGACATATCCAAGCGAACCATCGCTTCTTCCGAACCAAAGAAATAAGCAGCCAAGGCTTTAGCTAACTCTGTTTTCCCAACGCCAGTGGGGCCAGAAAAGATAAAGCTAGCGATGGGACGATTGGGATTTTTTAAGCCGACACGGGCGCGACGGATGGCGCGAGATACGGCTGTGACTGCTTGCTCTTGGCCGATAAGCCGTTGGTGCAGGGTGTCTTCTAAATGCAGCAGCAACTCTGATTCAGATTCAGTCAGCTTATTCACTGGTACGCCAGTCCAAGAAGCCACAATTTGAGCGATGTCTTCTTCGTCAACGATGGCAGCGTTGACAATTTGCTCATTTTCTGCTATTTCAGCTTGCAATTGGGCTGTGAGTTGCAATTCTTGGTCGCGCAGTTGTCCGGCTTTGTCAAAATCTTGAGCTTTGACAGCTGCTTCTTTAGTTTTGGTAACGTTAGCGAGTTCGCGTTTGAGTTCTTTATTGGTAGAACTTTGAGAATTCCGCAGGCGGACGCGGGAGCCAGCTTCATCAATTAAGTCTATTGCTTTATCTGGCAAAAAGCGATCGCTAATATAGCGGTCTGACAACTTGGCTGCTGCTACCACTGCGGCGTCAGAAATTGTGACTTTGTGGTGTTGTTCGTAAGCGCCACGCAAGCCGTAAAGAATTTGTATGGTTTCCTCTACTGAAGGTTCTCCCACCATAATCGGTTGGAAACGACGCTCTAGGGCGGCATCGCGTTCGATGTGCTTGCGATATTCATCGAGGGTGGTTGCGCCGATGCACTGGAGTTCGCCCCGTGCTAAAGCGGGTTTGAGGATATTAGCTGCATCCAAACCGCCTTCTGTACCACCAGCCCCCACCAAGGTGTGAATTTCGTCAATCACCAAGATGATATTGCCCACAGAACGGACTTCTTCCACGACCTTTTTGATTCGTTCTTCAAAATCGCCACGGAAGCGAGTTCCAGCCACTAATAACCCCATATCCAGGCTGATGACTTGCTTATCTTGTAACGATTCCGGCACATCTTGATTAATAATACGTTGAGCTAAACCCTCAGCGATCGCAGTTTTACCAACTCCTGGTTCACCAATCAACACAGGGTTATTCTTAGTGCGCCGACCGAGAATTTGCACAGCACGTTCAATTTCCTTCTCGCGACCGACTACAGGGTCGAGTTGACCTGCTTGGGCTAATTTGGTCAAATTTCTGCCAAATTCCTCCATAGTTAGGGTAGTGGTGCGTTTTTGATTACCACTACCACCAGCAAAGGCTGGGGCATTTTCACCCAAACGGCGAATAATCGCGCTGCGGACAGTCTTGAAATCAACTCCTAGATTCTGCAACACTTTAGCGGCAACACCTTCACCCGCCTCAGTTAATCCCAAGAGTAAGTGTTCAGTATTAATGTAATTCTGTCCCAAACTATGAGCTTCTTTAAACGATTGCTCAAAGAGGCTTTTCACCTTGGGAGTAAAAGGAATTTCTGGTGGTACAAAGCCAGAACCCCTACCAATAATTTTTTCTACCTCGCGGCGTGCGTCTTTAAGAGTAACACCTAATTCAGCCAGCACTTTAGCAGCAACCCCAGTTCCTTCTCCCATCAAACCCAGGAGAATTTGTTCAGTTCCTACGAAGTTGTGTCCCAGGCGACGGGCCTCCTCCTGAGCTAGCATAATTACTCTAATGGCTTCGGAAGTGAAGTGTTCAAACATAGCGGGTTCTTGCTCCCTTGCTGCTTCGACTTTGGGTGATATAAAATTCACCCTCATCTAAAGATTTTTGTATTTTCTTATGGACTAATGTAACTTTATTTAAAATTGACTGGCAGTGGTGAGAGCCGTAAGACCCCAGGTGTAGTTGCCGTCTAATGATTCAGTGAGGAGTTAGGAGTGAGGAATGAGGAGTGAGTAGTAGTAAGGAGTTCTCAATTTGACAATTAATTTTTCAGTACAGAAGATGATTTTTTTTGCCTTTTCCGCTCCTCTGCTCTGGGCTAAACTTACAAAACTAAGACTCAGCACTCCCAACTCCCAACTCCCAACTCCCAACTCCCAACTCCCAACTCCTAACTTATCATTCAGGAATTACGATGAGTGAACCAACGGGCGGTAAAGATCAACAGCACCCTCTTTATAATCGCGATCGTCCCCTTATTGATATCTTACTCGCTCAACAAGCGACAGACTATAATTTGGCAGAATTAGCTAGATTGCGAATTCGCTATCAAGGTTTTCCAGGGGCGAGAGACATTCAAAAAGATTTAGATCGAGTCTTGCAGCAGTGGGGTTTAACCGAAGCCCAGCTTTTTGAAAAAACTCGTCAACTGCACGAGATGGGCGGTATATATAAAAGTCGCGGCAAGAAAGAAGAACAGGATTGGAATTAGGGCATAGGGCATAGGGCATGGGGCATTGGGCATTGGGTGATGAGAGGCAATACGGTTCGGTTAAAGGGGAAAGGGGAAAGGGGAAAGGGACTCATGTTTCAAATACATCCAAATCCCCTTACCCCTTAACCTTTTCCCAGACCACAAGGGAAGTTCATACTGCTTATCCGAACTCTATTAAGATGAGAGGGATCAGGGAGACAAGGGAGATGAGGAAAGCAGGGTAACCAGGGGAGGCTCTTGAGACAGGGAAAGAATAATTCCTAACTCCTAATTCTTAACTCTTAACTCCTCACTCCCAATGCCCCATGCCCCATGCCCAATGCCCCATACCCAATGCCCTATTCCCCATTTTCCACTGGAATGTTGATGGTTAATTCTGTGCCTTTGCCTAATTCTGAGGTGACTGTGAGTTTACCGTTGTGTTTTTCTTCGATAATCTGGCGGGAAATGGCTAATCCTAAACCTGTGCCTTTGCCTACTGGTTTGGTGGTAAATAAGTAATCAAACAATTTTTGCTTGACGTTTTCGGACATTCCTAGTCCGTTATCTTGAATGCGGATTAAGACATGATGCTGGTCTGGAGATAATCTCGTTTGAATTGTAATGCGATTGGGATTGTCTTTGATTTGTCGGAAAGTTCTTTCTTGGTGAGTTTCTTCTAAAGCATCAATAGCGTTGGCGAGGATATTCATAAATACTTGGTTGAGTTGCCCCGGAAAGCATTTTATTGGGGGTAGGTTGCCGTAATCTTTGACTATTTCAATGAGTGGGTGATGTTGGTTGCCTTTTAGTCGGTGTTTGAGGATGAGTAGTGTGCTATCAAGGCCTTCATGAACATTAAAAGGAACTTTGCGATCGCCATCACCTCTAGAGAAGATGCGGAGACTAGCGCTAATACCACGGATGCGATCGCTACCTTCTTTTAAGGAGGAGATAAGTTTGGGTAAGTCTTCTTGCAGGTAGTCTAAATCAATTTCGCTGATGACTTGTTCAATTTCGCCTCCTGGATGGGGAAAGGTTTGTTGATAAAGTGTGATTAATCTTAATAAGTCTTGAATGTAATTTTCAGCAGGTTTGAGGTTGCCTGCAATAAAGTTAATTGGGTTGTTAATCTCGTGGGCGATGCCTGTAACTAAGTTACCCAATGCCGACATTTTTTCTTTTTGCACGAGATTGTATTGTGTTTGTTGTAAATCGTGTAATGCTTTAGTTAATTGTGCTGTTTTTTCTTGAATGGTGATTAAATCGCGATATGACCTTAAAGCAGCGATCGCAGTTGTAACTAACTTTTGCCGAGTCAGTTCTACCTTCAGTTTGTAGTCATTGATATCATAGTTTAAAATCACCGATTCTTCTGGGGCATCTCCTGGTTGTCCGGTGCGTAAAATCACCCGCACAATCTGATTTTTTAATTCCTCCCGAATGTACTGAATTACCCTTAATCCAGCATCATTAGTTTCCATCACCACATCTAATAAAATAAATGCAGTATCCGAGTGTTCTGCAATTAATTTTTTTGCTTCTATTCCCGAAAAAGCAGAGATAAAGGTTAAAGGTTTACCTTGATATGTAAAACTTCTTAAAGCCAACTTTGTCGCCTGATGAACTTCAGCATCATCGTCTACAATCATCAGTTTCCAAGCTTCAGAAGTTTCCTGTATCTGACCTTTGAATTCCAACGAAGTTAATTGAATTTTCTGACTTGTATTATCTTCATCATCTTCAAACACAAATACTTCATCGTCTGTTGCTGAGAGAGACATGTGGGTATCGTTAACCATTTTCAACTAATTTTGTCATGGAAAATCAAAAACAGGAGTGGGGAGATGGGGCATTGGGCATGGGGCATTGGGTATGGGGCACAAGAGGCTCCAGGGGCTCCAGGGGCAGAGGGGAAAAACTCATCTCCCCTGCTCCCCTGCCTCCCCTGCTCCTTCTACTCCCTCATCTCCCCAGTCCCCAGTCCCCAGTCCCCATTCCCTACTCCCTTTTGCAAGCTATAGGTAATATGACTGTAAATAGAGTTCCCTTTTTTAGTTCACTGCGAACATCAATAGTACCTTGCAACTTTTGAACCACTAGGTTGTAAACAATATGCAGACCTAAACCACTACCCCCTTGCTGTCTGGTGGTGGTAAAGAATGGCTGAAAAATTTTGTTTAAGTTTTCTGGCGCAATGCCGCAACCATCATCACTGTATTCAATTACTATGTGGGTGTCTTGTTGTTGGACGTGAATCCGCAACTGTCCTGACTCCCCTGGTTGATAGGCATGAGTTAGGGAATTCATAACTAAGTTGGTGATGGTTTGGGCCAAAGCTCCAGGATAGCTGTTGATGCTCGCTGTTTCATCCCCTGTGACAATTAAGCTATGGGAGGCTTGTTTGAGTTTGGGAGTCAAACTAGTGATAATTTCTTCCAAATATTGCTTGACTAAAAATGTCCGTTGTTCCAAGCTGGTTTGGTCTACAGCTACTTGTTTGAAGCTTTGCACTAATTCTCCGGCACGATTGAGGTTGCTGAGAATCAATTTGGTGCTTTCTTGAGCAATTTCCAAATAATTGTTTAAAACTGAGCGCTTTAAACCTTGTTCCATTGATGCAATCAACAAACGAGTTTCGTCAGCTAAGGTGGAAGCAACTGTAATACTAGTACCCACTGGTGTGTTGATTTCATGAGCAACTCCAGCCACAAGACTTCCCAAAGCTGCCATTTTCTCTGATTCCACAAGTTGCTTTTGGGTAGCTTTGAGATCTTCTAGGGCTTGAGACAATTCTTGAGTGCGTTCTGCTACTTTTTGTTCTAAAGTATTGTATAAAGTAGCATTTTCCAGAGAAATAGCAGCTTGGGAAGAAAGTAGATTTACAATTTCTGTTTGTTCTGGGGTAAATGCTCCGGTTGTCAGATTATTTTCTAAGTAAACAATGGCAATCATTCTGTTTTGATTGAGGAGAGGAAAACACAGAATAGATTTAGGTTGCTGTTGATGAATATAGGCATCGCGGGTGAAGTTGCCTTCACGGGCAGCATCATGCAATACAACAGTATCTTTGGTGCGAATGACATAATCAATAATGGCAGTAGAAAGCATTGCTTCAGTTTGCCAGTGGATAGGTTCTGAAATGTGATTGGCATCTAAATCGAGAATTTTTGACGCGGCAATTTGCCATTTATCTTGTTGCGGAAGTAGTAAATAACCCTTTTCTGCTCCAGCATTTTCAATGACAATTGTCATCAATTTTGTTAATAAAGTATCGAATTTTATTTCTCGTCCCAAAACCTGAGATGCTTTGATAAAACTCTTGAGGTCTATAGATTTTGATAGGGTAGTGCTACTAGTAGAGATAGTTTTAGAGGTGGAAAAGTCAGATTTTTGAGGGGCTTGTTTGAAAAAATCAGGATAGCGTTGTTCTAAATCTTTGACTTTTGCTTTAGCTCCCCAGCGAGCGTAATTGTAATAAGCATTGAGTAGATAGTCTTGGGCAATTTTATCTTTACCCCATTGCAAATAAAATCTAGCAGCGAGTTCATTTGCTATGGCTTGCTCGTTTAAATATTCATTTTTTGTGGCTAAAGCAATAGCGATATCGTACATTTCAATTGCTTCTGATTTTTGTCCTAAGACACGATGCCGTTCTGCTTCCACTAAATAAAATTTATGTAAATAATTTATTGGTACTTGCTGGGCCCATTTGTGCATTTGGGCTTGATTAGCTGTGACTTTTTCTAGTAATTTTATTTTTGCTGATGTATTAGCATCACCATACAAAGCTAAGGCTGTCAGGGAATCATAGAAATTGAAAATTGGTACAATCACCATTCCCACTACTGCATCTAGACACTTTTCTAACTCTTGGGCGTTGGCTGTGGCTTGGGGAAAATCTTGGAAAAGATAGGACACAAAAAGCTGACAGCAATAAAAGTGGGCTAAGGCTGTGCGATCTTTAGTTTGCTTTAAGCGGGATAGTATTTGCTGTTGCTGACAAACTACGCTGCTTAAATCATCGGAATTCTCCGGTGTTTGCAGCAAATTCGAGGTTAGTTGCCAATGAATAGCTAAATAATCAAGAGCCGTTTTATTTTGCAATTTACTAAAGGCATGATAATAGCTAGCAATTTGCTTTTCCAGTTCCACTAAGTTTTGTCCGCACCCCCAGGAATGTAGGCTATCATAGGCAGCACAAAAAGCTGTATGTTCCATATTTCCTTGGTCTCTACCAATTTGATAGGCTTCCCTCAAAAACTTGATGGTTTTCTGGAGTGGTTGTTGCCAATGGCAGATGCTAGCATGAAATGTCAAACTGACGGGACATTTGAGATTTTGAGCATCGTAGCGTTCTAACAAGCTCAAACTCAGTTGACCAAATTGATAGCCTAATGCAATTTCTCCCAAAGCACCACAGAGAATTAAACCGTACATCACATAACCAATTGTTGATAGTGGTGTATTGCCGTGTTCCAGAGATAAATCCACCATCTTTAAAATCAGGAATGGCATTAGCTCATTTGCTTGGCGATAGCTAGATGCCATGATGCCAAAAAGAATTTGCATCGCTGCGAGTTGCTCAGCTTGCTGCATTTGTGGCAAGTTAATTAAGTCTTTGACTTCCCTACCCGCGAGACGATTTGCTGTTTGCTGTAAAACTTGGTTCAATTCTAAGGGACTGAGAGTAGAAGGAAAATTAATTCCCAAGGCTTGCAACACTTCTAGGCCAGTTGTATTAGCTGCTGGTAACTGATTCTGAATGGAAAAGGTTGCAATTTGAAGTTGATAAATTTTCAATTTATCTAGTAAAGTTTGAGCGTGTTGCAATACTTCTTCTACCCATGCATTCATCTGTGTGAAATCACCACACACAAATGCTGCCTCTGCTGCTGACTCAGATAATGCCAAGGTGAGGTTATAGTTGGTTTGCCAAGAATCTGCTGCTAGTAATTTAATGCCTACTGAAAAATATGCCAAAGCTGCTTCATAAGCAGCTGCTACCTTAGCTTTACGTCCCGCCAATAAATTCAAATTGGCTAATTTATTTCGTTCCTGTTGGTTGTTAATCAAATCTGCACCAATGTTTAATTGATTAACAATTTCAAAAATTTTATCTTCTTGGTCTGCTGCTGATGTATTATTCAACATCAGTCGTCCAATTTTCAAATGAGTTGCTTGTTTTTGGTCTTGGGAAATCAAAGAATAAGCCGCTTGTTGGACGCGGTCATGCTGGAATTTACAATTAATTTCGCTGGCTTTTTGGGCATCTCGGAAAAATTTCAGATGATATCGATTATTTAAAAAAACAATTAAGCTTTCTTGGAGTGCTGGGAATAAATCATCTAGGACTTGCTTTAGCGATCGCTCATAAATTACAGCCAATGTAGACAAATCAAAATTATTGCCAATACAAGCAGCTAGCTGCAAAATTTTCTGGATTTCTGGTGCTAAATTGGCAATTTTATCCATCATTAATTCTACAACATTTTGAGTAATTTCTTTAGCAGCAATTTGTTTTAAATTCCAACACCATTTTCTTTGTTGATAATCAAAATTCAGTAATGTTTCTGTATAAAGACATTTTAAAAATTCCGCCGTAAAAAAAGCATTACCTTGAGTTTTTTCATAAACTAAATTCGATAATCCATGAGTCAAGATGATTGAAGATGACAATGTTTCGGCAATTAAAGCATTCACATCCTTGGGAGTCAGGTTTTTGAGATGAATCTCAGATACAATTCCTCCATCCTTTTGGATTTCGTCAACAGTCATGACCAATGGATGAATTGTATCCACTTCATTATCTCGATAAGCTCCAATGATGAATAAATTTTGAATATCGTCATCGCATAAAATAATCTTTAGCAATTTCAACGAGGCACTATCAGCCCATTGCAAATCGTCAAGGAATAAAACTAAGGGATGTTCGTTCTGACAAATAGCTTTCAGAAAATTTTGAAAAACTAAATTAAAACGGTTCTGGGCTTCTTGTCCGCTTACTACAGCCACGGGTGATTGTTCGCCGATGACAAATTTCAAATTAGGAATAACATCAATTAAAACTTGTCCGTTATTACCCACAGCATTTAAGATTTTTACTTGCCATTGTTTTAAAATAGTTTCACTTTCAGTCAAAAATTGATTACACAAATCGTTAAATGCATAAGCAATGCCAAAATAGGGAATATTTTTTTGGTATTGGTCATATTTACCAGTAATAAAATTACCACGTTTGGCTGTAATCGGTTTATGAATTTCATTAACTAAAGCTGACTTTCCCACTCCAGAATAGCCAGCAATTAACATTAGTTCAGTGCTACCATTACTAACGCGATGAAAAGCCGTTAATAGTGTTTCTAATTCTTGCTCTCGTCCGTAAAGTTTTTGGGGAATTATAAAGCGATCGCACACATCTTGTCTCGCCAATGGAAAAACATCAATTCTGCCATTGATTTGTAGTTGATGCAAACATTGTTCTAAATCTGCCTGAATACCATAAGCTGATTGATAGCGGTCTTCAGCATTTTTAGCCATTAATTTCATCACAATGTCACACACAGCTTGAGGAATTTCTTTTTTGTTAGCAGTCCCCAGTCCCCAGTCCGTTAAAAGTGGCGGCTGTTTGGCAATATGACAATGAATTAATGCTAAGATATCATTTTCTGGAAACGGTAGTTCTCCTGTAAGTAAATTATAGAATGTCACCCCCAGAGAATAGAAATCACTGCGATAATCAATCGCTCGATTCATGCGACCGGTTTGCTCAGGAGAAATATAAGTAATAGTACCTTCTAAAATATGAGGATTTTTGAAAGATTGAGTTTCTCGTGACAGAACATTAGAAATACCGAAATCAATAAATTTAATTTGTTTTGTATGAGGATTCAAGACAATATTTGCTGGATTGATATCTTTATGGATAATATTAGCAGCGTGAATTTCTCTCAGATTTTTGGCAATAGAAATACCCAATTTGAGAAAATGCTCTAATTCTATTTTTCCAGCCAGTTGTAATTTAGCTAAGGAACTACCACCAAAGTCTTCTAACACTAAGACTGGTCGTTGTTGATGAATTTCCAAAGCGTAAATTTGCACAACTCCTGATAGATGGATATTGTGAATAATCTCATATTCTCGCTGGTAACAAGCAATGCTTTCTGGTGAAGGATAAGCTTCTCGGAGAGTTTTGAGTATTACAGGTTTGTTATCCGCTTCCTGGTAGCCTTTATAGATTACAGAATTGCTGCTTTCATAGATTTTTTCAATAATTTGATAGCCGGAAAGCGTCAGCATAGGTTGGGTACTCCTCAAAAGTGGCTTAATCCTATCCGAATGACTTTGTTAGAGTTAGTGTACCCATCAACTTGCTGGAGTCTTTAGCGGTGGGGAAGGGGAAATTATACAACAGCGCATGGTGGTTGACTGTTGACTGTGAACCGTCAACAGTCAACAGTATTGTGTCGTAGGCTAACGCAGCCTAAATTAAAATTTCTGTCAACAGTCTGACAAAAATTTTACTTACATCCTAGAGAGTCACGGGTATTTACACCAGTTTTAGAATTGACACCACTTGCCTTTTGACAAAGTTTTTTCACTTGTGTTCCATCTAAAACTGCATTGGTAAAATCAGCGCCAGTAACATCGACATCATTAAATATAGAACGCAGCATCATTGCATCACTTAAGACTGCATCGCTTAAATCAACGTTCTTAAATTTTGCCAGGTAGGCTATGCCATTACTAAAATCCGCACCATGCAGATTTACTCCCTCTAACACAGTACCGTTAAACACGACGCCGCGTAGGTCAGCATTGCTAAAGTTAGCATTTTCCAAATCAATATTAGTAAACTCAGTGCCGATTAAACTTTGGCCAGAGTAATCCTTGCTTTGAAAATCATCCCCGGCAGAACGGCTAATGCTGGAAGAACTTGCAGCTTGCGCTGAAAGGGGAAAAACAAAAAGAGCTATGGCTAAGATCAAGCTAGCGAGTATTTGCCGATACTTCATAATGTTAAATTAACAAATCTCAACATTTCCACCATTAACTATTAAACCTTAGTAGAGAGTGTTGATTGTTGATTGTTGACTGGGGACTGGTGACTGGTGAGACAAGGGAGATAAATTGCAACAATTATTTCGCCTTGTTCTGTTCGTCTTTGGTTTTTATGCAAAACCTAAAATCGAAAATTCTATATTCTGTCAAACAGGAAAGCATCTCGTAGGATAGAGAGATGTTAAAGTGCGATCGCATAAATACCTGTGGCTAATCAAGAAGATAACGCCCAAACCTTGGCGCGGACTGTTTTATATCAATTGGGTGTAGAACTCAAAGCACGCTTTACTAGCTTTGGTGGTTGGGAAATGCCGGTACAATTTAGTGGCATTAGTCGGGAACACGAAGCTGTGAGAAATACAGCCGGGATGTTCGATATTTCCCACATGGGCAAATTTACCCTCCAAGGGAAAAACCTCATATCCCAACTCCAGTCTTTAGTACCCTCAGACTTGAGTCGGTTGCAACCTCATCAAGCACAATACACTGTGTTGTTAAATCCCCAAGGGGGAATTATTGACGACATTATTGTTTATTATCAAGGTGAAGACACCAGTGGTACGCAAAGGGTATTGATTATAGTCAATGCGGCAACTACTGGCAAAGATAAAGCATGGCTATTGCAACACCTCGACCAAAATGAAGTGCAATTCCAAGACCTTTCGCCAGAAAAAGCTTTAATTGCTGTGCAAGGGCCAAAAGCTATTCAATATCTCCAACCTTTTGTACAACAAGACTTGCAACCAATCAAAGCATTTGGTCATCTCCAAGCAACGGTATTGGGTAAACCTGCTTTCATCGCCCGCACAGGCTACACCGGCGAAGATGGATTTGAAGTAATGTTAGATTCTGATGTAGCAGTAGAATTGTGGCAAAGCCTTTATGATGCTGGCGTCATTCCTTGTGGACTCGGTGCGAGAGATACCCTACGGCTAGAAGCAGCAATGGCACTTTATGGGCAAGATATCGATGATACCACCACACCTTTAGAAGCAGGTTTGGGCTGGCTAGTTCACCTAGATACCAAAGGCGATTTTATTGGTAGACCAGTTTTAGAACAGCAAAAAGCTACGCGAGTACAGCGACGTTTGGTAGGTTTGCAAACCCAAGGACGTAACATTGCTCGTCATGGCTACCAAATTCTATCAGCAGGTAAAGTTGTAGGAGAAGTCACCAGCGGTACTTTATCCCCCACACTTGGTTATCCCATTGCCTTAGGCTACGTTCCCACCAAGGTAGCAACTGTTGGTCAACAATTAGAAGTTGATATTCGCGGTAAAGCTTACCCAGCAGTTGTGGTGAAACGTCCCTTCTATCGCTCAAAGAATCGTGTCGCGAACTGATAAGTGCTGAAGATTTTGAGGAATAATGTGTTTTGGGACTTCCAAGTAAAAATATTCCATAGAAGATTGTTGACTGTTGAACGCCACTTGCTCCATTTGGGGAAACCCCAAGACCGCAGTGGCTCCGGTTCACAGTTAACAGTTAACAGTCAACAGTCAACAGTCAACGCTTTAAGCAGAATAATTTATTTTTGGAGTTCCCTTTCAGTGGTGTCCAGTTCCGAGTAGTAAGTAAAGAAGTGAAAATCACATTTTTTCACTCATGGCTTGGCATCACTTGTATAAGTTAATCAATCTACAGCAAGGTTCATTATTGAATATGGCGAGTATGACTGTTAAGGCAATAAATTGTTCGACAAGGGAGAGGAAGTGATATGTCTTTTAATTATCCTCAAGATTTTAGATACTTAGATTCTCATGAATACGTGCGACTCGATGGTGATATTGCCACCATTGGGATTACTGAGTTTGCCGTCAATGAGTTGGGGGATATTGTGTTTTTGGAACTGCCAGAAATTGGCGATTTACTGACAAAAGGAGAGACATTTGGCACTATTGAATCAGTAAAAGCCGTTGAAGAATTAAATTCACCCGTGACGGGCACAGTAGTAGAACGCAACGATCCTTTGATTGAAGACCCCGAACAAATAGCAGATGACCCCTACGGTGAAGGATGGTTTTTAAAAGTGCGCGTCGATGACCTCGATGATGTAAACGATGCTTTAAGTGCTGATGAATACCGCGCTCAAGTAGAAGGGGAGTAGGGAATTGGGCATTGGGCATTGGGCACTTGTACTGAGCGTAGTCGTTGGCGCAGCCTCTCGCAGAGAAGTATTGGGCATTGGGCATTGGAAGTAACCAGTGAGCAGTTATTCTCCTTGTCCCCATACCCCATGACGCCACTTGCTCCACTTGGGGAGACCCCAAGACCGCAGTGGCTCCCCCATGCCCCATTCCCCAAAAATCAAATTTGGATAAATTGATAAATTACACTAACTTGTTATCAGTATTTGTTGCAAAATGTTAATATACTATCATTTGGAGAGTAATTTGTGGTATCAAATCTCCCTAATATCAAGTCTAGCGATCGCCATCTACTCAACGAAACAAGTCAAAAGTTAAGTAGTTTTGCCCCCAGACACATTGGCCCGAACTTTGATGACATGGAGCAAATGCTTGAAGTCTTGGGGTTTTCTAGTTTAGATGACCTCATCGACCAAACAGTGCCCCAGGCAATTCGCCTCAAGCAACCGCTAAATTTACCTGAAGCAGAAAGCGAATACGCAGCGTTGGCATTGTTAAAAAAAATTGCTAGCAAAAACCAAGTTTTCCGCTCGTATATTGGTATGGGATATTACGACAGTATTACCCCTCCAGTGATTGCACGTAATATCCTAGAAAACCCCGGTTGGTATACTGCTTACACTCCTTATCAACCAGAAATTGCCCAAGGAAGATTGGAAGCACTGTTGAATTTTCAAACCATGATTATCGACCTCACGGGTTTGGAAATTGCCAATGCTTCGTTACTGGATGAAGCCACAGCCGCCGCCGAAGCCATGAGCCTCAGCTACGGCGTTTCTAAAAATAAGGCAAATAGCTATTTTGTGTCTCGTGATTGTCATCCCCAAACCATTGATGTGTTGCAGACTCGCGCTCAACCATTGGGGATTAAAATCATTGTCGGCGACCATCAAACATTTGATTTTGAGGAACCGATTTTTGGTGCTGTTCTGCAATACCCAGCAAGCGATGGCACAATTTACGATTACCGCGCTTTTATTGAAAAAGCCCATGCTCAGGGTGCATTGGTGACGGTAGCAGCAGATCCTCTAAGTTTAACTTTACTCACCCCTCCGGGTGAATTTGGCGCTGATATTGCTGTGGGTAGTACCCAACGTTTCGGTATACCCTTGGGCTTTGGCGGCCCTCACGCAGCGTATTTTGCTACTAAGGAAGAGTATAAGCGATCGGTTCCAGGGCGAATTGTGGGAGTATCAAAAGATGCTCTTGGCAAGCCTGCATTACGTCTCGCCTTACAAACCCGCGAACAACATATCCGCCGGGAAAAAGCTACTAGTAATATCTGCACAGCACAAGTACTACTGGCGGTAATGGCCAGCATGTACGCCGTTTATCACGGGCCCAGTGGACTCAAGCAAATAGCCGAAAATATCCATTCTTTGACGGTATTGCTGGCAGAAGGACTCAAGCGTTTAGGTTATAAAATCGGTTCGGAATATTTCTTTGATACCCTGCGGGTAGAACTGGGAACACACAATCTAGAAGATATTCTGGCAGCCTCCGAACAACTTCAAATTAACTTACGGATTTTTGATGAAACTGCTGTTGGTATCTCGCTGAATGAAACTACCACAGTAGATGATGTGCTTGACATCTTGGCAATCTTCGCAGGGAACAAAGAACTACCTTTCACCTTGGAAGAATGGTTTGCTCCCCATCTCCCCATCTCCTCATACTTCGGCTCCGCTCAGTACAAGTCTCCCCATCTCCCCCTCCCTCGTCAAAGCAATTATCTCACGCACCCAGTATTTAACCGCTATCACTCAGAAACAGAGTTATTGCGCTATCTCCACAGGCTAGAAAGCAAGGATTTATCGCTGACAACATCGATGATTCCCTTGGGTTCCTGCACAATGAAGTTAAACGCCACAGCTGAGATGATTCCGGTGACTTGGGAGGAATTTGGCAAGATTCATCCTTTTGCGCCGCCATCCCAAACCCAAGGTTATCAAATTCTGTTTCAGCAACTTGAAGCATGGTTAGCTGAAATTACCGGTTTTGCCGGAATTTCTCTGCAACCAAATGCAGGTTCTCAAGGTGAATACGCCGGACTTTTAGTAATTCGCCAATATCATCAAAATCGGGGAGAAGGACACCGCAACGTCTGTTTGATTCCCACCTCAGCACACGGGACAAACCCAGCCAGTGCGGTGATGTGCGGTATGAAGGTAGTGGCAGTTGCCTGCGATTTGCAAGGTAACATTGACGTTGACGACCTAAAAGCGAAAGCTGAAAAACACAAGTCAGAACTCGCCGCCTTAATGGTGACATATCCCTCCACTCACGGTGTTTTTGAGGAGTCAATTAAGGAAATTTGTGCAATTGTTCATACCCACGGCGGACAAGTTTACATGGATGGGGCAAATATGAACGCCCAAGTGGGAATTTGTCGTCCTGGGGATATTGGCGCGGATGTCTGTCACTTAAACTTACACAAAACTTTCTGTATTCCTCACGGTGGTGGCGGCCCTGGTATGGGGCCTATTGGTGTTGCTTCTCATCTCGTGCCGTTCCTACCCGGACATGCTGTAGTAGGAATTGGAGAACAGGACACGGAGACACGGAGACACGGCGACGCAAAGAGTTCTTTCACCGCGTCCCCGCGTCTCCCACTCTCCGCGTCTTCCACAACTGGCGACTCCCATCTTGGTGCTGTGGCGGCTGCACCTTGGGGTAGTGCGAGTATCTTGGTGATTTCTTGGATGTACATTGCCATGATGGGTACAGCTGGTTTAACCCAAGCAACAAAAGTGGCAATTCTCAATGCTAACTACATCGCTAAGCGACTTGAATCTTACTATCCCGTTTTATATCAAGGGAAAAATGGTTTAGTTGCCCATGAATGTATTTTAGATTTGCGATCGCTCAAAAAATCAGCAGCGATCGAAATCGATGATGTCGCCAAGCGTTTGATGGATTATGGTTTCCATGCACCCACTGTTTCCTGGCCTGTGGCAGGTACAATCATGGTGGAACCAACAGAAAGCGAATCGAAACAAGAGTTAGATCGTTTCTGTGATGCGTTGATTTCTATTCGCCAAGAAATCGCCGAAATCGAATCAGGCAAGGCAGATATCCAAGATAATCTTTTGAAGAACGCGCCCCATACTGCTGAAAGTTTGCTTAGTGGAGAATGGCATCATCCCTATTCCCGCGAAGAAGCCGCCTACCCTGCACCTTGGACGCGGGAACATAAATTCTGGCCTGTTGTCAGCCGCATTGATGCAGCCTTTGGTGACAGGAATTTCGTGTGTTCTTGTCTGCCAATGGATGCTTATTAAGTAATAAAAGGGACTAGGGAGGGAATCGGGAGTCGTGACCCATTGGTGTCAGCTTAAGCTCAAACGCTTATTCCACAACCACTTTACCCCACCCCTCAATCCCCTCCCCGCCTGCGGGGCTACGGTGTACACACAAGTCGTGAAATTCCACCTGACGCTTGGTTTCGCCCTTTAGCTCTGGACTGTTGGAACGCTCTGGAAGCTTGTCATTGCGAGGAGGAACGACGTTCACGAA
>Ga0314811_100046_pt1 | contig 20449 bp, 12 predicted proteins | sample STEome_7_FD_202340 | JGI IMG/M metagenome (GOLD analysis project Ga0314811, IMG submission 202340) | Metatranscriptome of soil surface biofilm microbial communities from soil inoculated with nitrogen-fixing consortium DG1, State College... ...
AAAGGGCAAATAAAAACCCTTTTCCCTTTAACCTTTTCCCTTTCCCCCCTCTTGCAAAAGTTACTTTTCCAAGAGGTCTAATGAACTGATCTGTATCGGCAGGCAAGAGGCAATAGGCAACAGGCAACAGGGTTATAAAAGAGTAAAGTGTACAGAATTTTGTTCAAACATCAAATAGGATTCCTATAGTTTTATAATTCAAAGAAAATCAAGTAGTGAGGAGACTCTTGATTTTGCAGCTATTCTGACTTTCCCAATTGATATTCGTCTTTGATGTTGGCAAAGCTAGACAGCTGAAAAATACCGTTTAACTGTGGGACAACAACCGCGTCAGAAAGCTAACTCTCAATATTGACTTTGATTAATATTAATTAAATTCCAGTTTTAATTATGAAGATTTATCAACATCATGCATGGCCTTCAACTGTGGAGGAAGCCATAGTTATTCAAGAACAGTTGCGAAATCAAGTAATTACATCAGATAAACTGCAAGAACCCGTGCAGTACGTCGCCGGAGTTGATATGGGTTTTGAAGCTGACGGTACCATTAGTCGTGCAGCTGTGGCAGTACTGAGTTTTCCTGACTTGCAACTAATTGAGACGAGCTTAGCACATCGTCCTACTTCTTTTCCTTATATTCCTGGTTTCCTTTCATTTCGGGAAATACCTGCTGTCTTGGATGCATTGGAAAAAATTAAAACAATACCAGATCTAATTTTGTGTGATGGTCAAGGAATTGCCCATCCCCGGAGATTTGGTATAGCTAGCCATTTGGGAATACTTGTGGATGTACCGACAATTGGTGTAGCGAAATCATTATTGATAGGTCAGCATGAAGAATTACCAGAAACTAGGGGTAACTGGCGATCGCTCAGACATCAAGGTGAAATAATAGGAGCAGTTTTGCGATCGCGCACAGGAGTCAAACCTCTGTACGTGTCTAGCGGTCATCGAATTAGTTTAGCCACAGCAATTGACTATGTATTACGCTGCACGCCGAAATATCGTCTACCAGAAACTACACGGATTGCTGATAAATTAGCATCAGCAAGATAAAGGTTATTGAAGTTTTTTCTAAATACTTGCTTGCACCTACTCAATCATGTTAGGAATCGCACAGAAAGAAGTTGAAGTAGCTAAAATACAAGTTAAAAAGTTAGAACAATGAACGCACTAACTTTACAGTGGCACGATGCAGGTAAAGAACAAACACAGAACATTCACGAACAACAGCCAAGTAAAAATCCTGGTACCATCCGCATTGGTCGCGATCCTCTCCGGTGCGATATTGTTCTGAGCAATCCTACTGTATCTGGTTTGCATATTGAAATATTTTTTCATCCCCAGCAACAGCGCTTTTATGTGAGGAACTTGCGATCGCAAAATCCTCCACTGGTAGATGGACGCCAACTAATTCAAGGTGAAATGCCTTTATCCGAGGGTACTAATATTATTTTGGGACAAATACAACTCAAAGTTACTAGTATTTCCACAGATAACATTCCCGCAACAATTTTGATTCCACCACAACCACCAGTGGCAAATCCCCATTCACCAGTTAATATCGCACATCACCATCACCATCACCATCACCAACATTTACCCACACCCTCCACACCACCGGGAGTTTATGGCTTGAAATGTCCCAAATGTCAAAAAGTTTCCCCACCAGAGAATCTGCAAATTGGCTGTCCTTGGTGTGGCACATCTTTGGCTGCCGCAGTGAGTGTGTTAGTAGCACCTGGGAGTTAGGAGTTAGGAGTTAGGAGTTAGGAGTTAGGAGTTAGGAGTTAGGAGTTAGGAGTTAGGAGTTAGGAGTTAGGAGTTAGGAGTTAGGAGTTAGGAGTTAGGAGTTATTATTCTCCTCTGCCCCCATGCCCAATGCCCAATGCCCAATGCCCAATGCCCCATGCCCCATGCCCAATGCCCAATGCCCCATGCCCCATGCCCAATGCCCAATGACCAATGACTAATGACCAATGACTAATCATCTAAAAATCCAATTAAGTTGGGAAGATCCGGCGACGGGAGAACGGCGAGAACCAATTTTAAATATACCCATCGCTTTTGGTCGGGAATTTGCTCGGTTACCTGCTGAACATGGAGGACAGCGGGTTTCTAGGATGTTGCTTAATAGTAATGAAGTTTCTCGCTACCACGCCCTTGTTGACTGGGAACAAAATCATCTGGTGGTAATTGACCAAGGCAGTATTAACGGTGTCTTTGTCAACGGTAAACAGCAAAAACGGTCTGTTCTGGCTAATGGCGATACGTTGCAAATTGGCCCCTATGTCATCACAATCAAGTTTGCTGCCAATGTCACGGAACCAGATACTACTCCTCCTTCAACGATTCGCTTCAACCCAAATACGAATATCCCAGACCCCAGTTTGCCTGTAGCCCAGCCTGGGATTACCGCCGGCACGAATTTTCCACCACCAGCATTTCAAGCGCAAAAAGTCCCCGTGCAAGCGCTTTACGCTACTGGGTTACCAGTGGATGAAACTGATTATGTGGCCATCGGGGCGGGGCTGGGTAGCTTTGTTTGGGCTGATTTGCTGCGAATTAGTGGCGTGCGTGCTGACAAAATTGTCGCTGTGGGATTAGAGGCGGAACCTTATGCCCGTTATAAGCGGCTGTGTATGAATTCCCAAATTCCTCTGCATGAAAGACTGCGGTCTAATTCCGATTCCTGCCCTGATAATATTTGGGGCTGGCCTAGTTATGCCTTGCGGGAAGCTTGGGCTGACTTTGGTAAAGGAAATATAAAGTCAGCATTTAAATATTTGTGGCAGGTGTTTGCGGAACCAACATTTGCTGAAACTTATACACCCCGTTCCGGTAACGTTTTTAATTCCATAGACAGAGAAGCCAAGCGCATTGGTTGGAACCAAATTTATCGCTATGGGCGAGTCCGGGCAGTTCGCAAAACCGATGACGGTAGGTATTGCATAGCTTATTCTCGCGCCCCAGGAAATTATGCTTTTTTAGTTGGTCGTTATTTACATTTAGCTACTGGATATCCAGCAATTCAATTTCTGCCAGATTTGCAAGCTTATAGAGAAAAATATCAAGATTTTCAAACAGTTGTTAACGCTTACGAAGCACACGATCGCGTTTATCAACAACTAGAAGAACAAGGTGGTACAGTATTGATTCGGGGACGGGGAATTGTGGCTTCCCGCGTTTTGCAGCGGATTTACGAAGCCAGAAAGCGAAATCGGAATATTTCAGTTTTACATTTAATGCGATCGCCCAAACCCCAAGGCAACAAATTTCAAAATGCCCAGCGTTCAGTGAAAAATCATTACGAATTTCAACCCTTTAACTGGCCGAAAGCTTGTTGGGGCGGGGAACTACGGACAATGTTAGAAAAAGCCTCCCCCGACGAACGCAAAAGCCTACTGGCAGACTGGGGAGGTACCACCACCGCCGACCGCCACGACTGGCAGCGTATTACTAGCGAGGGCATCAGCGAAGGCTGGTATCAAATTACCTTCGGCGAAGTGCTGGACGTAGAACGAGATCCCCAAAACCGGACTATTACCCACATCCGAGAAAAAAGCTTTGGGGAAATGAAATTGATTGCTGACTTTATTGTTGATGCTACTGGATTGGATGCCAAAGTCAATGCTAGTCCTTTGCTAGAAGATTTTGTTAAACATTACAACTTGCCACTGAATCACCTGGGGCGATTAATTGTCGCCAACAATTTTGAATTAGTAGAAATGCGTACTGACAGAGGACAAATGTATGCAGCCGGGGCCATTACCCTTGGCGGCCCTTATGCGGCAGTTGATAGTTTCTTGGGCTTGCAATACGCCGCATTAGTCGCCGTTGATGGACTCGCCGCCGCCCGTGCCCCTGGAGTTAAGAGATTGAATTTTGTAAGTTCCTTTGGGCAGTGGTTGAAGTGGGCGTTAAATCAGTCACCCTGATAGGATTTTGGATTTTGGATTTTAGATTTTGGATTAGACATCTGGTGAAATTAATTCTGCGTTATCCAAAACCTTTGTAGAGACGTAGCAATGCTACGTCTCTACATTTGGAATTCGACTACTATACATTCACAAATTAAAAGTCTTTGTTTAACAAATTAAGGTCGCTAGACAGAAATGACAAAACCCTTTTACAGCAAGGGTTTTATTACTTTATACTAATGTCCAAAAGACTAAATAAAAACTTTGGTTTTAAAATAATAAGCCAACTTATTTGAAATATTGCGATCGCACGGCTTAGTCCATTTCTACAACAGCACACTTCAACGCCCAAAGTAGTTAGAATGCGATCGCCTAATTCAAGCGTTGATACAGCAGTAATCTCATCCTTATGAAATTTACAGCTATCAAGGACAAAAACAGCAAATATACTGACTCATAATCAGCTTAGTTTCTCTTATGGTCGTAACAAGCAATACCTGGCTATCAAAAGCTGTAGAAATTTATTGCTAGAAAAATCTGCCACAAGGGAAACACTTCAACATGGTTGTTAGGCTTGAGAATCTGACAAAAGGCACACAAGTACGAGGGATTTTGCCCAACAATATTGTTACCATCGTTGATGCTCAGTGGCATGGTTCTGATGTTGTTGAACTTACTTATAAAGATGCTAGTGGCACGCTAGGGCATGAGTTGGTATTTCGAGATAAAGAAACTACCCTAGAAATTATCACTTTTGGGGGTGCTTGGAGTTTTACTGCTGATGGTGCTAACTTTCGTCTAGTATCAGAAGCACACCGTATCCGCTTAGCTTATCTGTTTGACCCTTTACTAGCTGTTCACACCTCTCTAGTCGAACCGCTACCGCATCAAATCACTGCCGTTTACGGAGAAATGTTGACTCGTCAACCTCTGCGCTTTCTCTTAGCAGATGACCCAGGTGCAGGTAAAACTATTATGGCTGGGTTGCTAATTCGAGAATTGCTCATCCGTGGGGATTTGCATCGCTGTCTCGTGGTTTGTCCTGGCAGTTTAGCTCCACAATGGCAAGATGAACTATCACAAAAGTTTCATTTGCGCTTTGAAATTCTCACTAATGACCGTATTGAATCAGCAGTCAGTGGAAATGCTTTTTCGGAAATACCATTACTGATTACACGATTAGATCAACTTAGTCGCAACCAAAATTTACAAGCGAAACTAGGACAGACAGACTGGGATTTGGTGATTTGTGATGAAGCTCATAAAATGTCAGCTTCATTTTTTGGTGGGGAAATCCAAGAGACAAAGCGGTACAAACTGGGCAAGCTATTATCTAGTTTAACCAGACATTTTTTATTAATGTCAGCAACGCCGCATAACGGTAAAGAAGAAGACTTTCAGTTGTTTATGGCGTTGTTAGATGGTGATAGATTTGAAGGACGTTTCCGCGATGGTGTCCACGTTGTAGATACTTCCGACTTGATGCGGCGTTTGGTTAAAGAAGATTTGCTCAAATTTGATGGCAAGCCATTATTTCCAGAACGTCAAGCCAGCACTATAGAATACGAACTCTCCGATTTAGAAGCGGTACTTTATAAGCGAGTAACTGAGTACGTCCGTGAGGAGTTCAATCGTGCCGATGCTTTAGAAAATGAAGGACGCAAAGGTACGGTGGGTTTTGCTTTAACTATTTTGCAACGCCGACTGGCTTCATCTCCAGAAGCTATTTATCAATCACTGCTACGCCGTCGAGAAAGGTTGCAAAAACGGTTGCGCGAAGAAGAATCATTGAAGCGAGGAACTAATGCAACTATTGCATTTAAACAGGTTCTGGATTTAGAAGACATAGAAGATGATTTAGAAGATATTTCTGTTGAAGAACGAGAAGCAACAGAACAAGAAGTGGTTGATTTAGCTACAGCATCCCGCACGATCGCAGAATTGCAAACAGAAATTAAGCTTTTACAAGAATTAGAACAACTGGCTTTGCGTGTGCGACGTAGTGGCAAAGATAAGAAATGGGAAGAACTCTCGAATCTGCTACAAAACAATGCTGAAATGTTTAATGCTGAAGGACATCGGCGCAAACTGGTGATTTTTACCGAACATCGGGACACATTAAATTATTTGACAGACAGGATTCGGACGCTACTGGGACGTAATGAAGCTGTGGTAACGATTCATGGCGCAATGGGACGCGAAGAACGTCGTAAAGCACAGGACGCATTTACCCAAGATATTGAAGTGCAAGTCTTAATCGCTACTGATGCTGCGGGTGAGGGGATTAACTTGCAAAGGGCGCACCTCATGGTTAATTACGATTTACCTTGGAATCCTAACCGCCTCGAACAACGCTTCGGCCGAATTCACCGGATTGGGCAAACAGAGGTTTGCCACTTATGGAATTTAGTTGCTAAAGACACCCGTGAAGGTGATGTGTATTTAGCATTGTTAAAAAAGGTGGAGGCAGAACGGGAAGCACTGGGGGGTAAAGTATTTGATGTGCTGGGGAAAGCGATCGCAGGCAAAGAACTGAGAGAATTGCTCATAGAAGCAATTCGTTATGGCGATCGACCAGAGGTACGAGACAAACTTAACCAAGTTGTCAACGATAAACTTGACCAACAAAGGCTGCGGGAACTTCTAGAAGAACAAGCTTTAGCCCATGATGCAATGGATATTGCCAAAGTTCAAAAAATCCGAGAAGAAATGGAAAGAGCAGAAGCAAGGCGACTGCAACCCCACTTCATAGCTTCATTCTTCTTAGAAGCATTTGTCCAGCTTGGTGGAACAGTACGTCAGCGAGAACCCCAACGCTATGAAATTACTCACGTTCCATCTGTCATCCGCAACCGAGGGCGGCAGATTGGGGTAGGAGAGCCATTACTACAGCGTTACGAACGTATTTGCTTTGAAAAAGATTTGATTAGTATTCCTGGTAAACCTTTAGCAGCTTTTATCTGTTCCGGTCATCCTTTGTTAGATGTCACAATTGACCTGACTCTGGAACGACATAGAGATTTGTTGAAACAAGGTACTATTTTGGTGGATGAGAATGATTCTAGGGAAGAAACACGCGCCCTAATTTATCTAGAACATTCCATACAAGATGCACGAACCAATCTCAATGGTGCTAGGCGTGTAGTCTCGCGGCGAATGCAATATGTAGAAATTAACCCAGAGGGAAATGCCTACAATGCTGGACACGCACCTTACCTTAATTACCGTCCACTGACGGATGAAGAAAAAGATATTTTGGCAGCAGTGTTAGAAGAATCTTGGCTACGAGAAGATTTAGAAGCAAAAGCCAAGACTCACGCGATCGCTCACCTTGTTCCTCAGCATCTTCAAGAACTCAGGCAGCGCAAAGAAGAATTAATTGCTAAGACGATGACAGCAGTAAAAGATAGGTTGACTAAGGAGATTAATTACTGGGATCATCGAGCAGAGGAATTGAAAATACAGGAAGAAGCTGGCAAGCCCAATGCCAAGATTAACTCAGCTAAAGCACGTCAGCGAGCAGATGATTTGCAAGGGCGGTTAATGCAGCGTTTAGAGGAATTGGAGCAAGAACGTAGATTATCACCGTTACCGCCTGTAGTAGTTGGGGGTGCGTTGATAATATCAGTGGGATTGCTACAACGACTACAAGGTAAATCACAGCCTGCAAAGGATATGTTTGCCAAGGATACAGAACGGGTAGAACAGGCTGCAATGGCTGCTGTAATGACCGCAGAACGGACGTTAGGGTATGAACCAATAGATGTAAGTAACCAGAAGTGTGGTTACGATATTGAATCGCGCATTCCAGAAACAGGACAGTTGCGATTTATTGAAGTGAAAGGGCGAATTACAGGTGCTAAAACTGTGACAGTGACTAAGAATGAAATTATTACTGCCCTAAACAAGCCAGACAATTTCATTTTGGCATTAGTAGAAATTCCACCTATCTCTTCATCTCATAATCCCTCACCCTCAATTCGCTATTTGCGACATCCATTTCACAGAGAGCCAGATTTTGCAGTGACGAGCGTTAATTACTCTTGGCAAGAGTTGTGGCAAAAGCAAAGTCAAGCAGAATAAACTCAACAGGGCACACGTAATGCCAGCATTACAGTCTTGACACTGACAATATACTTTAGAGTCTTTAAAATCTGCATTTGCCAATAAGGGTGTAATCTTCTCGCTAAAGCAGTTTATAAGTAATGATTGACTATGCAGGCATTCTTAGCTACCGTAGAGGAGTGGGCAGATGTGTATCAAAGACTCGCTGAGTCCTGAATTCGTGAGTCAGGATGCAGTTCTAGCCATTCATAGTTACCTTATTGAAAGGTTCGGTGGCACTCTTGGGCTGAGGGATGAGGGCTTACTTGATTCAGCCCTCTCCCAACCACAGCAAACCTTCTTTGGAGAACTGCTACATTCAACTATTTATGAACAGGCAGCAGCCTACTTGTATCACTTAGCTAAAAACCATGCCTTTGTTGACGGTAATAAGCGAGTCACTTTAGCTACTACAATTACATTCCTCAAGATGAATGGATATCGCCTTTGTCTTCCAAAACAAGAGGTAGAGACTCTTGTTTTAGATGTTGTTGCAGGCACAGTGGATAAGTAAGAACTAGCTACTATTTTTGAAGCTTATATCCTACCTGAAAGTAATCAAGGTACAAAGTAATAGCATCTCAAATTTAATTTTCATAGGCTTTTTACGTGTTTGAGTATCTGTAGAATGATAAAAGCTTTTAGTTTTAAATAACCTGATTTCTTGAGAATAGTATCAATAATTTCCAGACACTAGGTTAAATGGCGATCGCACAGTCCAAAATCTGGGTTAAATAGCTGAAAACCTTATTATAAATAGGTTATGGAAAATACATACGTTTTCAAACTAATCTGCGGAATGCAGGTTAAGATGTTTAGCTCAGTCATTAAAATTGTATATTGCAGCAGCAGACGGTAATTACTGAGGGCATTAAGTAAACTAAAAACTAAAATTACCAGACGAAGCTCTGTAATTTTAGTTAAGCTAGCAGCAATCAACAAAGACTAATTAGCCTACCAATGCTTGATACAAATATTCCATAAGCCTACTCGCCCGGAATATTGTGTGTTGCTTTTTGCTGAGATATTTACAGGCTATGGTAGTGATATTAATCCAGTGGCGGTTTTGATTACTAAGGCTTTGATTGAAATTCCGCCGAAGTTTGCAAATCAGCCTCCAGTTAATCCTGAATCTCGAAAAAAATCTTTGCAGACACAAAAATGGTTTGGGGCGCAGGGTTTAGCAGAAGATGTGCGTTATTACGGGAAATGGATGCGAGATGAGGCTTTTAAGAGAATAGGACATCTTTACCCGAAGGTGGATTTGCCCTCATCCCCTAGCCCCTTCTCCCATCATGGGAGAAGGGGGACAAGAACACAACAAGAAAATACACCAGATACACCCCTCTCCCAAATTGGGAGAGGGGACGGGGGTGAGGGCAAAGAAGCTACTGTTATTGCTTGGTTGTGGGCAAGAACAGTGAAATGTCCTAACCCTGCGTGTGGTGCAATAATGCCGTTAGTGCGTTCTTTTGCACTTTCGACGAAGAAAGGAAAGGAAGCTTGGGTTGAACCCATTGTTGATAACACTCAGCAACCGCCTGTTGTGAGTTTTCAGTTAAAGACTGGCAAAGGTAGACCACTAGAAGGAACAGTTAGCCGTAAGGGTGCAATTTGTATTTGTTGCAATACACCTGTGCCTTTGGGCTACATCCGCAGTGAAGGGCAAGCAGGACGGATGAGCGCGAAGCTAATGGCAATTGTGGCAGAAGGTGAGCGTGGGCGGGTGTATTTGTCACCGAATGATGAACATGAAGAAATAGCAGCAAAAGCGCAGCCTGAGTGGAAGCCTAATGAGGAATTACAAGGTAAGTGCCGAGTTAGTCTACCTCTCTATGGCATGAATAAGTTTGCTGATATGTTTACTTATCGTCAGTTAGTAACACTAAATACTTTCAGCACTTTAATAAGTGAAGTACGAGATAAAGTATTAAGTGATGCTGTGGCTTCTGGAATGATTGATGATAGTCTTCGATTGCGTGAAGCAGGAACAGGGGTGACAGCATATGCTGATCCAGTAGCTACTTATTTAGCGATCGCAGTTGATAGACTCTCTGATAGAAATTCAACAATTTGTTCTTGGGATACAAGTAGGGACAGTACACGTAATACTTTTGCGCGTCAAGCTATCGCTATGACCTGGGACTATGCAGAAGCTAATCCATTCAGTGAATCTACTGGTAATTTTATTGGTACAGTTGACTGGATAACTAAAGTGGTTGAAATTTCTCCTTGTGGTATGGAAGGAGTTGTTAAACAAATAGATGCAACCACATCAGATATTTTAAAACATGGTAAATCAATTGTTGTCTGTACAGACCCACCCTACTACGATAATATTGCCTATGCTGATCTATCAGACTTTTTTTATATCTGGCTGCGTCGTTCATTAAGCTCAATATATCCTAATATTTTTGAACTTTACTCGTCCCTAAAGAACAAGAATTAGTTGCTACCCCATATCGCTTTGGTGGCAACAAAGAAAAAGCCAAAAAGTTTTTTGAAGAAGGATTAAATAAAGTTTTCAAGTTAATGCGTGAGGCAGTAGATCCCGATTATCCATTTTCAGTATTCTACGCATTCAAACAAACTGAAACAGAAAATGATGATGAAGATGAAGGTAATTCAGCCGTAGCTTCAACCGGATGGGAAACAATGCTGACAGGCTTAATTCAAGCAGGTTTTTCTATTACTGGTACATTACCTATGCGTACAGAATTAAGTAACCGCACAGTTGCAAGTGGCACTAACGCCCTCGCCTCATCCATAGTTCTAGTTTGTCGTCCTCGTCCAGAAACCGCCCCATCTACTACTCGCCGCCAATTCGTCAATTATCTCAAACGTGAACTGCCCGACGCACTACAAAAACTCCAACAAGGTAACATTGCTCCGGTAGATTTGGCTCAAGCCAGCATCGGCCCTGGTATGGCAATTTACTCCCGTTACAGCAAAGTCTTAGAATCAGACGGTACATCAATGTCCGTCCGCACCGCCCTACAACTCATTAACCAAACCTTAGATGAATTTCTCGCTGAACAAGAAGGAGAATTTGACGCAGAAACCCGCTTTGCCTTGATTTGGTTTGAACAGCACGCATTTAATGAAGGTTTATTTGGCGAAGCTGAAACCCTCTCCAAAGCTAAAAATACAGCAGTACAAGGCATGGTAGACGCTGGTATCCTCACGGCCAAGGCAGGTAAAGTACGACTGCTGCGCCGCAACGAACTACCTACAGACTGGAATCCCCAAACTGATAATCGTCTACCTGTTTGGGAAGCGACACAACACATGATTCGAGAATTACAAGATGGTGCTGGAAATCAAGGTGCTGCGAATTTGCTCTGTCAACTGGGAACTATAGGAGAAGCAGCAAGGGAATTAGCTTATCGACTGTATAACATTTGCGACAGAAAAGGCTGGGCTGCTGAAGGTGTCGCTTATAACAGTTTGGTAATCTCCTGGCCAGAAATTTCTCGCCTCGCTGCCCAAACCCAAGAAACAACTCCCTTACAAATAGCATTAGCATTTTCTTAAAGATGGAATTGCCCTCACCCCCTAACCCCCTCTCCCAAATCGGCAGAGGGGGAACAAGAAATCAAGAAGATACTGTTAATCTCCTCTCTCAAAGTGAGAATCCTACTCCCCTCTCCCATGCTGGGAGAGGGGCTGGGGGTGAGGGCAAAACCGACCAATGGCAAGTCCCTCCACATCTACGCCAAAGGATGACAGAGGTAGCCCGTCAGTTTCGCAAACAACCTACTCCCAGTGAAGCCATCCTTTGGCAAGCCTTGAGAAATCGCAAATTACAAGGACGTAAGTTTCGCCGTCAGCAACCTATTGGCAATTTTATTGTGGATTTCTTTTGTGCAAATGAACGTCTAATTTTAGAAGTTGATGGACTAATTCACGAATCACAAAAAATTTTAGACCAGCAGCGTCAAGAACTATTGGAATCTTTAGGATTGCGGTTTGTACGGGTTAGCAGTGATTTGGTGGAAAAAGATTTATCTGCGGCTTTGGAAATTATTAGTCAAGCTTTTAACCCTCATCCCCCAACCCCTTCTCCCAATTTGGGAGAAGGGGAGTAGAAAAATTATAATTTTAACCCTCTCCCAACAATGGGAGAGGGGCAGGGGTGAGGGCAAATAAAACTATAAACAATAACTATGTCAATTAGTAACCGCGAAAGAGTTGGCAGGGCGTTAGAACTTTTGAAAGATGGCTTATATCCCTTTGTAGAACGTGAGATGCGTTCGGTTTTTGGTGATAAGTGGCTAGTTGCTGCTACATCTTTTGTTCCAGAAGACCATACCCTACGGCGTACTGTTCAACAAATTCTCAAGCAGGATGAATCAGCCATCCTGAAACTCATGTCTGGTCAATGGCGTGATGTCTTTAAAAAGACACTGGGAAATGCAGAAAGAAGCTTAGTTGGAGAACTCATTGACACTCGCAACTCTTGGGCGCATAACAAACCATTTTCTACAGATGATGCCTATCGCGCTCTTGATAGTGTTTCACGGTTACTTTCATCGATTTCTGCACCAGAAGCAGATGAAGTTGACAAGCAAAAACAAGAACTTTTACGAGTACGCTTCACAGAACAAGCCCGTCGGGAAACTCGCCGCGCTACTCTCCAACCAGTAGAGGGCAATCCCACAGGGGGTTTAAAACCCTGGCGAGAAATTGTCACACCTCACCCAGATGTTGCTAGTGGTCGCTATCAAGAAGCAGAATTTGCTGCTGACCTTTGGCAAGTTTATTTAGATGAAGGTTCTGATGAATACCGTATACCTACAGAGTTTTTTAGCCGTACTTTCCTTACTGAAGGGCTGAAACAACTGCTGAAAAATGCCTTAGTGCGCCTTGCAGGTAATGGAGGCGACCCTGTTATCGAACTGCAAACTAACTTTGGTGGCGGCAAAACTCACGCTATGCTGGCACTATACCATCTTTTTATGGGAGTCCCGGTATCCAAATTACCAGGATTGGAGCCAGTACTAGCAGCAGCAAATGTTTTACCACCTGCAAAAGTAAACACAGCTGTACTCGTAGGCAATAAAATTTCTCCTGGTGAAGCTCAAACTAAAAAAGATGGCACTGTTATTCGCACACTATGGGGCGAACTAGCTTGGCAATTGGGTGGTAGAGAAGCTTACGAAATGATTCGCCAAGCAGATGAAACCTCAACTAACCCAGGCGATAACTTACGGCTATTATTTAACCGTTATGCACCCTGTTTGATTCTCATTGATGAATGGGTGGCTTACGCTAGGCAACTACACGAAATTAATGACCTACCAGGGGGGAGTTTTGATACTCACTTTACCTTTGCTCAAACTTTGAGCGAATCAGCCAAAAATGCTAAACAAACTCTGTTGGTAGTGAGTATTCCAGCATCAGATAATGAAATTGGTGGCGATCGCGGTAAAGCAGCCTTAAGTAGACTCAAAAATGCTATTGGTAGAGTCGAATCTCCTTGGCGACCAGCAAGTGCCGATGAAAGTTTTGAAATTGTGCGGCGACGCTTGTTTCAACCCATCATCGAAGAAAGTGGCTTTGTTGCCCGTGATGCGGTCATCCGCGCTTTTGGGGAAATGTACCAAAACCAATCTCAAGAATTTCCCAGTGAGTGCCGAGAAGCCAGTTACAAGCGACGGCTAGAAAATGCCTATCCCATCCATCCAGAACTTTTTGACCGACTGTATAATGACTGGTCAACTCTAGACAAATTCCAACGCACACGGGGTGTTCTGCGATTAATGGCCAAAGTGATTCACTCCTTATGGGAGGGTCAGGACAAAAGCTTGTTAATCATGCCTGCCAGCGTGCCAATGGATGATGGACAGGTACAAACAGAATTAACTCGCTACCTGGAAGATCACTGGGTGCCAGTAATTGAAAAAGATGTCGATGGTGATAATTCTCTACCTTTAGCGTGCGATCGCCAAAACCCGAATTTAGGACGTTACTCTGCTTGTCGCCGCGTCGCCCGGACAATTTACCTTGGTTCCGCCCCCACACTCAGGGCAGCTAATCGGGGTGTAGAAGACAATCGCATCAAGTTAGGATGTGTCCAGCCTGGAGAAAGTGTAGCTACCTTTGGAGATGCACTACGCCGACTGACTGACCAAGCCACCCACCTTTACATTGATAACACTCGCTACTGGTTCTCAACTCAACCCAGCGTCACCAGACTTGCCCAAGACCGAGCCGAGCAAATTCAACAGGATCAGGATAAAGTTTGGGATGAAATCATTCGCAGACTGAGGGCTGACAAGCAACGAGGAGAGTTTACGGCAGTGCATATTGCCCCTGATTCTTCTGCCGATGTGCCTGATGAAATGAATGCGAGGTTAGTTGTCTTAGGGCCACAGCATCCTCATAAAAATAAGGAAAATAATACTCCAGCACTAAGCAGAGGAAACGAAATACTTCATAACAAGGGAGCCAGCCCTCGTTACTGCAAAAATATGTTGTTATTTTTAGCACCAGACAAAGCCAAACTGGAGTTATTAGAGCAATCTGTTTGTCAGTACTTAGCTTGGAATTCAATTGTCAGCGATAAAGAAGCTTTGAACTTAGATGTTTTTCAAAGCAATCAGGCTACAACCAAGCAACAGCAAACAGATAAAGATGTCAAAAGTTTAATTCAAGAAGCTTACATCTGGCTCATCGTGCCAAGTCAACCCGACCCTCAAGGGGAAATTGAATGGCAGGAAATCAGGTTACAAAAACAAGACTCTCCAATTCTACAAGCCAGCCGCAAAGCAGTACACGAAGAACACTTGATACCTAATTATGCTGCTAGTCGCCTACGCTTGGAAGCCCTTGACCCTTATCTTTGGCGAGATGTAAATCACCTCGACCTTAAGAGACTGTGGGAGTACCTCGCATACTACTTGTACTTACCACGCCTGAAAAATCAACAGGTATTATTACAAGCGATCGCAGAAGGTGTAGCATCCTTACTATTAAATGACAACTTTGCTTACGCCACAGGCTACGATGAATCAAAAGGACGTTATCTGGGTTTGAAAGCAGCTGAACATATTACTGTAGCTCTTAGCAGCCAAAATTTAATAGTTAAACCAGAAGTAGCGCAACATCAGCTTGAGGTAGATGCTGCTAAACCTTTAATTCCACTAGTAGTTAAAGAAGGAACAGGAAGCTATAAGACTGAAAAGGAAAAAACTATTGACACTGTAGTAACACCAGATGACTCGTCTAATGGCAAAGTAACTGTCATAGTTCCACCAAAACGTTTCTATGGTTCAGTCAAATTGGATGCATTGCGATTACGACGTGACGTGGGACAAATAGCAGACGAGGTTATTCAACACCTTAGTAGTTTGGTGGGTGCTGAAGTAGAAATTACTTTGGAACTTCAAGTTACTGTTCCAGAAGGTGTACCAGAGAATGTGATTCGCACAGTCAGCGAAAACTGTCGGGTTCTCAAATTTAGTAATCAGGAATTTGAACAAGAATGAAGTTGAGGTAAATAAAACTTGTTAGGTCAACTGCCGCACCCATAAAGGGATGCGGTTTTACGCGCGATCAATAAACTATCCGCCAGCACCAGATTGAATCTAAACCCCATCGACCGCAATTTTCTTATCATTATCCCGGCGATTTCAGGTTTGGTTAAATATTTCTCTCCTGGTTGTAGTCTTTCCCTCGGTTTATATACTTCAAATATTAGAGGAAACGTCATTCCCGATAAGACTGCATATGCTGTAACCGCCACAATACCGTTATCTGTTTTACCTAAATTTCCAATGTACTGTCGTTTCACATAATCAGTCGTATTTCCTTTTTTCTTATCCCCTGTCTCATCAATAATTAGTATTATTGGGCGACCTTGAAGTATATATAATATTAATTCTAATCTTTGTCTCCTTAATTCTTGTATATTCCAGGGTGATTTTGTTAAAAAATGGTGTAATGCTTGATGATTATCTAGCCCTACAATTTTCGCTATTTCCGGTAGAGTTTTACGTTTTATATCAGAAACACATCCCATGTGTAGGTACTTAAAAGCTTCAAAGCTTCTAACTTCTGGAAAGAGGTTTTGATACAACTGGCAGTATTCGTCCACAAATTTTACTGTGGGTGCAGGTGGGCGAGGCTCAACCACACTCTCTGTCTGGTGTTTTTGCGATCGCTCCTAATTATACTTTGTCGAGAGTGATAAAAGAGGGTTAAGCTTATAATGTTCTATTTGGGACAGTCTGATGTTGACCAGTTGCCGCACACAGCCAATAAGTCTCTAATATTGCGACATTAATTTGTGAACGATTATCTTCCATGAACTGCGACATCAATTAGTGAAAGAGCGACATTAATGTGTGAAATACGACGTTAGTGTGTGAACGGCGACATCTAATTTGTGAATGTACACCTGGAACCTGACACAAAAAAGTTTGGCGTTGCTGAGAGCCAGCAGTCGGATTTGAACCGACGACCTTCCGATTACAAGTCGGATGCACTACCACTGTGCTATGCTGGCAAGTTTTTTGTGGATTTTTTTTAACTAGTAACCACGATTTATTATTTTATCATAATCAAGGTATTTGTCTAGAGCGATCGCTAAAAAATATTTGGGCTGGAGAATGGGAAGTAAGGAGATGAGGGAGATTGTAATAGAATTTCACCCCTCCACTCCTAACTTTTAACTTTGAATCAAAAATCAGTGATTGCGATCGCGAATAATGTTGGTAAATTAATATTCATAGCAAAAGCTAATTCAAATCCTGGGCTGGACGCCAAAATATCTGGTACATTTGCTTGCATTGTACTTTTTTGACACGGCTGGGTAAAGAAACAGAATTATATAATTGTTCTTTACACATCACGAGCATGGCAGCGTTGAACGGACGAGATTTATTAAGTCTGGCGGACATCAGTCCAACAGAACTCCAAGAACTTCTGCAATTGGCAACTCAACTTAAAAGCAAACAGTTGAAATTGCAGTGTAATAAAGTGCTAGGGTTGTTGTTCTCTAAAGCTTCAACTCGCACGCGGGTAAGTTTTACTGTGGCGATGTATCAACTTGGCGGACAGGTAATCGATCTTAACCCGAATGTCACTCAAGTTAGTCGCGGGGAACCCGTGCAAGATACGGCGCGAGTGTTAGATAGATATCTCGATATTTTGGCAATTCGCACCTTTGCACAGCAGGAGTTAGAAACTTTTGCCAACTATGCCAAGATACCAGTGATTAATGCTTTGACTGATGCCGAACATCCGTGTCAAGTATTAGCTGATTTATTGACAATTCAAGAAGCTTTTGGCAGCCTAACTGGGTTAACTTTAACCTACGTAGGTGATGGAAATAATGTGGCTAATTCTTTGATGTTGGGGTGTGCTTTGGCGGGAATAAATGTCAGAATTGCTACTCCTAAAGGATTTGAGCCAGATTCTCAAATTGTAGAGCAAGCAAGAGCGATCGCTAATAATAAAACTGAAGTCTTACTCACCCACGACCCAGAATTAGCCGCAAAAGGAACTGCCGTACTTTACACTGATGTTTGGGCAAGTATGGGACAAGAAGCAGAAGCCGATAACCGCCTGCCAATTTTCCAACCTTACCAAATTTCCGAGCAATTATTGAGTCTTGCTGACCCAGAAGCAATTGTTTTACACTGCTTACCAGCCCATCGCGGTGAAGAAATTACCGACGCAGTTATTGAAGGTTCTCAATCACAAGTTTGGGAACAGGCAGAAAATCGCCTCCACGCCCAAAAGGCTTTGCTTGCTAGTATCTTGGGGGCAGAATGAAGGAAGTTTGGAGTTTGGAGTTTGGAGTTTGGAGTTAGGAGTTAGGAGTTTGGGGTTTGGAGTTTGGAGTGAGGAGTTAGGAGTTTGGGGTTTGGAGTTAAGAAGAGAGACGTGATTAACCCAAATCTTTCCAAGAGTTGGGAGTTAGGAGTTAGGAGTTAAGAGTCAGAATGGCGACGTGCGGCTGACTCTTGACGAGTTATCAGGAAAAAATTAAGAATAAATAGGTGAAAGAAAAGAAAAAATATTCTGCCTTTTGCCTTTAATATTTTTACTTTTCTATTGCTTATAGGGAGTTTTTTGTAGTACTAATGTTCTAGAGACATTTACAATTACTCTCAAAAATTTATGGAACGTTTAACGGAAGCTCAACAAGAACTTTATGAATGGTTAGCTGAATATATCCGAACGCATCAGCATTCGCCTTCAATTCGCCAAATGATGCAAGCGATGAATTTGAAGTCACCAGCACCAATTCAAAGTCGTTTAGAACATTTACGTACTAAAGGATATATAGAATGGACTGAAGGACAAGCAAGAACGATTAGAATTTTGCGTTCTGTGAAGCAAGGCATACCAATTTTGGGGACGATCGCTGCTGGTGGTTTAATAGAACCATTTACCGATGCTGTAGATCATTTAGACTTTTCTAATTTATCGTTACCTCCCCATACCTACGCTTTGCGGGTAGCTGGCGATAGTATGATTGAGGATTTAATTGCTGATGGCGATGTGGTATTCTTGCGTCCAGTACCAGAACCAAATCAGTTGAAAAATGGTACTATCGTCGCTGCCAGAGTTGATGGATTCGGTACAACATTAAAACGTTTTTATCGTCAAGGCGATCGCGTTACTCTCAAACCAGCAAATTCTAAGTACAATCCCATTGAAGTCAGCGCCATGCAAGTGCAGGTGCAAGGTTCCCTTATTGGTGTTTGGCGGGGTTACAACTGAATTGGGGAATGGGGCATGGGGCATGGGGCATGGGGAGATGAGGTGCTCTTAAGGCAGGGGAAAAGGTTAAAGGGAAAAGGGAAAAGGAATAAATTTAATCTTTCCCCTTTCCCCATACCCAATGCCCAATGCCCAATGCCCAATAAATAATTTAGTTTGTGCTTAACAATATGTACCTGACGGCAAATCCAGTGCGGGAACTGCCCACTTTCCGATTAAAAGTACCATTTGCAAGGGAAAGTAAGGGCAGTTATCAAACTTCGCAACCATTACCAGGATGTCCAAGGAAGCCTGCATCTTTGCAATTGCGGCAATATCAGCAAGAAGCCATCGCCAGCTGGTTTGCTAATAATGGTAGAGGGACGCTGAAAATGGCTACTGGTAGTGGTAAAACTATCACGGCATTGGCGATCGCTTGTGAATTATATCAGCAGATTAATTTACAAGTGCTGTTGGTGGTGTGTCCTTATCGCCATCTTGTCACCCAATGGGCAAGAGAATGTGAAAAATTTAATTTGCAACCGATTTTAGCTTTTGAGAATTTACGCACTTGGCAAAGTCAACTTTCGACGCAAATTTATAATCTGCGTTCCGGTTCGCAAAAGTTTGTCACGGTGATTACTACCAACTCTACTTTAATTGGAGATGGGTTTCAATCTCAACTGAAATATTTTCCGGCGAAAACTTTAATTATTGGTGATGAGGCGCATAATTTAGGCGCACCAAAGTTAGAAGAAAGTTTACCGCGTCGGGTGGGGTTGAGACTTGCTTTATCTGCCACGCCAGAAAGATATTTTGATGATTTGGGTACGCAATCTTTATTTGATTATTTTGGCCCGGTTCTCCAGCCAGAGTTCAGTTTAAGGGATGCGATCGCTTGCGGTGCTTTGGTGCATTATCTATATTATCCGGTGTTGGTGGAGTTAACTGAAGCAGAAAGTATTGCTTATTTAAAGTTAACTAAAAAAATCGGGCGATGTCTGCTATATAGAGAAAGAGAAAATGGACAAGCAGGAGATTTTGAAGACAATGAAGATTTAAAGCCGTTATTGATGCAAAGGGCAAGGTTAATTGGTGCAGCCGAAAATAAATTACATGCTTTGCACGATTTAATGGCAACTCGCCGGGAAACTACTCATACTCTTTTTTATTGCAGTGACGGTTCGCCGGAAGATGGGCAACGTTCATCGCTACGCCAACTCAAAGCTGTTGCCAAAATTCTCGGAGTAGAATTAGGTTACAAGGTAAGCACCTATACGGCTCAAACTTCTTTAGCAGAAAGGGAAATATTACGTCGGCAATTTGAAAGTGGCGAATTGCAAGGTTTAGTGGCAATTCGTTGTTTGGATGAAGGTGTGGATATTCCAGCAATTCAAACTGCGGTGATTTTATCAAGTTCTGGTAATCCCCGTCAATTTATCCAGCGACGGGGGCGAGTTTTACGTCCTCATCCCAGTAAAGAACGTGCAACTATATTTGACATGATTGTTTTGCCGCCAGATTTAGATAGAGAAACGATAGAAGTTGAACGGAATTTATTAAGAAAGGAGTTACGCCGCTTTGTAGAATTTGCTGATTTGGCTGATAACGCGGGCGTTGCCAGAATGAAATTACTCGATTTACAAAAGCGATATGGTTTATTGGATATTTGATATATCTGGTGAAAATGAATGTAGAGACGTAGCATTGCT
>Ga0314811_100048_pt1 | contig 20326 bp, 19 predicted proteins | sample STEome_7_FD_202340 | JGI IMG/M metagenome (GOLD analysis project Ga0314811, IMG submission 202340) | Metatranscriptome of soil surface biofilm microbial communities from soil inoculated with nitrogen-fixing consortium DG1, State College... ...
AGGGAGACAAGGAGAATAACTCCTAACTCCTAACTCCTAACTCCTAACTCCTAACTCCTAACTCCTAACTCCTAACTCCTAACTCCCCACCTCCCCTTCAAATGACTATTTTTATCATTACTCACAGCCAAGATAACGAAAGTATTCCTCTAGTTATGCAAGCAATTGCAGACCAAGGAGGAAAAGCATTTCGTTTTGACACAGATAGATTTCCTACGGAAATTCAGTTAGATGTTTATTATGGAAAAACTGAACGAGTTACTCTCAGTGTGGATGACCAAACATTAGATTTAAATGAGGTGTCAGCAGTTTGGTATCGGCGCATTGCTATTGGTTCGAGAATTCCCGATTCGATGGATAGGCAACTCAGACAAGCTTCATTGAAAGAATCTCGCGTCACTATTGAGGGGATGATTGCTAGTATTCAGGGTTTTCATCTCGATCCTTTACCGAATATTCGCCGAGCTGAAAATAAGCAATTGCAATTACAGATAGCACGAAAAATTGGTTTAGATACGCCACGGACATTAACTACAAATAATCCCTTGGCAGTGAAACAATTTGCCCAAGAGTGTCATCAAGGAATAATTACAAAAATGCTTTCTTCCTTCGCCATTTATGATGAACAAGGACGAGAAAAAGTTGTGTTTACAAATCCAATTTCATCTGAAGATTTAGAGAATCTTGATGGCTTACGTTTCTGCCCAATGACATTTCAAGAAAAAATTCCTAAAGCTTTGGAGTTGCGAACAACTATTGTAGGTAAACGGGTGCTGACGGCTGCGGTTGATTCTCAAGCTTTAGATAAAGCGCGTTACGATTGGCGCAAACAAGGAATTGCTTTACTTGATGCTTGGGAAGCATACACTTTACCTGAAGATGTGAAAGAAAAATTACTCAAATTGATGGCAGAATTCCGGTTGAATTACGGTGCTATTGATATTATTTTGACACCAGATAATAGGTATGTATTTCTTGAAGTGAACCCAGTCGGCGAATTCTTTTGGTTGGAACGCCATCCTGAGTTACCAATTTCTAAAGCGATCGCTCAAGTTTTACAGAACAATTGAAGAAGAAGTCAGGAGTCAGAATTCAGGAGTCAGAATTCAGGAGTCAGAATTCAGGAGTCAGAATCAATGAGTGGGGGATTCAGACCCACCACTAGTCTAAACTCCAGTCCAAATCAAATCGAATTTTCATACATCAATAGAGTTCTTGCAGAAGTCGGGACAAGGGGAAAGGAGGGAAGGTTTGGTATTTTCCCTTTCCCCTTTAACCTTTCCCCTTTCCCCACAAGAGTGCAAAAAGCGCTTTTGCACTTTTGTCTAATAACGAAATACCGCAGCTAGTGGTGTATTATCTGGCATATCTGCTGACTCAACTGCATAAACGATACCGCCATTTAAGATTGTTTGAGTGGCTGCGAAATCTAATAATTCTTCATCGTCAGGTTGTGCATTGAAATGCACTTCAACCCTTTGGCTACCTGAGTCAAAAGTACCCCACTGCTGTTGATTGAGGGCGACAATTAATTTATCAACGCGTCCCTGGTAAGCTGCGGGAATAGTTTCTTTAATTTGGCTGGAGGCTTTTCCAGTTCCCAATAATTGCCTGTATTGATTTATTGCTTCTTGCTGTGCTTGCAAAAATAATGGTTCTACTATTTTCCAAGCTTGGGCGTGTAATTCTTCTGGTGACAGTAGTTCTGGATTACCTGTTATCCCAACATCCATGAGGTAAGGATAAGTATTTGCTTCTCGGTAAATCGGCAAAAGATATTCCACCCCAGCCAGCACTAAGGGAGCGTGTTCTGCTTTTAGTAACTCCTGCAATGCTTCATTTACCCGATGAAAGTATATGCTGAGATTTTCCTTTTCATCCTCATCACCAGCGCCATGACCGTGAAATACTGTGACTCCACTAGGAGCGGCGCGTCGTCCACCTGCTGCGCCTGGAGTGCCTGTATGGGATGTTGTTTGTCTTTCTGGTTCTTCAAACCGCAATACCTCTGCTAAAGTTGGCAGCACATCGGTCAAATCAATCTCTTGAATATGGTGGTGTGTACCTTCTAATAACCGAATCAAATTATGGCTGAGAGCCAGGATATAAAAATGTCCATCGCTTTGGAATAAGGGTAATAGAGGTTTCAGGTAAAAATGGTTACTAACATTTACTAATTCTGGAAAATCTACAGGTAAGGAGTAATAACGCAAAAAGTCCTGGGAGCGGAAGATTGCTAAACCATGACTCTGCTGTTGCCAAAATTCATACTTATCTAGCTCTGTGACTGATTCGAGTAAGTTTTTTGCATCTTCAGTACGCCAACCATGTTCAATCAGGCGTTCTTCAGCTTCTCGGATTAAATTCCTAAAACGGATTGGGTTTTGTTGTGTGTCTGAACCAGCGTGACAAGTTGGTAGAAAAATCGATACGCAGACTTCTTTTGATTGTTTTGCTAGTGTTTCGAGTTCTGTAATCGAAAGTAATTTCATTTTTTTGTCTCCTGTTTACACACAAGGGGTAGGGCCAATACGGTTCGGTTAAAGGGGAAAGGGGAAAGGGAAAAGGTTTCAAATACATCCTTTACCCCTTAACCTTTTCCCAGACCACAAGGTAAGTTCATACTGCTTGAACCGTATTAGGGGTAAGGCTGAGCTGACTTTTCACGTTATATGGAAAAGTCCACGGAAAATCTAACTTCCAAACCAAGAATTCAAAGTTTCTCTCCTGCGAGGAGCGAGATTTAGAGAGCAATACAGTTCAGTTAAGCCTTTCTTTCTTCTCTTTGCGTCCTTCTCTGACGAGACGCTGCGCGAATGCGTCCTTGGCGGTAGCCTGCGGCAAGCCGCTACGCGTCTACGTTAAAAAAATTGAATTTGACCAAGAGTTTTAGCCTTAACTGAACCGTATTGATTTAGAGAGAGGTTTTCCAGATACCGTGAAAAGTTAGTAAGGCTGAGACGTTTTTTTGTGTGGTGAATTTTAAACGCAAAGAAACGCAAAGTCAGCGCAGAGGTACGCAGAGTATTTCTGTGAAAATTCACTGCGAATTGATAAGTGAGTTTGGAGTTAAGGATTTTTTGCTTGTCCTTTATCTGTTCTTTTGCTTTTACAACAAACTAAGTAAGATTCATCTTGATGACTTTTTTCTTATTGCCTTTTGCTGTTCAGGTTACAAGGAAAATTTGAGGAACTTGTGAAGCCATCGTGCTATTTAATTTTTGTTCGATAATTTGACTGAAAAAATTCTCACGTTTTGTTCACATTTGGTTGACTGGTGACTGATGAGTTATTATTCTTACCTGCCTGTTGCACGGATTTACACATGAAAACTACTGTGTGAATGTAGCAGATGTAGCCAAAGTTCAGGATTTGAAATCTTGTTCCATTTGTAAATATTCAGGAACGCCAACCAGTTCTTGAAAATCTTGAAAGTTAACTAAGTTAGGCAAATTTGCTGTGGTTCCTTGTTGTTTGAGATGTTGAAAACAAGCTTTCATGACTTGTGTAACAGCGAGTAAAGCAGTCACGGGAAAAAATGCAATTTTGAAACCTAACTTTTGTAATTCAATTGTGGAAATTTCTGGAGTTTTACCACCTTCGACGATATTTGCTACTAGCGGTACATCAGGAAAAGCAGTAGCGATCGCTTTTAACTCATCAACAGATTGCGGAGCTTCCACAAACAGTATATCTGCTCCCGCCGCTATGTAAGCTTGACCACGGGCAATGGCTTCTGCTAAACCTAAGGGGCCACGCGCATCAGTCCGGGCAATAATTACTAAACCGCTATCGCCACGGGCTTGTACTGCGGCGCGAATTTTTCCCGCATGTTCGGCTTGGGGAATCACTCGCTTACCTTCAAAGTGTCCGCACTTTTTCGGCCATTCCTGATCTTCCAACAACACCCCAGCAACACCCAACTGTACGGCATCTTTAATGGTGCGAGTGACATTTAAGGCGTTACCATAACCCGTATCTAAATCAGCAATTAAAGGAATATTAATCGATTGAGCAATTCGCCCCACACTGTAAAGCATTTCCGTAGCCGTGACAAAGCCATAATCTGGCAAACCCAAAACAGAAGCCGCAATTCCAAAGCCACTGGTAGCCACAACTTCAAAACCCTGTTGTTCGGCTAACTTAGCTCCCAAACAATCATAAACACCAGGAATTACAATAATTTCTGGACGCGCTAGTAATTGCCGTAATCTTTGGCAAGCAGACATAAATTAAATAGATAAAGTAAAAGCATCCCTCTTTTGAGAATACAGCAACACGCGCTAGTGGTAAGGCAACTTGGCTTTTTAAAGGGGAAAGGGTAAAGGGGAAGGGGTAAAGGGTAAAGGGTAAAGGGGAAGGGGTAAAGGGGAAGGGGTAAAGGGTAAAGGGGAAAGGGTAAAGGGGAAGGGGAAAACTCTACCCATAAAGGGATAGAGTTTTAATTAGGAAGAATATTTTATTTTTTTTCGCCCACTAAGAGGGAGGTTTTAACCAATATTCAGACGCGACGCTTGTTCGCGCAGCGTGCCGTAGGCAAGACTCGCTACCGCTAAGCTATCAACCACTCGTACAGAATTCATACTGAATTCTGACTCAGGATTTGCTGAATTCTTCTTTATAAAACCAACCAATTTCAACTATGATACCAACCAATCTAGAAAATAAAACTGTATTTGAGCAGTTGTGGAATATTACAAAAGAACTCCGCCAAAAATTAGAATCTCGTTTTCAATTAAATCCAGATCCTTCCGTAGCAGATTTACAGCAATACAGCAGTCTTGACGGTAATATCAAAGGTTCCCTGAGTGCATTTTCGGGAACAGAAATTGATTGGCTAGTGCATTCATGGTTAGGAAACCCCGAAAAATCCAACTTTAGCACCATGCGCCTCACCATTTGGTTAGCGCCGTATATCGATGTTCCCCATTTGGCCTTTGAATTTGGCACTCTTCCCAATGCAGATATTTTATTTTATATAGATTACATTCCTCGGACTGAGCTTTTAACCGATTTGGCATATCTCGATCGCTATTATGAACCAGTGAACCAAACATTTTTAAAATTACAAGACGATGCACGCCTCAAGCCATTTATTAGCAAAAGCGTCTACGTCCGCCTTTTTCAATCCCCCGTTAGTCTTTGTTACACCGGCGCACCTACCTCTGATACCCTCGAAATCACTAGCACAATTGCACACGAAACACTAGAACGCTGGCTAACTTGGATAGACACAGCCGCACCCATAACCGAAGATTTACGCAACACCTTAGCAAATCGCGATTTATTGCTACGCCGAACCGCCGCCGAACGCGACCCAGGAAACAAATTTGCCGCCCAACTTTTTGGCACTCAATTAACAGATAAACTAGTACGATCGCTCTGGGGTGGCGATCGTAAAATTAGTCATTAGTCCAACAATTTTGGATTTTAGATTTTAGATGTTTTCTTTAATCCAAAATCCCAAATCCAAAATTTAAAATTCTTTGCCCTATGCCCAATAATCCAGAATCCTACCGCGCCTTAGCACTGCAAGTTACTTGTCATGCAGTCAACCAAGCAAGCGATGGCCACGAAGCGCGATCGCTCATGCTAAACTCTATCAATCGCCTAGCGCCACAAATTGCTGCTAGTATTGCTTTTGTTGGCTTTGATTGTCGTTTAATTGTACTGCCAGAATATTTTCTGACTGGTTTTCCGATGGGAGATACCCTCGCAGGATGGGCACAAAAAGCTTGTATAGAAATGGCTGGTGCTGAATATGAAGCACTGGGGAAAATTGCCCAAAAGCATAAAATCTTTTTGGCTGGTAACGCCTACGAAGTTGACCCCAACTTTCCCGGATTATACTTTCAAACCTGCTTTATACTCGATCCCTCTGGCTCAATTATCCTACGCTATCGGCGCTTAAATTCCTTATTTGCCCCTACCCCCCATGACGTTTGGGATAAATATCTTGATTGTTACGGTTTAGAAGGAGTGTTTCCTGTTGCTAAAACTGAGATTGGTAATTTAGCAGCCTTAGCATCAGAAGAAATTTTGTATCCAGAAGTCGCCCGGTGTCTAGCCATGCGAGGAGCAGAGATTTTTGTGCATTCCACTTCCGAAGTATATAACAAAAACCTCACACCCAAAGACGCTGCAAAAATTTCTCGTGCCGTAGAAAATTTAGCTTATGTAGTATCAGCCAACACCGCAGGCATCGCTAATATTGCTATCCCCATTGCCTCCGCCGATGGCGGTTCCAAAATCATCGATTATCGCGGAATCATCATAGCCGAAACAGCTGCGGGTGAAAGCATGGCAGCATTCGCCGAAATAGATTTAGCCGCATTACGCCGCGATCGCCGCCGACCAGGGTTAAATAATTTACTTTCACGCCAACGATTTGAACTCTACGCCGAAAGTTATCGTCAGTCACACTTTTACCCCCCTAATACTATGCTGGATCAAGAAGTAGACCGCAAACACTTCCTGCAAACACAGCAAGCCACCATCGAAAGGTTAGCGAAACTGGGGATAATTTGAATTGGGGATTGGGCATGGGGCATTGGGCATTGGGCATTGGGCATGAGGCATTGGGCATGAGGCATTGGGCATTGGGCATTGGGCATGGGGCATTGGAATTAAAACAAAATAACTCCTAACTCCTAACTCCCAACTCCCAACTCCCAACTCCCAACTCCCAACTCCCAACTCCTAACTCCTAACTCCTAACTCCTAACTCCTAACTAATGACAAAACCAATAGAAGTCCGCAACCCCCGAACTGGCAAATATGATTACGTAATTATTCCGCCGCCTCCCAGGTTACTGGTGCAGCAATGTAAGCGTATGCGTCGGGCGCAGGTTCATTGGCAACAATTGGGTATTGAGGGGAGAATCGAAGCTTTACAACAGTGGAAGGAAGCGATACTATCTACACGCGATCGCTTAACGGAAGCTTTGGTAAATGATACTGGCAGATTGTCAACTTCAATATTAGAAATTGATTCTTTTCTCTCTAGCATTGACCGTTGGTGTAGGTTAGCCCCAGAATTGCTGCAAGAATCTGCAAAAAACACAGCAATTCCCTTTATCGCTTTACAACAAGCATCAGTACCTTATCCTTTAGTTGGCGTTATTAGCCCGTGGAACTTTCCCCTATTATTGTCTACTATTGATACCATTCCCGCATTGTTGGCGGGTTGTGCTGTCATTGTCAAACCTAGTGAAATTGCTCCCCGCTTCGTAGCACCACTGATTACAGCACTCAACGCTGTGCCCAAATTACGCGATATTTTAACTTTTGTTGAAGGAGCAGGGGAAACCGGGGCTACTTTGATTGAAAATGTAGATTTGATATGCTTTACAGGTAGCGTTGCCACAGGAAAAAAAGTAGGCCAAGCAGCTGCTAAGCAATTTATTCCAGCTTTTTTGGAATTAGGTGGAAAAGATCCAGCGATCGTTTTAGAATCAGCCAACTTAGACTTAGCAACCTCAGCGATATTGTGGGGTTCGGTGGTCAATACCGGACAATCATGCTTATCAATTGAACGAGTTTACGTTGCAGAGTCAATATTTGAAAAGTTTTACCATCTACTAATAGCTAAAGCTTCTCGCTTGAAGTTAGCTTATCCCACCCTTGAAAGTGGAGAAATTGGCCCCATCATAGCCGAAAGACAAGCAGTCATTATTAGCGACCATCTTTTAGACGCAGTGGAAAAAGGAGCAGTAATTCACTGCGGTGGCGTTATTGAAGACTTGGGTGGTGGTTGGTGGTGTCGTCCCACAGTGCTGACTCAGGTCAATCATTCCATGAAAGTGATGACTGAAGAAACTTTCGGCCCTCTAATGCCAATTATGCCTTTTGCCACAGTTGAACAAGCAATATCTTTAGCAAACGACTCCATGTATGGACTGAGTGCGGCGGTATTTGCTGAATCAGAAGCAGAAGCCTTAGAAGTTGCCCAGTATATAGATGCAGGTGCTATCAGTATTAACGATGCTGCACTCACCGCCATTATGCACGAAGGAGAGAAAAACGCCTTTAAATTCTCTGGACTTGGAGGTTCGCGCATGGGTGCAGCCGCAATAAAGCGGTTCACACGGAAAAAAGCTTATTTGATTAAAACCAATGCCAGTAATGACCCTTGGTGGTTTGGGAGTGGGGAATAGGGCATTGGGCACTTGTACTGAGCGTAGTCGAAGTATTGGGCATGGAGACTGCATTTTCATCCTGTTCAAAATATCTGTTTTACCAGAGGCGATCATCTCTGGCAAAGTATCGTCTACGCTAACCAAAGCACCTGGAAGAATTTTGATAATTTTAGTTCACAACACAAGTCCGTTGGTCAACAACACAAGTCCGTTGGTCAACAACACAAGTCCGTTGGTTCACAACACAAGTCTTTTGGTTCACAACACAAGTCCGTTGGTCAACAACACAAGTTTGTTGGTTCACAACACAAGTCCGTTGGTTCACAACACAAGTCCGTTGGTCAACAACACAAGTCCGTTGGTTCACAACACAAGTCCGTTGGTCAACAACACAAGTTTGTTGGTTCCGAGTATCATTTCTGTGCAATCACCCCTCTCATTTTCATGCCAACAAATGATTCTGAACTTCAAGCTCAAGCTCGGAGAATTCTGGATGCGATCGCCTTCATTCCCTTTGAGCAATGCCAACCCTTGACTCGTGAGTTTGCAAGTATTCCGGCTCGTCCTGGCATCTATGCAATCAGGCACAAGACTGACGGATTGCTCTACATCGGTAAAACCAAGAGCTTGCGGGGGCGTTTCAGTGGTGGACACAAAGCTTTTTTGTGGGCGTGGCTCGATAAGTATAACGATGAAGATGTGCGAATCGCAGTGCAATTGATTTCATATTGGGAAAACCCTACGTTACTATTGGAGCTAGAAGCCATTATTTTAAGAGCCACCGAACCTCCTTACAACGTCCAAATTCCAACCGAAAGATAGTAAAGCGATGCAAGCCAAACTCCAAGAGCAACTTTCCCCCAATGATGCCGAAGTTATTTTAGGATGCTTACCTGAACGAATTCGCGCCGCTCTAATTGCTCGTGCTACTGAAATTGAATATCCAATCGAAGCAGTTATTGAGATGGCGATCGCAAGTTTTCTCGACACAGAGGCGTTGGGTTTTGCAGATTGCAAGCCAGGGCGTGGACAATAAAACAGTCAACAAATTTTGGATTTTAGATTTTTTCCATCCATTAGGGACGGGGTATGAACCAAAAGAATCTAAAATCGGCAATCTAAAATCTAAAATTCGCACAGTCAACTGGCGAAAGATATTGGTGTGGATAAAGAGGTTAGTTGCAGCCGCTCAACCGAAACATTAGAAGCTGACGAGAAAAGCGATCGCTTGCAAGAAAAAGGGAATTTGTTCTGCCCCCAATCTCCAATCCCCAATCCCCACTCATAATATGCGAACATAATGAAGTTGTAGCCGATCGCCTGCACTGAGGTTTAAAGTGGATACTATTGCCATCCCTGCTCTGAATCGCCCAGTAGATGCCACTGTAGAGATTCCTGGTTCTAAAAGTATTACTAATCGAGCATTACTTGTGGCAGCTTTGGCGCAAGGTGACTCGATTTTAGAAAATGCTTTATTTAGTGAAGACAGCAATTATTTTGCTAAATGTTTAGAGAATTTGGGTATTCCTATTACTCTCAATCCTAGTCTGGCTCAGATTCAAATTACAGGAAGGGGTGGGGAAATTCCAGCTAAACAGGCAGATTTATTTGTAGGATTATCGGGTACTACAGTACGGTTTATTTCAGCGCTAGTGGCACTGGGTAAGGGCGAATACCGCCTAGATGGTGTTCCCAGGATGCGAGAAAGACCAATGGGCGACTTGCTAAACGTGCTGCAAGCAAGTGGAGTAACTGTTAATTTTGAGGGAAATCCTGGGTTTACGCCCTACACCATCTATGGTGGGCAGTTTTCCGGGGGACATTTTCGCTTAAAAGCTAACCAAACAAGTCAGCAACTTTCAGCATTACTGATGGTTGCGCCTTATGCTCAACAGGATACAACTTTTGAAGTTGAAGGAACATTGGTTTCTCAATCTTACGTGAAAATGACTTGTAAGTTGATGGCGGATTTTGGCGTACAGGTAAATGAAATCAGCGAAAATCAATTCCAAATTAAAGCAGGTCAGCGTTACCAGCCTCGACATTACACAATAGAACCAGATGCGTCAAATGCTTCTTACTTTTTTGCCGCCGCCGCCGTTACTGGTGGACGAGTGCGGGTAAAATATTTGACCAAACAATCTTGTCAAGGTGATATTCTTTGGCTCAACGTCTTAGAACAGATGGGATGCCAGGTACGTGAAGGTGATGATTATACGGAAGTTACAGGGCCAGAGCAATTACAAGGTATCGATATTGACATGAATGATATCTCAGATTTGGTGCAAACTTTAGGAGCGATCGCTCCCTTTGCCACCTCACCTGTTACCATTCGCAATGTCGAACATATTCGCTACAAAGAAACTGACCGCATTCACGCCGTAGTTACCGAATTGCGTCGTCTGGGAGTCCAGGTTGAAGAATTTGCCGATAGACTGAAGATTGAACCAGGCCCCATTACACCGGCAGCCATTGAAACTTATCACGATCATCGCATGGCAATGGCATTTGCTGTCACAGGCTTAAAAGTTCCAGGGATTGTAATTAAAGACCCAGGTTGTACAGCAAAAACTTTTCCAGATTACTTTACCCGATTTTTCAAAATGTTAGAACAATAAAAGGTGAATAGCCATGTCTAATATCAAAGAAGCAATGCCCGTGCTTGCCCGTCATGAAGGAGATTGGATAGGCACTTATACATTAATAGATACAGCTGGAAAAATCATTGATAGCTACGAATCTCATTTAACATGTCAATTTCCAGAAAACGGCCCTCATCCTTACTATCAAATTAATCGCTACACATGGGCTGACGGAAAAAAAGAAGAATACGAATTTCCTGGAATCTATAAAGATAATAAACTGTGGTTTGACACCGATCGCATTGACGGTAAAGCCTGGGAAGCTGACAATTCCATTGTAATTTTGTGGTTTGCTTATAAGACAAACCCAGACATGAGTTTATATGAAATGATTTACATTAGTCCTGATAATAACAATCGCGCCCGTACTTGGCATTGGTTTAAAAATGGTCAAATATTTCAACGCACTCTCATTCAAGAACAACGGGTAAAATAAAGCGATCGAGCTTTAATTTGGTAGGGTGCGTTATGGACGTAAGTCCTAACGCACCGAAAATCTTGAATGGTGCGTTAGCCCACGGCATAACACACCCTACTGGCGTAGCAAGGCTAAAATGTTGCAATAGATTTTATTGTGGGATGGGTGTCGTCACCCGTCCGGGCGGGCAGGATGCCCACCCCACAAGAGTTTACTAATGCACTATTTTAGTCCGGTCACGCTACTACTAAAATCTAAAATCTAAAATCCAAAATCGTATATGGCAAAAGGTGACAAAATAAACTTTTCTACTCCTAGCGGTTTCCCAGAATTTTTACCTAGCGAAAAGCGCCTAGAATTATATTTATTAGATACCATCCGTAGAGTTTATGAAAGCTATGGATTTACACCCATTGAAACCCCAGCAGTAGAACGTTTAGAAGTCCTACAAGCTAAAGGAAACCAAGGCGACAATATCATTTATGGAATTGACCCCATATTGCCACCAAATCGCCAAGCCGAAAAAGATAAATCCGGCGAAACTGGTTCGGAAGCAAGGGCATTAAAGTTTGACCAAACAGTTCCATTAGCAGCTTACATTGCTCGTCACCTTAATGAATTAACCTTTCCTTTTGCCCGCTACCAAATGGATGTAGTTTTTCGCGGAGAAAGAGCAAAAGATGGGCGTTTTCGCCAGTTCCGCCAATGCGATATTGATGTAGTTGCCCGTCGGGAACTGAGCTTACTTTATGATGCTCAAATGCCTGCAATTATCACTGAAATATTTGAAGCAATTAACATTGGTGATTTTCTTATCCGCATCAATAACCGTAAGGTTCTGACAGGTTTCTTTAAATCAGTGGGAATTGCCGAAAACCAAATTAAATCTTGTATCAGTGTTGTTGATACTTTAGAAAAAATTGGTGAAACTAAAGTCAAACAGGATTTAGAAAAAGAAGGAATTACCACAGACCAAGCTGAAAAAATCATTGAGTTTATTAAAATAGATGGCTCAGTTGATGAAGTATTAGATAAACTCAAACACTTAGCAAACAATCTTCCAGAAAGCGAACAGTTGGCTTTAGGTGTTACCGAACTAGAAACAGTAATTACAGGGGTGCGTAATCTCGGAGTTGCCGAAAATCGTTTTTGTATTGATTTATCCATTGCCCGTGGGCTTGATTACTATACTGGTACAGTTTACGAAACAACTTTATTGGGACATGAAGCCTTGGGTAGTATTTGTTCTGGTGGTAGATATGAAGAATTAGTGGGAGTATTTTTAGGTGAAAAAATGCCTGGTGTTGGCATTTCCATTGGCTTAACTCGCTTAATTAGTCGATTGTTAAAAGCAGGTATTCTGAGTACCTTAGCTGCTACACCCGCACAGGTGATGGTGGTGAATATGCAAGATGATTTAATGCCGACTTATCTAAAAGTTTCCCAACAACTGCGTCAAGCGGGAATTAATGTTATCACTAACTTTGATAAGCGTCCTTTGGGAAAACAATTTCAATTAGCAGATAAACAAGGAATTCAATTTTGTGTAATTATTGGTTCTGAGGAAGCAGCAGCAAATAAATCTTCTCTGAAAGATTTGAAAACAGGTCAACAAGTGGAAGTTTTATTGGAAAATTTAGCAGAGGAAGTGAAACGACGGCTGACGTAAAAGTTGATCGATGACTTGAGTGCGATCGCTGTTAGCATAGCTTTGGCAGAAGGTTATGAGAGGTTGTTGAAAAATCAGCAAGTATACTCAAAATCTCTCGCTAAATTTCTGTTAGTGAAATTATCTATTAAAGTTCTATGAATTGGAGTGCTGCTTTACCAACTTTTTTTATCACCTTAAGGGAAGGCGTTGAAGCCGCTTTGGTTGTGGGAATCGTCTTCGCGTGTTTACAGCAAGCTCAACAACAAAAATTACAGCGTTGGGTTTACTTTGGTGTTTTCATCGGTATCTTGGCGAGTTTTGTATTTGGTTTGCTCATTCATGTGGGATTACAAGGATTGCAGACATCTAAGCAGCTTTATGCACCTGTGTTCAAGCAACTTTTTGAGGTGGGGTTGGGTGTAATCGCCATCGCCATGCTCAGTTGGATGCTAATTTGGATGACACGACAAGCGCGATTTCTCAAAGCTGAAATTGAAGGTTCTGTTAAAAGTGCTTTGGGGGGAACTGATAGCGCCGGTTGGGCAATTTTTAGTTTAGTTTTTATTGCTGTGTTTCGCGAAGGTTTAGAAACAGCTTTGTTTATCGTTGCTAAGTTCCAAGAAGGTTTGACGCCTGTTTTGGGTGCAATGGGAGGATTAGCGATCGCTGTTATCATCGGTATGCTGCTATTTAAATGGAGCATCCGAATTAATTTAAGCCGATTTTTCCAGGTGATGGGTGTGTTACTGCTGCTAATTGTCTCCGGGTTAGTAATTTCTGTCCTGCGCCATATTGATGCTGCGGCCATTGCTTTTAGCCAAATCAACCCAGAAGTCTTGGGTATTTGCGGACAAGGAAATACATCTTGTGTTTTAGGCCCCCAAGTTTGGGATTTCTCAACAATATTACCTGACCGAAAATTCCCCGGTATTTTGCTCAAAACCTTATTTGGTTACACCCAAAAATTGTATCTACTCCAAGCTGTGGGTTATCTACTTTTTTGGATAACCGTAGGCGGTCTTTATTTCCGCAGTCTCAGCCAACCCAAACAATTAATCACTAATTCGTAATGGTCTGAATTGCATTAGAGACGTTGCAATGCAACGTCTCTACAATGATTTTGATATCCTGTTCAACCGTCAACTATCAACAATTTCCCCCTTTTATAAATTTCTGGTAATTTCCACCAAGGAAGATGAGGATTTTCGTGATGTTCTTTGTGGTAACCGAAATGATAACAGGTAAGAAACGACAACCAAACTGGACAATCAATAGTTTGGGCACAATGTGGTTGAACATAACCCCTAATTGGCTGGCTATGGGGTATAAAAGTCCCGAAATAAAATAACTGCAATGAACTTAAAAGTGAGGGAAGTACCCAAAATAAAATTAAATTTTCATGGGGTATATGGAGTATACGATTTACAAATTGATAACTGAAAGTAATGGCAATTATTTGTCCCCAACTCCAGTAATTTTTCATAAAATAGAAATACCAAGCAAGGAAATTTTTGTGTTTTCCATCATGAAAATCAGGGTCTATTTGACTAGCTGGATTACGGTGATGTGACCAATGTTTTGCCAATAGTTTATCGTATGGTAAAAGTCCATAAAAACATAGACTCAATCTACCAATTAAATGATTAATTTTAGAATTTTTAGGAAAAACTACGCCATGCATGGCATCATGGGAAGTAATAAATAATCCAGTATATAAAAATGTTTGCCAAGGAATTAAGACACAGAATATCCAAAAATTTAATTTATAGATATCAACTAAAAGTAAGAAAATTAAACTGATAGCCCATAAACTAATAATGGAAAGAGCAATAAAAAGCCCTCTAAAATTAGATTTCTTTTTTAGGAAAAAGGTTAGCTTTCTTTGATAATTGAGTGATTGCTTTAACTGGATCACGCTTTTACTCCGCCTAGCATTCAAGTAAAAATTCCTCAAATATAGTCATGGCAAGAACCACTAACCACCATATAGAAAATTCTATTAGTGATTAGCGTTACGAACTGTACAGTGCTAACACTCTAAATATTGCAAAATATTAAGTTACATTAAATATTATTGCACAAATAACTCCATACCAAAAACTGTTTTTCCTTGTAAGGCTAAGTAAAAAAGTCAGTCAATTAGTATTACGAGTATTAATAATTACTAAAAATTTTGCTTGATAGTTTCTAAATAGTCAAAACATACTAGGTAGTATCGGAAATTAAATGGAATGAATTTTATTTACGCAAGTATGATTTGATACTAATAGGTAGATAACTAGAAAAGCGATCGCAACAAGCCAGGATTCCAAAACTCAGACATAAGAGTTAGTACCATTGTTAATATTCCTGAAGAAACTAATTACATCCTTCATGGTACTTACCCATTGATTGAGCGCTATCTATCTCTAGTTTCAAATTAAAAGCAAGCCTAAAGAATGAAGCGATCGCTTTGATTTTTCAACTTAAATCACATTCTCGTTTGGTTATGTAGTGACGATAGCGAAACATTGCTTCTAGTTGTGCTTGCACTAACCAACCGCTGATAAATTCTACTGTTTCTCCACCAGGCATTGAAAAAGAAATAGCATCAGTCAGCCTGGTTTTACCGCTATCTTCTGGTTCAAATTCATGTCGATGTATCCAAGATTCAAAAGGGCCTGATATCTGTTCGTCAACGAACAAACGATATTTTTCATGTTCAATATGACGTGCTAGCCAAGTTAAAGGTACTGGGCCGAGAAACAAGCGAAATTCTGTGATAGCACCTACATCAAGCCCTCCATCCCGACGGACTACTTGAACTGGCTGCCAAGGTGGAGTTAACAGTTTTAAAATGTCTGGCCTTTCGTGAAATTTCCAAACTACTTCTGGTGGTGCATTAATGATTGAGGAATGTTTAAAATGCAGCATGGAAAGAAAAACCTAAAATTCAACTTTCAGATTCAGTATCAATCTCAATATCTAGGGTGTCATTAAACTCATCAGTAATGTCACCATTACCGATGGTCTTCAAAACCGTGCATGAGAGTTTCCAACTCACACGGCTCCTCAGTGATTTGGCGCTTTGTCATGCGTACCTCATTACCCATTTATCCATAACTTTTTCTAGTCTTTTGGTGGGCTTAGGCTTGGCACTGTTACAGCCAGATTGGTTGCCGAGACTGCCATCATTGGCTGTCTTAGTGTCATGGCAATGTCTATGAAGAAGTTGCCAATTTTCGTATGAATTCTTTCCACCTTGCGATTTTGGAATTCTGTGGTCAACTTCCATCACGTCGATTTCCCGAAAAAACATATTGCAATGGGTGCATTTACCTTTTTGCCTTTTAAGGAGTGTTGTTACTCTTTTTGGCATTTCTGGGTTATTTCCCATTCTTGAACTCCAGTAAACTAGGTTACCGTCGTATGGTGACGATTCGCCTTTGACTTTGACATGACGTACTATTGATGTAGAGTCATGTCTTAGTAACCGTACTAGGTTTGTACCTTCATGCTTGGTTGCGAATACCCAGTGATTACCGCCTATGGTTTGCCAATATTTATTTCTTACCCATTTTCCACCCTTTTTGGGGTGTCGGCGTTTTGCCCAAGTCATTAGCTTTTGATACATTAGGTGGTCAATGGTCGCAAATGTGTCTTTGCTGACTACAGTCGCGTAGTAGTTTGCCCATCCCCGGATGATTGGGTTTAGGTTGTTAATTAGCGCCTTGTGTGGTGCTGATTTGTGGGCTTCTATAACACTAGCGATTTGGTCGTAATGTATCTTTTGCTTTTCCTTACTTGGGGTGATGATTGTTTTAAATCCTAGTAGTTCTTGACTTGGGTTTTTTCCAGTTTGGTTCTTCCCAACAGGGAATTGTCGAATATTGAACCCTAAAAAGTCAAACCCTGGTGTTTCTTGTTCATATTGAGTCAGGGTATGAACTAGTTTAGTTTTACTAGGTTTTAATTCAAGTCCCATGCCTTTCAACCATTCAGAGATTAGCTCTCTGCATCTTTGGACAACAGTTATGTCTTCGTGGAGAATCACAAAGTCATCGGCATAACGAATTAAGCTGATACTACTCCGTTTTCTAGATTTACCGGAGTATTTTTGTGGAATGGTTTCCATAAATTGTTTAATTCGTTCTTCCATCCCGTGGAGGGCAATGTTTGCTAGTAAAGGAGAGATGACTCCGCCTTGTGGCGTACCCTCAGATGTTGGAAACAACTGCTTACCATCCATCACTCCCGCTTTTAACCATGCACGAACTTGTCGGCGTATGGTGGGAAATGTATTTAATTTTTTGAGCAGTGATTCATGGTTGATACGATCAAAACATTTAGCAATATCAGCATCTAGGACATATTTAGGTTCATACCTGATTGCGTTAAATATTGCTTCAATCGCATCATGGCATGAGCGTCCGGCTCTGAACCCGTATGAGTTGGGTTCAAATCGCGCTTCCCATTCTGGTTCTAATGCCAGTTTGATAAGTGCTTGCAAGGCTCGGTCTTTCATTGTAGGTATTCCTAAAGGTCGCTTCTCTTCCGTTCCAGGCTTAGGAATCCATACTCGTCTGGTTGGGCAAACCTTATTCCCAGTTTTAAGTTCTGTTATAAGATTAAGACGTTGCTTTGGGGTTAGCGATTTAACGCCATCCACACCAGCCGTCTTTTTTCCACAGTTATCCTGGGTGACCCTACGAACCGATAAAGCTCTTGCTGACCAGGACTTCATCAGCGTCTTTTGGAGTTTGCGATATGTTTTTACATCACCACGCTGAGAGGCTTGATAAATTCTCTTTTGAAGCTTGTACACGCGACGCTCTAGCTTTCGCCAGTTAATTTTGTGCCATTCCACCGTAGTCTTTAAACTCGTATTGGACATTTTTACTCCTACTGGAAACCTTATCTTCCATATCACCGTGAGAACGTCAGCGTATCCTTGATATTACTCAAGGCTTTTGCTTCTTTCCCGATCTTTCCTACTTGTTGCATACGGTTAGCACCTACTCAAAATATTTTGAGAACATACAAGAGGTTACTTCGTTCCAAATGACCATACTATGTACTTTTAGAGTGACACTGTTCGCCGGGTTTATTGGAAGTGCATGTTGGTCGAGAAAAAAGTCGCCAACTCCTTATCCTTTGCCAATTTGGCTCTAGCGTATTCAGCCTTTTTCGCTAGTTCCGGGGGTTACGACGATTCAGGCGTGTCTTTAGGCTATTGCTTTACTCGTGAGTACTTTTGCTTGATGGATACCAGCTTAGGCTACTAGTAGAGCCACCTTTTCACCCCGCTTTACAGATTGATGGCTAGTCGCTACTGTAGGGGTGATGCTTTCAACGCTGCACCTGCGTGGTAGGTTTTTCACCTACATGGTCATTCAGTTGTCATGGTTTTATGAACCAAGCTAACCGTCCCTGAGTATTTCTACTCATTTAGGTTAAACGAATCGCACTTCATCAACCCGGACATACAAAATATTTGGGTTACAGCAAACTTGGCAATCTTCTACATAGGATTGTTGTCCGCCAGCAGTCAAATCAATAAAAGTTAAGTTTGGTTCGCCGCAATAAGCGCAGTAATACTCAGCTGTGGTTTGCATCAAGTTTTCAGGTATGAATTTTTGGGCAATTGGGAGTTGGGAGTTGGGAGTTGGGAGTTAGGAGTTAGGAGTTGGGAGTTGGGAGTTAGGAGTTGGGAGTTGGGAGTTGGGAGTTTAGAATTATCCCTCTACTTCATTGTCTCCCTTGTCTCCCTCATCTCCCGCATCTCCCTTTTTAGATTAGTTGAAATAACTTTTAGCATCAGTCAAATGCTTTAGTAGTGTAGACTGTGGCAGAGGCCCTTGCAAGTGGCTCCAGGGTAATACTTGTTCTGTTGACCAATCGGTGTGGACGTAGAAATCTAAGTCGGGGATTTGTCCTTTAAGTTGTTTGAAAGCACGTTTGTAGCTACCCAAGGAATCGCCAAAGTTACGAGTTAGTTGCAGAAGTTGGGAAAGCCTGCGATCGCCCCTGGATAATAAAGCTTGAATGATTGACCAGTTATAGCTTTCTGGACGAAATTCTATTCCTTTGGGTTTTAGTTGTTTTTGTAAAAATTGCAAGCGTTTTTCTGCTTGACGATTGACTCCCAACCATTGAAATGGTGTATGTGATTTAGGTACAAAAGTGCTACAGCCAAATGTTAACCGCAATCCTGGTGCGGCTTTTTTAATACTATGCATCATTGCCACAGTTTCCTCTAAATCTTCTGGTTGTTCCCCAGGGATTCCCGCCATTCCGTAGAGTTTTAAACTTGTGAGTCCGCCAGCTTTGGCATTGATGGCTGCTTGGATAATTTCATCGTTGTGCAGTTTTTTATTGATGATTTGCCGAATTTTTTCGGAACCACTTTCTACGGCAATGGTAAGCGATCGCGTGTCTCGTTGCGCCAAAGTTTTTGCTAGTTGGACTGTTACAGTGTTGGTGCGTACTGAGGCAATACTCAAACGCACATCATCATACTTTGGCTGACTAATATAATCTAGTAACTCTGAAAATTCTGGATGTTGAGTTACAGAAGCACCCAATAATCCCAGCCGATTTGTAACTTTTAAACCCCTTTCAATAGCTGGAATTAATGAACCTTCTAAACTTGCAGTTCTAAAAGGTAATGTCAGATAACTTGCCAAACAAAAACGACACATTTCTGGACAACTCCTCACCACCTCCACCATATAAATATTTTCCCAAGCGGCTTTTTCAGTGACTACAGTCGAGGCTGAGAGAGTATTTCCGCGGTAGGTTTGCTTTTGCACCACTGCCGGAATTTCTGCGTAAATTGGCTGAATAGACTTGATTGCACCATCTTTTGTCTGATATTCCACTTCATATAAACTGGGAACATAAATACCTGGTACTTGTGCCAATCTTTGGAGTTGAATTTGTCTAGAAGCATTTCTGACTTCTTTGTAAGCTTCAATCAAATTACCGAGTAAATTTTCGCCATCCCCCAATAGAATGACATCAAAAAAATCTGCAAACGGTTCTGGGTTAGCAGTGAGAACTGGCCCGCCACCAAATATTATTGGATGAGAATCATCGCGAGAATTTCCCACAATGGGAATTTCCAAAGATTCCAGCAAATTGAGAATATTCACATAATCCAATTCCCAAGAAATAGAAAATCCCACAATCTCAGGATTTCTAGGGAGTTGTTCCTGAGTATCAGTAAATAAGCGACTTACTTGCACATCATCACGCATTGCCAAAGTCGCCCAAACAACCTGATAGCCAAGACTAGTGATTCCGACGCTGTATTCATTAGGAAAGGCGAAGATTAAAGGGATAGCGTTGGTATCTGGAGTAGTGGGTGTAAATAAAAGGCGTTCTAAGTCAAATACAGATGATATCACGGGCTTTTTTATAAATGTTTGAATAAATCTTGTTAGTTTCGTAGAAATCACACGTACACGGTGAAGTCAACTCTAGCAGGTGGATGAGA
>Ga0314811_100049_pt1 | contig 20027 bp, 14 predicted proteins | sample STEome_7_FD_202340 | JGI IMG/M metagenome (GOLD analysis project Ga0314811, IMG submission 202340) | Metatranscriptome of soil surface biofilm microbial communities from soil inoculated with nitrogen-fixing consortium DG1, State College... ...
CTTAATCCCCTCCCCGAACTTCGGGCAGAGGAGACAAGCGTAGCTTTGGTTTTTTGGGGTTTTTCGGGTTTAATAAGTAATCAAGCCGATATGATATTACCAATGACTAATGACTAATAACTAATAAAATCCTCATTTTTTTCTAATAAAGCAGTGGTAGTATTGAGGACAATCTGTGCCGAACCGATAAAAAACGATCGCTCAATAGTGGCTGGAATGTCGCTGGGTTGATGATAATGGGGAGTACGTAAATTTGCGGTATCTGTCACCAGTACAGCACCCGTTCCTTGATACCAAAAAGGTGCATGGTCGCTGCGTAAAGTATCTGGTGTGAGTAGACCTTTAAGGGGAATTGGCAATGTTAAAACTGCTGGCAAATTTGATTCCTGCTTACTCTGAGCAGTTGGGGGAATATTCTGGGAATTTTTAAAGGCATTCAATAAAGGTAAATGCTCTGTATCGCCCACTACCACCAAAAAATCGCCTTTGTTAGTAGGTGGGGTAATAGGTAATCCCGCAGGATATTTTTGACACCCTGGTGTGTAACAAGCATAACCTACCATATCCATAACGATCGCCCCGCCTAAATTTTCCAAGCGTGCTTTGTGAGTAACAAAAGCCTGACTACCTAAAAGTCCTGCTTCTTCTTGGTCAAAAAACGCTAATTGTAAAGTCCGTGTTGTGGGACGGGAACCCAATAACCTTGCAACTTCCAGCATTACAGCTACACCACTGGCGTTATCATCAGCGCCAGGAGAAGAAGCAACAGTATCGTAATGCGCCCCCACGAGAATTGTTTTAGCCGTTTTGTTAGTTCCTAGACGTTCGGCAAAAATATTTACACCGTTGTCGAACTTCTCTAATTTAGGTGTCCAGCCGAATTTTTTTAATTCAGTTGTGATATAAGTGCGAGTACGCGATCGTTCTGTTGTTGTGTAGCGCTGAAAATTCAACTGTTGGATATGGGTTAACAGTCTTTCACCAGAAACTTGTAGGTTAGTGTCAACTTCCTGAGACTCTGGCTGTGGTTCTGGTGTTTGTACTGGAACACTCTGAACAATTTCTGGTGAGGGAGGCTGTTGAAAAAACGTGCTACCTCTGCTACCCACTACCACAACTGTCATCACCACCAACACCATCAGCCAGATCCATTTTTTCATGTGATTTATCCTTGGCTTCCAGACTTAGGGTAGCGCAAATCCCTAATAAGCTGTAAAACATCTACAAAGCATGTTTTGTGGCTGATGGGGAGACTTGTACTGAGCGGAGCCGAAGTATGGGAAGATCGGGATATGACCAGAGGAATTGAGCAATTAAGCAATACTAATTATTTAAATTAAACATTATAAATAATTTGTGAATTTAATATGAACAGGAAATTTAAATACTAATAATGAATAGCTTAGAGCCTATTTATAAACTAAATATTAAGTAGGGTGTGTTACGGCTGTGTAGGAATTTGAGGGTTTAAGAAAGTCTAATTTAACTGCAAAACACCATATTTACAGGTGTGTTACTTACTGCTTTAACGCACCCTACAATTTCAGGTTTACTTTATAAATGGTCTCTTAATAAACTTCATAACGCCGTTATTTCTAACGGTACAAGACAAATAACGAAAAATGGTGCAATTTGAAAATAGTATAAATATCGTAAATTATGGACGCTGCCAAACGCCTTGCTACTCTAAATCGCATCCGCAAACTCAGCCGTTTGATGGATACATCTATACGCATCCCTCTAACAGGTTTTCACATTGGACTAGACCCAATTATTGGTCTAGTTCCAGGTGCTGGTGACTTAATTAGTACAGCGTTTTCAGCTTACATCATATTTTTAGCTACTCAGTTTGGCATCCCAAATCGAGACTTAGCCAAAATGATTTTTAATGTTGGTTTAGAAACAGTGCTGGGTACTGTGCCTTTTGTGGGTGATTTGTTTGATGCTTTTTATAAATCCAACATTAGGAATTTAGCGATTTTAGAGCAACATTTGACAGCGGTTGAACCAGAACTTAAAGAAGTGTCCGATCAACTTTACTCTCGTCAATATCAAGTTTGACAACTTGTCTTTTGACAGAAAGCGCAACTTCACTTAAAGTGCCCCAATGGAGGAGTGCTAAGTACTCAGTACTAAGCAAAAACCAAGAAAAAAAATTTCTTCTCTTCAAAATCTTTATTTTGATACTCAGGATTCATAACTCACAACTGTCGGACTTTTCTTATGGTAGATTTATTGCCGATCGCAATCCTGGGGTTTCTGGGTAGTTTTGGGCATTGCTTTGGTATGTGCGGGCCGCTAACAGTGGCGTTTTCCCTGTCTCATCAGCCAAAAATTTCCTACACAACTTCCCGTGGAGGAACCTCAACCTTAGAAAAGTCCAACAGTTGGCAACAGCAATTAAAGTTTCATATCTTGCTCAATCTCGGACGGATGTTGAGTTATGCTCTAGTGGGCGCTGGTATTGGGGCGCTGGGTTCGGTATTGCTGCAAGGCGGACAACTAGCAGGTATTGGCAGTGATTTCCGGCGTTGGATGGCAATTATCACTGGTGTGATGCTCATCTGGTTTGGCTTGGCACAAATAAAACCAGATTTGCTACCCCACATTCCTGTGCTGCATCCTTTACTAAAAGGCGGTTTACACCATCGCCTCAGCATGGGAATGGTCAAACTTTCGTTAAAAACCAAATGGTGGACGCCATTACTTTTAGGAATGACTTGGGGATTAATGCCCTGTGGTTTCCTATATGCCGCTCAAATTAAAGCCGCTGGAACTGGTAATTTATGGATGGGTACAGCAACCATGCTGGCTTTTGGTCTGGGAACTCTACCCACGATGTTAGGTGTTGCCGTCTCCACCTCTTTGGTGAGTCAAGACAAACGCAGTCAGTTGTTTCGATTGGGTGGCTGGGTTACCCTCGTCATTGGCGTCATCACCTTGCTGCGGACTGGCGACACAATGGTAGATTACACCGGACACGCCGCTTTATTTTGCTTGATGCTGGCCTTAATTGCCCGTCCCATTAGTGGCTTGTGGGCGTCACCACTGCGTTACCGCCGTGCTTTAGGTGTGGGAGCTTTTGTGCTTGCTGTGGCTCACACCATCCACACCATCGCACACTCATTCCAATGGGATTTGACTCGCTTTTCTTTCCTGCCACCACAATTTCAGTGGGGGATGGCTGCGGGTGCTGTAGCATTGATATTAATGTCCCCCGCCGCTTTCACGAGTTGGGAATCATTGCAAAAATCTTGGGGCAAACGTTGGCGACAGATTCATCTATTAAGTGTGCCAGCTTTGCTCTTGAGTGCTATTCACACTGTGTTGATTGGTTCCCATTATCTGGGTTCCTGGCAATCAACTTGGGGAAATAAATTAGCGGCAGTACTGATGGTAATTGTTACCCTTGGAGTTTTGTTAGTACGTTCCCGCTTTTTTTGGTCAAAGTTAGCCCTAGAAAAGTTTTATGTTCCCCCAACTAAATCGCGGTAAATCATTGTTATCTTCTGCCTCCATTCCCACGAGTTTAATCAACAAAGGAACGATTCAGTATTTATTATTCCTGAGTTGCTTAGCCATATCAATAACTAATCTTTCCCCTGCTGCTGCTCATAAAGTAGAAGTCTCTGGAGATGTGGGTGGCACGCTTCACATTGAACCCAACGATAATCCGCGTGCTGGAGAACCCTCCCAAGCCTGGTTTGCCCTTACCCGCAGAGGTGGAAAAGTAATTCCCCTAGCCCAGTGTAATTGTCAATTAGCTGTTTATGCCGAACCCTACGCAGCCGGAGAGCCAGCACTTTTAGAACCAACATTAAAAGCTGTGGCTGTTGAGCGTTATCAAGGCATCCCAGGTGCAGAAATTGTTTTTCCCAAGCCAGGCCTTTATCAGCTGGAACTAAATGGTAAACCAGCCTCCGGAGCAAGATTCAAGCCTTTCGAGTTCAAATTTGAAGTCACCGTAGCCGCTGGTTCGACAACAAATACACGAAATATCCAAAATGTCAATACAGATGTAGCCCAAAATGAAAATCAAAGCTTACCACTTTGGGCGATCGCTCTCCCAATTCTCGGATTTATAGCCATCTTATTTGTTGCATTCCGAGGAATGAGAGGCGGTAGCGAATAAAAAAGTAAAGTAGGGAGACATTTTTCTAGATGTCTCCCTTTGTTTGTATATAAGCAAGACTTACGCACAGCTAACGGAAAATCGCAGGCGCATTAGCGAAGCGGTAGCGACGAAGGAGCGTCAGCGGCTTGCCGCAGGCTACCACTCCAGGCCCAGAGATCGCAAAGAAATGAGAGTTTGAGAGATATTTTGCGTAATTCCTAATAAGGTGATTTCTGATGAAAAAAATACCTATGTTGACGAGTTTCGACACTTCGGCAGGCTACTTGGACTCCGCTCAGTACAAGTCAGTGCATCGCTTCGCTCAACTCTCGACCACTCAGTTGGTTGAGCGAAGTCGAAACCAACGGTTATGGTAATTTTATTACTAGAATTTACCTAAAGACTCAATGATGATCGCTTCTCTAAAGGTGGAGTCCAATCATGTATTATTGCGAAGACAAAAAAGTTATACAGTTATACCCTGTAGGTTGACATGAAAGCATCTACAGGGATTTTTATGGCTAGAATTATTAGCCAATAAGTAATTAATTCCAAAGTTCATCCCGGAAATTAATACTCATCTACAAACTGAGGATGAACCCACAAAAATTCGCGGCGTTTGTTCTGCACCCGCACTAAACCACCAAAACTAGGGTCTTTTTCTTTCAAAAGGGCGTGTAATTCTCGTAAGATAGAGCCTTGGGCGCGGATTGCATCGCCTTCTAACAAAGAAGATTCATTCTTTGACTGTCCAGCCAAAGCCATATCGCTTCCTTTCAAGGTAGACTCGATGGTTTTCTGTCCCAAATCGAGTTGTTCTTCAATGCCTTTGTAGGTAGTGTCATCAAGCACGAATTTGGTTGCGGAAGCTGCGACAGGTAAGACTAGGCTGAGAGTTCCTGTCAACAGTCTGAGAAAGGGAACTGCTTTGGCGAACCACTCACGGGGTAAGTCTATTTCATAGACTCCCTTCTTTTGGTCGTTAGGATTTAAGGCTGGAAGCGGTTGGCGTGCGTGTTCGCACCAGAGGGTGAGCTGAAACTTGGCACTAATCCATTTAGGGCGATCGAAAAATTTCGGATCGACAGGTTTAAAGCTGAACAGACGCGGGCCGTCTTTCGCTTCATCAGTGAGCATCTGCATGAGTGCTGCAAACTCCCCATCGACTTGACTTAAAATCGTGCGCTGCTCCTGAGATAATTTCTGAAAGCGTTCTTCATCTCGACGATCTAAGATAATTAAATCTCGACGGATGACTTTTAGCTCCTCTTTTACAAGGACTCGGAACTGCTCAATACCAATTTCTTGAGATGGAGGTTGAGCTGTTGGCGCGTTATTTAGTAGGCGATCGATGTTTTGCCATTCACCACAGCCTGAAACAGGACACGGGTAATCATGGCGATTCTTCTTTTTGCTCTCAATTAATTTCTGTACCTCAAACATTCCGTGTCCGGGTGCATTCATGGTGCAAGGTGCAATGCAGGGAACCATGACGTTACAACGCAACCCTTCCCAGAAATTTTCAACTAGCCATTTAATCTCTTCAGTGAGATAAGATAGGAAGCGTTCGGGATAAGCTGCCCGCACTGTGATTTTTACATCAGTGCCAAGATACTCCAGCAATGCCCGACCGTTGTAGTCATTATCTAACATTAAGCCTCGTTGCCAGTGGATGCTATTTTCGTAATTTGTCCGCCCCAGTGAATATTTGTGCAAGCGAACAATTAACTGGTAAAACAATCCTTCTGCAACTGCAAACTGTCCCCGACTGTCCACAATGCGGCAGATTTGCACCTGTTGTCTGTCTCCGGGTTCTGGTTGCTCTCCCCAATTGGGTAACGGTTCTGGGCGTTGGTCGGGAACGAGTTGAGCAATGAGGCTAGTATTGCTGGGTTCTGATGGATTGAAAACCACTTTGTAGGACAGATCGAAGCGTTCCATCAGTCGCAAAAATACCGGATGGAGTTTTTTTGGGTAGCCTTCTTCGCCTGCAAATGGCGGATTGCTCCACAACTGACTGAGATGCTCAAATTCCACCAAACCGTTGCGTTTGCGTGTCATTTCATCATCCAGCACGAAGCTGATTGCTTTTGCCAGCCAGTCGGGTTTGAGGATGACGATATCGCGTAGTGTTGGGTCGTAATGGTAATGAATGAAATGCCCCAAAGTATGGGAGATGCGAAGGAATAGTTCTGCCTGCTTCTCATCAATGCCGTTTTCAGCACAGATGGCAATAACATCATCGTAGGGCAGATAGGGTTTATCGCTTTTTTGCAAAGTTTCTCTCACCTGCTGCCACTTTGCGGGAACGGATCGCCCCATTTCGGGAAGAGATGCGGCGACACAAGCAATAGCTTCTTTTAATTGTGCAATTCCGGTGCAATGTATTGTATCGTCTTTGGGTTTGCTGTCTACATGGAAGAAATCGATTATTGTATCTTTGCCGAATTGGTTTAGTATTTCTTGTCTGTCAATATCTGGTTGTCGCTGTCCTGGGCCGCCGTGGGTTGCAACTACCAGCACCTTCGCCTCCGGTTCTCGATTCTTGATTAGCGTAATCCACTCTTTAACAAAGCCTTGCTGGGGGCCCTCCCGTGGCTTCCACACCACTAGATAAACGGCTGGCGCACTGAAAAACAACTGGTGCGTCGGTCGATAAACCCGTTGACCGCCAAAATCCCAACCATTTAAAGTGATTTCTGTGCCAGTGTGGGTATCGGTAACGATTACAGGCTTAATCTCAATCCCATGAGTCGTGGGGCGACCGTCTACCCATTCATCTCCCCGCAATGCTCCCAACAAACAACTTTTGCCTACTTCACCCTCACCAATCAGGATTAGTTTGGCTTCATTAAGTATTATTTGTGCTTCTGCTTTAGCACGTAGGTATTGTAAGACCGCTTCTACACCTTGTTTGTAAGCAGCAGCAAGATCAGGATTGAAGGGATTATCGCTGAGATCGAGCGTTTTCAGGTTAAGAAGTTGTCCTAAAGTTACTGGTAAATCAGTTAGCTGGTTTGTAGAAATTTGTAGAGTTTCTAGTGAGCGGAGTTCGCCTAACCAGTCAGGTAAAGAATTTAATGAGCAATTACTGAGTCCAAGTAACTTCAACTTCGTCAAACGACTAATGCACTCAGGGATCTGACCTAGCGGATTACCATAGGCTTTATCTTGTAACTCTCCTAACCAAAGAATTTCCAGATTTTTCAATTCGCCAAATGAATCTGGAAGTGATTGAAGCTTATTATCGAGTAGTTCCAAACAATTTAATTTTGTTAGTTTACTTATGGATACTGGTAGAGTTTTAAGTTGATTTTGAGCAAGACCAAGGTCTTGTAACTCGGTCAGGGATGCAATTGTCTCTGGCAATTCAGTCAACTGATTTGCATAAAGGTAAAGCGTTTGCAACTGGGTTAGAGATGCGATCGCCTCTGGTAGTTTCTTCAGTTGGTTGTAGGATAGGTTAAGTTCTTGCAACTGAGTCAGGGATGCGATCGCTTGTGGCAGTTGGGTTAGTTGGTTGCTGGAAAGGTCAAGCACTTGCAACTGAATCAGAGATGCGATCGCTTGTGGCAGTACCGTCAGTTGGTTATTGGAGAGATCGAGATTTTGTAACTGAGTTAGGGATGCGATCGCTTGTGGCAGTACCGTCAGTTGGTTGCTGGAGAGGTAAAGCTGTTGCAACTGAGTCAGGGATGCGATCGCTTGTGGCAGTACCGTCAGTTGGTTCCTCGAAACGTTAAGCACTTGCAACTGAGTCAGGGATGCGATCGCCTCTGGCAGTGTCGTTAGTTCGTTATTGTAGAGGTTAAGCACTTGCAACTGAGTCAGGGATGCGATCGCCTCTGGTAGTTCCGTCAGTTGGTTTTGTGAGAGATCAAGTGTTTGTAACTGAATTAGGGATGCGATCGCTTCTGGCAGTACCGTCAGTTGGTTGCTGGAGAGGTAAAGCACTTGCAACTGAGTCAGGGATGCGATCGCCTCTGGCATTTCAGTGAGTCCCATACCACTGAGATCGAGTTCTATTGCACCTTCTCGCTGTGCTTTTTCAATGCGCTGCTTTACTTCTTGAGAAACCTTATCCCGTGCCATGACTAAATCCTTTCTCTAACTACCAAAATGGAAGTAATAGCCAGATTGTTTCTGTGTAAAAGCATATACAGGTGCTTTAACCAGAAATCTAAGCCTAACATTGCCACAAACAGCGAGCAACGCCAAGGATAAAAATAGAGCAAACACCTGTAAGCCAGGATTTTCTATAACTTTCACTCTATGAAATCTGAGACACAAGCTTCATGCCAACAACTGAAGCCATCTCTCACCGTGCATGATTTGTGCAATCTTTTGGAACGCTGAATTTAGTCAAACGAGAGATGAACTGCGATCGCACTCTCTGTGATGGCACCTGTTCAAGTTTTACAAGGATGTTGAAAATTCAGAAGGAGTGTTCCCTGAGCGAAGTCGAAGGGAACACTTTGGTTAGAGAAGACTTTTTCTAATAGAAAGCGATCGCGCAAATCGACTTATGGCTTATATGTACATTCTTGAATGTGCTGATAGTAGTTACTACACGGGTAGTACAACGGATCTTGAGCGGCGGCTGTGGCAACATCAACAAGGTAAAGGCGCAAACCACACAGCAAAACGGTTGCCTGTGAAGCTAGTTTTCTGTGAGTATTATCAGTCTGTGGTGGATGCTTTTGAGCGTGAGAAGCAGGTGCAAGGTTGGAGTCGCAAAAAGAAGCAAGCTCTAATTTCAGGGGATACAAATTTGTTGCATGAGTTAGCCGAATGTCAAAATGAAACTCATTACAGTAGGTTGGCAAACTTAGACACTTAGACACTTCGGTATGGTTCGACTTCGCCCACCAGCCGCTCGCCACATTAGACATATTGCAAAAGTTACTTTTGCAATATGTTGGGGAAAGGTGAAAGGTTAAGAGGGAAGGGAAAATTCTATCCTTTCCCCTTTACCCCACTTATGCAAGAAGTCTATTGCTTTGCTCAACCATCACCAGAACGCTCCCTGAGCGAAGTCGAAGGGAGCATTCACCCAAGTTGTAGCAACCTTTATTGATGCCGCTTTTGATGCCACTGCCACGCATGAGCCACAATATCTTTGATGGATGGATATTGAGGTTGCCAGTTTAAGATTGTTCTGGCTTTTTCGGCGCTACCAATCAGAATTGGAGGATCGCCAGGACGGCGATCGCACTCTTCAACTTTTATCCTAGCTCCTGTCACCGCCTCGGCTGCTGCAATCGTTTCTCTGACAGAAAAGCCGCTACCATTACCCAAATTAAAAACTTCGCTATCGCCACCTTTTAATAAATATTCCAATCCCAAAATATGAGCATCTGCTAAGTCGTTCACATGAATATAATCGCGAATACAAGTACCATCGGGTGTAGGATAATCAGTACCGAAAATTGAAATTGACTCTCGTTTGCCTAAAGCTGTCAGCAATACCAAGGGAATCAAATGTGTTTCTGGTTCGTGATCCTCGCCCAGTAAACCTTCGGGATTAGCACCAGCGGCATTAAAATATCGAAAACGTACTGATTTGAAACCGTAAGCCGTATCAAAATCAGTCAGAATCCGCTCCACCATCAACTTAGTAGCCCCATAAGGATTAATCGGATTTTGGGGATGGGTTTCTGGAATTGGCACGTATTCCGGTACACCATAGGTGGCACAAGTGGAAGAAAATACAAATTTATTAACAGAAGCCGTCAACATGGCCTCCAACAAAGTGAGAGTCCCAAGGACGTTATTGCGGTAATATTTGGCAGGGTCAGTTACCGACTCTCCTACGTAGGCGTATGCAGAAAAGTGCATCACCGCGCTAATATCGTGGGTTTTGAATAGGTGGTCGAGTAGAGAGCGATCGCCTGTATCGCCTACTATAAGTTCTACTTCTAATACCTTTTCTACTAAATCGCGATGTCCGTACACCAAATTATCAAGAATCACAACGTTATAACCTGCTTGCTTGAGAGCTAGCACCGTATGAGAGCCAATATACCCAGCTCCCCCTGTTACTAAGATGGTAGGCTTTCCAGACAACATAGTTTTTCCTTTTAAGTTCATAACTACTGAATTAATTTAACTAATTCCGTGAAATTCCCCACAGCTCAATAGATAACTATAGAGTGGCGATTGTGAGAGCCTATGCGGTAGGCTAGTTTACTTTACTGGTGCTACATTACTCTTCTGGAAATTTATAAATAATAGACGCAGTGTCAAAAAATTGCACTAAAATCACTACGACGGTAGTCTTTCGGTGTGAGGTTTGAGGTATTTCAAGTCAAATGGTGCAATTACAATTTGACGATAGAATAAATCCATTTCCCGAAACCTCTAGGCTAAACTCTTACGGGTTAGCTAGTTGACACCTGTGGCTCATGCTTAGACAGTACCTTTGGTGGGTATTTTCCGACCAATGCATTGTCTTTACAAGATCCCACTGTTGTCGGGAAAAATTTCGGTAGTTCCTTGGAGGGAAGCCATAACTTTGCTGAGCAATGCTCAAGTCAAAAAAGTGGCACAAAACCCCAATCAAAGCGGACTGCCTCACCACCGTACTGGCTCACCGCACCAGAAAATTTGAGAGTTAATCTATGTTTCTATTGCTAAGCCGGGTACTGTTGTGGCTGCTGATTGGCACAATCGTATATTCTCTGTTCCAGCGATTTTATCCTTCTGGAACTTTTGTAGGGCGATTAATCTTAGTCATTATGTTGGTAATCGTAGCCCTATCGTTTCTCAACCCCAATGAACCAGCTGTGGCGTCGTTGTGGAGGATGATATCTTTTCCACTCAAGCCTCTGGGAGCCTCTGTGTTAATGATGATTTTTGCGGCTCAAAGAATCAAAGGAGGCGGGATAGACAAACCAGGAGGATACTTAGTAGGCTGGGCACTAACGATTTTGCTGTTGGCCAGTACACCAGCAGTGGCTTATTTTCTTTATAGAGCGCCTTTAGGAGCAACTAATGTATCAACACCAGAAACATTAGTAGCTTTAGGACAACCAACCAGCACAGGCAATGTTTCAGATGTGACGGGGAATAACATTCTTTCTTATAATTTGAGAGTGCCTCCATACTTAATGCAAGGAAATCCTCAAGAAATTCGGACACGCGGTTTACGACTTGAAGACTTTGTACCTAATGCAGAAACCTTGCAATTGACCACAAGAACTTGGGAAAGTTATCTCACAGAAATTTACAGGTTCTTGCGTGTTCAGCGGTAAAAAAGTAAAAAAGAAATACTCAAAAGGTCGCAACCCACTTTCTAGTACTGCTTTCTTTAATAGGTAGCAGTACTAGTGACCGGAATAGCTTAGGCTATGATTGCCGCCAAGCATTATTCCCTCAGCTGCCTTGTGGGAATAGCGGTTAATTTAGGATGATAAAGTTGCAAAATTGCTTTAATGGCAAAATCTCGAAGACTCGCTAAACTCGGTGCTTACCTTCGACCCCATTGGCGGGAAGCGTCTTTAGGCATTCTCGCTCTGTTGTCTGTGAATGCCCTTGGCGTTTATATCCCTTGGCTGATTCGTGATGGCGTTGACAAACTATCAAAAAGCTTTAGCTGGAATCAGATACTACATTACGTAGTTATTATTGTATTGCTCAGTTCCGCAATGTGGCTAATGCGTATGGCTTCACGCATTTGGCTATTTGGGGTGGGGCGTCAGGTGGAATTTGACCTCAAACAAAGGATTTTTGAACACTTACTGAAGCTCGAACCGTCTTATTTTGCCAGTAATACTGCTGGCGATTTGATTAGTAGGGCTACCAGTGATGTGGACAATATCAAGCGGTTGCTGGGTTTTGCCGTGTTGAGTTTGGCAAATACAGTTTTTGCCTACGCTTTGACACTGCCAGTAATGCTAAGAATTAGTGTAGAGCTGACACTAGCTTCTTTGGCAGTGTACCCTTTTATGTTCTTGTTGGTGAGTTTGTTTAGCGATCGCTTACGCAAACAACAAGCAGCAGTGCAAGAGCAACTCTCTGATATCAGCGAACTCATCCAAGAAGATATTAGTGGTATTGCTCTAATTAAAATCTACGCCCAAGAAGCCAACGAGCGCCGAGCTTTTGCCCAGAAAAATCAGCAACTATTAACTGCAAATTTGGAGCTGGCAAAAAGCCGCAATACACTTTTTCCATTAATTGGCGGTTTAGCTAACGTCAGTTCCCTAGTAATTATTTGGCTAGGTGCAACGCGGATGTCTTCTGGGACGCTTCAGATTGGGGACTTTCTCGCACTCTTAATTTATGTAGAGCGTTTAGTGTTCCCTACTGCTCTTTTAGGGTTTACAATTAGCACCTACCAACGAGGTGAAGTAAGTATAGACCGGCTGGAATCTATTCTCAGTGTGACACCGCAAATTCAAGACACACCCGATGCTATACATCTAGAAATGGATGAACTCAAAGGAGAAGTGACGGCAAAAAATCTCAGCTACACTTATCCTGGTTCCGTGACTCCAGCCTTAGCAAATGTTAACTTTACCATTGCTCCGGGGGAAACCGTGGCAATTGTTGGGGCAATTGGTTCGGGAAAATCTACTTTAGCCAATGCTTTACCGCGTTTGTTGGATATTGAACCAGAACAATTGTTTTTAGACGGACACGACATTACTCACATAGCCTTGGCAGATTTGCGGAGTGTGATCGCCTATGTTCCCCAAGACAGTTTTCTTTTTAGTACCACAATCAAAAATAATATCCGCTACAGTGACCCAGTTAGCGAACAAGAAAGGGTAGAGTTAGTAGCTAAACTAGCTCAAATTGATGCAGAAATTAATAATTTTCCCCAGCAATACGAAACCATCGTTGGCGAACGCGGTATTACTCTTTCTGGCGGTCAGCGCCAACGTACTGCTTTAGCTAGAGCTATGCTGGTGGATGCACCAGTATTAATTTTAGATGATGCCCTCTCCAGTGTAGATAATCAAACAGCTACACAAATTCTCAAAAATCTGTCTGGTGGTACGCAGAAAAAAACGGTGATTTTCATTACTCATCAATTATCTGCTGCTGCTGCTGCTGACCGGATTTTTGTTATGGAAAAGGGAAAAATTGTGCAGATGGGAAGTCACTTAGAACTTGTGCAACAACAGGGACTTTACAGAAATTTGTGGAGCCAGCATCAAGTTGAGGAATTACTGCATTAAAGGGCAACAGGGAACAGGGAACAGGGAACAGGTACTGTCTGTGACGGGGGATTTAAGCCCCCGTCAAGACCTACCGCCTGTAAGCGGGGGACTCAGACCCAAGGGTGGGGAGAGGGAACGAACGGACGAACTGTTAAGAGTTCCCTCTCCCGAAGGGAGTTAAAGAAGAATTCAAAATTCACGCATTATGTGGATTAGACGCTAAAACCCTTGATTTATTGTTGTAGACCCCAGGGCGAACAGCCGTTCGCCCCTACCCCGCTGTAAATATTTGGAACAGGCGGCTAGACATCTTCAAACAAAATCTGTGGTTTTGTAATTGCCAAAGGAATGGCAATGTTAATTGATCTGTATGAAAAAGCTTTTGTTTATTTGTAGCCAAAATAGATTGCGAAGTCCTACCGCCGAAGCTGTGTTTGCTGAATATGAAGGCTTAGAAACCGATTCCGCAGGTTTAGTACCGCTACGCCCAAGTACCAGTTTCTACAGAGGCGATCGCTTGGGCTGATATTATCTTTGTTATGGAAAAATCGCATAAAAATAAGCTATCAAAAAATTTTCAGCACTGCCTTAAAGAGAAAAAGATTATATGTTTAGATATCCCAGATGAATATGAATATATGGAACCAGCTTTAATTGAGTTGTTAAAACGGAAGGTGCTACCTTTATTAAAAATAAAACACTGAATATAAAAAATTAATTAATACAAATTATTTAATAAATAAAGTAAATATACGGATTTATCTATTAACAACCTGATTTTTTGGTTATATTACCAGCCAGTAATGAAACATGATACAAAATTGGCATAGCAAGTATTGTTTAAAATTTTGGCAATAGCTTTGTAGCAAAAGCTTTGAATCCAAAATTCTTTCACCTAAAATCCAAAATGGATATTACCAGTTATCAATGTTTGCTGATAACTGTTGGCTGTTGACAGATTTATTATGGTAATTTTTAGTTTTTCTCTCAGCATAGATATAGTAATGCTATGCCTTTATCTTGTTTCTGGAGTTTGTTGGAGAATTAATAAAGTATTGTATACCTCCCGTTTTAAATTATTGTTATTTTGCAGTTCTATAGTAATTTTGTTGAAGCGATCAATGCTTAAACCATTATCTTCGACAATTTTTTGAGAGCGGGTACAGTAATTGACTGCAATATCTTGAGCTTTCCTGGGAAGACCATTAATGCTGTTAGAATCATTACAAACAATCTTAGGAATTTCGCCACTGCCAATAAGTTTTTTAATTTCTTCAAACGCGTTTTGACGTGCTGGTTCCATTGCTAGCACAGCTTGGGCATAGCTTTTGATTTCTGTATTGTTAACTGGTGGAGTTTGACCGTAAGCTTTTGAACTTGATGAAAAACCGTTGGAAATCAAACCCACAGTGGCTACAAAACCAAAAAAGAATGATTGGGAAACGATTCGCTTTCGGTTAGATTGAGAAAAGAAACGGGAAATTTTCTTCATATTGGGTGTAACACAGAACTACATTAGGGATCTTATAAGAACTTTGAATTATTTTCTGATTAGGAAGTTCCAGTAACTGCCTAATATATCAAGCTTTTATATTTATTGTGAACTTCCTCTACATACTTGACAAAGTTCAATTACTTTAGTTTGGAGTGCTGACATTTCTGATACTCCTTGTTTGAGGCTCACTTCTAATTCCAGTAGTAGAGGTAAGCAAGAGATTAATTGCTCCACAGAAAGGAGCTTGATTTCTTGCTGTAGGAAGTAGATGCGTTTGGGGTTACCGATATCAGCAGCTTGAGCGATCGCTTCTTGATTTCGCTCACCACTTTCCATCATAATCTTTACCCATAGCCAAGTGCGAAATTGTCCAATTAATGTAGCAACTATCCGTAATCCTGGTTCGGCAGCATTGCTGAGATCGGCTAAGGTAATCAAAGCTTTTGCGGTGTCTCCTGTTCTAATTGCTGCTGCTAATTGTAAACTATTTTGGGTAGTATTTCTTACTAACTTACTGACAATATCTACATCTAAAGGTTTGTTGCTACCTTGGGCATATAGACGTAGTTTTTCCATTTCGTTGTAAAGAAGGCGTGTATCATTTCCTACAGATTCAGCCAACAATTCAGCAGTTTTGGCAGTCAGTTTTACCCCCAGAGTTTGAGCTGCTTGGTTAACAGATTGCACCAATAACTCGGTTTTCCAAGGAGGAATCAGTGGAAACTCTCGGAATTCGGTAGCAAATTGTTTTAACAATTTCGTAGACTTGAGGCGTTCATCTGGTTTATTACGGGTAGTGAGTAATAAAAAAGAATTTTCAGGGATTGCTGGTAGCGATCGCTTGAATTCTGCCAACACATTGTCAGGACAGTGCTGACAAAAAGTAGTGTTAATCAGCCAAACCAAGCGTCCACCAGCGCCAAAAGATGGCGTCATCGCCTGATTTAACCCCTGGATTGCAGCATCAGCTTGTTCTGGTGGAAATGCAGTGTAGTTAAAACTAACCCATTGGGCATCGAGGACGCGATGGCGCAGCATAGCGATAGCTTTTTCCATCGCAAAATCATCCTCACCCCAGTAAACGTAAATTGGCATAAATTAATCTCCTAATGGGCATTGGGCATTGGACATGATGGGGCATTGGGCATTGAGAGTAGAGGATGAGTCTTTCATACTCGCTGACGAGTTTTTGAAACTTGTGAATCCAGTTCGGCTTTCCACATGCCCTATGCCCCATGCCCCATGCCCAAAAACTAAATACTTTTGAAATCATTCTCTGAATCCTGATAATTTTCCCTAAAATCTATCAAGTGAGAGCGTGAGGCTATGAAGATTGGACGACAACTATCAAACTTACTTAAATCGGTTGGCACGCTTGACGTTGCCGGAAGCCTACAAATCCCAAGCCCAGCATATCCAGGAATCTTCTAAATTCCAGATCAACTCTGGGGTGAGAGAAGCAGCTGCCTTTCCTGGCTATACGTTAATTACACCGCCTGCTGAAGAAGAATCAGAAAACTCTGCTTTCTATGGCAAATTACAGATTTACCAACAGGAACTTTTGCAGTTACCTGTAAATCGTGATTTGATTGTGCCCGTACCTCCTGCTAGCTTCCATCTGACTTTAGCGGATTTAATTTGGGATAATGCCTTTCTTGACGCCCGCGAAAAAAATCCTCAATTCGATGAAGAGTTACACTCTTGTTTAGGTGAAATCTTCCAGCAATATCAACAATCGATGACAAATAGGAATCATCCTATCAAATGGGAAATGCTGGGATTGATACTGATGCCAAGAGCTATAGCTGTTTGTTTAGTACCTAAGGATCAACGCTCCTATGATGAAATTATTCAATTTCGCCGAACAATTTATCAAAATCCGAAGTTAATCGCTTTGGGTATTGAGCAGCACTATCACTTTACAGCACACATTACATTAGCCTATTTTGGTGAAATTCCATCTGATTTAGACCGTACAAACTTCAGTACGCTTCTTTCTGGGTTAAATCAACAATGGTTGTTGAATTTGCCAGAATTTTCCATCGATCGCGTAGAGCTGCGTAAGTTTGATGACATGACACGTTACGATCGCCAACCAGATTGGCCGGTTTTACAATTTTGACCTGACACTAGTATTTTTCAACAAATAAACTTGTCTTGAAAATAGGGTATTGGGCATCGGGCATCGGGCATTGGGCATTGGGCATTGTAAAAGAATTTTTTAGTAGGTGCGTTATGCCCAAGGCTAACGCACCGTTTTATTTTATTTTTATGATGAACCGTCAACATAGCTAGCTAGCCCCCAATCCTCAGTTCAACTGCGGCGATCGCACTCGGCAATGCGGTATTGTATTATCACCTAAGTTATTTAGCAGAATAATTCCGTCTCAATTTCTCAAAAATCCAGGCTAAACATTGCACTTTTAAGAAAAATCCTTTAGCAATCAGTATATAAGGCTGGGATGAGACAACCCGAAAGTCAAAAGAGTATCACCTATACCCGCGTTATCCACTTAAGCCATGTCATTGATTTGGATATTCCCCAATGGCCTGGCGATCCCCCAGTAGAATTTGAAACTGTGGCTGAATCCAATAACGATGGTTATTACCTGCGGCGTTTTTCCTTGGGGGAACATAGCGCCACCCACATGAACGCCCCGAATACTTTTTATAGTCATAGTATCGGAATTGACCAATACCCAGCCCGTTCCTTGGTGGTATCTGCGGTAGTTATAGATATCCGGGAAGCGGTGAAAGTTAATTTTAATTATGCCCTAACAATAGCCGATGTTCTGGCTTGGGAAGCACAACATGGTGAAATTCCCGCCGACTGTGTAGTTATATTGAATACTGGTTGGCAAAAAAAGTGGTTTAATAAAAATGCCTTCTTCAATCAGGATGCTGAAGGAATCAGCCACTTTCCTGGGTTTGGTAGCGATGCCACCCAATTTTTACTTGAACAACGGCAAATTGCTGGAGTTGGAATTGATACTCATGGTGTAGACCCAGGACAGGATACCAGCTTTGCTACTAACCGCTTGGTATTAGAACAACCGCGCATTGTGCTAGAGAATCTCACCAATTTAGATCAACTGCCACCATTAGGTACTACTCTAGTGATCGCACCTCTAAGATTACGTGGTGGTTCTGGTTCTCCTGTGGGGGTTTTGGCCTTCGTACCTTAAAGCAAAGAATTCAGAATTCAGGAGTCAGGAGTCAGAAATCAGAATTGAGAATTGAATCTGGCTGGCTAATGAATATTGGTTTACAGCAGTTTTCATGTGTTGCGATCGCAATTGTATTTCTTCCTTTGCACCTTTACACCTAAGAACGTGGGAACTCCCAAAGCCGAGTGCGTAACATAAAAACCTAACTCCTGAATTCTGACTCCTGAATTCTGAATTCTGGATTCTGACTTGACGATAACGTAGAAAGTAAGCAAACTTAGTACCAAAATCCACTGAATTATCAGTCGGAGGTTTTTGTGATGATAACTCCGCTTTCTTGCCGCAATTTCATAAATGGTGAATGGTTGACTGCTATAGGGGAAGCAACTCTCGAAAGCCGCAACCCTGCTGACAGAAACCAACTGGTTGCTACATTTCCCCGTTCCCAAGTTAAAGATGTAGATACAGCAGTAGCCGCCGCCCGTAAAGCCTACCAAACTTGGCGTCAAGTCCCAGCCCCAGCCAGGGCAGAATATATTTTTCGCGTCGGTGAAATATTACTCCAACACAAAGAAGAACTTGCCCAATTAATCAGTCGAGAAATGGGTAAACCCCTGACAGAAGCTAGGGGAGATGTGCAAGAAGGTATTGACTGCGCCTTTTACAGTGCTGGGGAAGGAAGGCGACTTTTTGGGCAAACTACACCCTCGGAAATGCCGAATAAATTCGCCATGACGGTACGAATGCCCATTGGTGTTTGCGCCTTAATTACCCCGTGGAATTTTCCGGTGGCCATTCCTTGCTGGAAAGCTATGCCAGCATTAGTTTGTGGTAATACAGTCATCCTCAAACCTGCTGAAGATACACCTGCTTGTGCAACTAAATTAATTGAAATTTTCCAACAAGCAGGTTTACCGCCAGGAGTAATTAACCTGGTGCATGGCGTGGGAGAAGAAGCGGGAAAAGCTTTAGTCGAACATCCCAATGTTGATTTAGTGTCCTTTACTGGTTCTTCCCAAACCGGCGCTTTTGTGGGGGCGACTTGCGGACGCACTCACAAGCGGGTTTGTTTAGAAATGGGCGGCAAAAACGCCCAAGTTGTAATGGAAGATGCCGATTTGGAACTGGCTTTAGATGGTGCGGTGTGGGGTGCTTTTGGCACAACCGGTCAACGCTGTACCGCTACCAGTCGCCTCATTTTGCATCGGGATATCAAAGAAAAATTTACTGCTATGCTTTATGAGCGTGCTAGTAAGTTACGCTTGGGTGCTGGCAATGACCCCAATACAGATATCGGGCCGATAATTAATGAAAAGCAACTTCTACAGGTAAGCAAATATTTAGATATTGCCCGTGAAGAAGGAGCAAAAGTTTTAATTGGTGGGGAAATCGCATCTGAAGGCGAATTAAAAAATGGTTACTTCTTTCAACCGACTATTTTGGATGAGGTAACTCCCAACATGCGCGTTGCCCGTGAAGAGATATTCGGCCCAGTGGTGGCATTAATTGAAGTGAGTTCTTTTGCAGAAGCGATCGCCATTGTCAATGATACCAAATACGGTCTTTCCTCTTCTGTTTACACCCGCGATATCAACCGCGCTTTTACTGCCATGCGCGACATCGAAGCTGGCATCACTTACATTAACGGCCCCACTATCGGTGCAGAAGTACACTTGCCTTTTGGTGGCGTCAAACAAACCGGCAACGGCCACCGCGAAGCCGGCACCACTGCTTTAGATGTATTCACCGAATGGAAAAGCGTTTATGTTGACTTTTCTGGAAATTTGCAACGCGCCCAAATAGACAACAGAAATAATTCCTAATGGGGCATGGGGCTTGGGGCATGGGGCACTTGTACTGAGCGTAGCCGTTGGCGCAGCCTCTCGCAGAGAAGTATGGGGCATGGGGCATAGCGTATGAAATCGGGGGAATAATTCTAAACTCCTAACTCCTAACTCCTAACTCTTAACTCTTAACTCCTAACTCCTAACTCTTAACTCCTAACTCCTAACTCTTAACTCCTAACTCCTAACTCTTAACTCCTAACTCCCACGTGCCTTAAATCATCATTAATTCTAAAAAAC
>Ga0314811_100052_pt1 | contig 19664 bp, 14 predicted proteins | sample STEome_7_FD_202340 | JGI IMG/M metagenome (GOLD analysis project Ga0314811, IMG submission 202340) | Metatranscriptome of soil surface biofilm microbial communities from soil inoculated with nitrogen-fixing consortium DG1, State College... ...
AGTGGTTATTGGAAGGCAGACAAGGAGAATCTACATAGGACATATACAAAAAAAAGGTGAAATAACATGACTGTCATTTCACCTCAGATGCAAGGATTTTCACGCCAAAAAAATGATTTTCTAGATAAGGTAATTTACTGTTAATCGTTGACAGTCAACTGTGAACAGTCAACAGTCAACAGTCAACACTGATATTGTTCACAAATGAAATAGAATTTCTATAGTTAATTAGTTAGATAATACTTCAGTCCGAGAGCTACTTAAGCGGGTTAGTTCTGCTGCTGTTGTGCCAAAAACGGTAGGAATAGATTGCTCTGGACGGCACAACAAACTTTTGGCAACTTGAAGCATAGAAATACCCATATTGCCAAAGGATTTTTGATACTGAATTATGGACTGAATTGCTTGAATTAATGCCAAGCCAGAAAATTGCACAACTCGCTGAATAAAATCAGGATAGTGAACCAAAATTTCTGGAAAGGACTCTAAATAAGCGCTAATCAGAGCATAAATAGAAGGTTGCAGCGATTCTAGGGGAGTGGTAGCTAGGCGCAGAGATTCATCGATGGTCATCTCTTTACTAACAATTAAGCTATTGAGCCAAATTTGCAGATAACTAGCGATAATACTTCCTAAATCAAAAGCTGGATCTCCCCAAGACGATCGCTCCCAATCAATTAGCCGTACAATACCGTTTGTTGATACTTCGGCTTCAGGGAATGACTGCTCCCAATCTTGATGCAATAAAATGTTGTTGAGTTTGAGGTCGTTGTGCGTTAAGCATCGCGGTGCAAAAGCTGTACTCAATTCTCTGAGTGCTTGTCCCAAGCTATCATATCGCTGATACAGTGCAAAAAATTTCAATCCATCAGCAGGTACTAAACCAAAAATTTCCGGCCCGATATGCTCCAATTTGCGAATCAAGAGCAATACCAAATCGGATTTGATATTATCGGCATTTTGAGAGAAGAAATCCTGATATTTTTGGGAATTGAAGGTTTCGCGATGAATTTTTGCAATACAACTACCAATTGCTGCTGCGATTGTGGGAGGGAATATATTTCCCTTCATATAGAAATCGTTTAAATCGCGATAATTATCTAGGTATTTAAAGACAATAACCGAATTTTCTCTATCAAAATGAAGTACTTCAGGCAAAAATGGTTTTGTGTAATTCAGTTCGGGAAATTTTTGTAATAACTCTTGAATTCGCCACTCATCTAAAAACTCGCCTGCTGTTTTTCCATCATGGTTGTGCCGTTCTTGCTTCACAAGAAGCTTATCACCGTCTGACAGGGTGATTAATAAATTAAAGTTTTTTGCAGGTACAACCTCAATATTCGTCAGAGATTGCTGTGATTGAGTCAATAAATCACGCTCAACTAAATAATCAAAAACATTGTTGGAGTTCAATATAAATGTCATACGCTATCAAATATGAGTACTAAGCTTAAACAGTAGAGTTTTCAGTAAAAGAAATCTTTTGTCTTCTATGATTTTAGGCAAAAGAGAAGATTATAGACTCCATTATGAAAATGTTTCCTTCGCCAAAACTAAAACTTTTATGTCCCAGTGAAAGCAATACGGTTCGGATAAGCAGTATGAACTTCCCTTGTGGTCTGGGAAAAGGTTAAGGGGTAAGGGGATTTAGATGTATTTGAAACCTTTCCCCTTCCCCCTTTCCCCTTCCCCCTTTCCCCTTCCCCCTTTTCCCTTCCCCCTTCCCCCTTTCCCCTTTCCCCGAACCGTATGGGGATTGGGGGACAAGGGGGACAAGGTAAATTGTCGTTTCTATTCAAGACAGAAGCGATGCCTACGGCTGGCTACGCCTAGGCTGCAATTCAAATTTTGAACAGCAACTAAAACATTTATGCCCTAAAAACTTTTTTGTCTGGAGATGGCGCTGTTATTGTTGTTGATTCCCAGTGTCTCGCCTGATAAACAAAGCGCGGTAAACAGGTTCGCCCTTATTTTGAGTATATATTTCTCGCTCTGTGGCTACTGGTAGGGGGTTTGCGGCTAGCCATTCTTCTGTACCGACTTGCTGATAAGCTGGGTGAACGGCAAAGCGATCGCGCATTTCCACAGCCACAAATTCCATATCGGATTGCAGAAATACAACTCCCCCAACCGCCAGATAATTAGCTAATTCTGCCACTAGTTCGGGTTGGACTACACGACGTTTCGCATGGCGGGTTTTAAACCAAGGATCGGGAAATTGAATTGTCACCCGTTGCAAACTTCCTGGAGGTAATGAAGATAAAAGCGATTTCAAGGAATTATTGACATTGCAAAATAAGTAATGCAAATTTGTTAAAGCTAACTGAGAACGTAACTTATTGGCCTCCACCACCAGCGGTTCCCGAATTTCTAAGCCGAGAAAATTCCAGTTTTGTTCTATCTTGGCCATATTCAACAAAAACAGTCCTTTAGCACAGCCAATATCTAAATGTAGAGATTGATTTGGCTTGGCATAAACTTTTTCCCACTCAAGAGGACTTACTGGTGTTTGATACTTTTGGGCGAGTGGGTTCACATGTTGGCGGACTCGGACTGCTGCCAAAATTTACTCTCCTAATTCGTAATTCGTAATTTTTAGTCTTGAAGACCACCACATCTAGGATTTGATGGGATATTAAAACCGTTTATACTGCTATGAAAAAGTCAGCTACATCGGCCATTCATCTAAAATTAATTCTGAATTCTGAGTCTTGATTGCTGAATTCTATTTTGTTCATATTTTTTTGATTTTTTCAAATTGAATACATCTGATAGGTTTTAAAGTCAATTGTTACTATAGCGTGTAATCGATGCTCAATGTGTACAAATGTTAAATGAGCGCACTGCTGAGCAGGAATATAAAGTAAGGGTTATACTTTTTGAAAAAGACTTGTTTTAGCTCCTTCTTTTAACATTTTCCTAAATCGATGACTCTCAATTTTCGTTTTGCGATCGTCAGTGACTTACACCTAGCACTTCCCCACACAATCTGGAATCATCCTAGTCGGTTTCATCTGGTGGAAGTCAGCATCTCGGCTTTTGAAAGTGTACTAGAACATTTAACACAACTCGATTTAGATTTTCTGTTGTTGCCAGGAGATTTAACCCAGCACGGCGAAAGAGAAAATCACGCTTGGTTGCAACAGCGCTTAGCTAAGCTACCTTTTCCCGCCTATGTTGTTCCTGGCAATCATGATGTTCCCGTAGTGTTGGCCAATGAGCAATCAATTGCTTTTGCGGATTTTCCCTACTTTTACACCAAGTGTGGCTATGAAGATCCGCGACAGATTTACTATATTCGTGAGTTGCTACCTGGAGTCAAGCTGATTGGACTGAATTCTAACTCTTTTAACGACCAAGGCGAGCAGGTGGGACGTTTGGATAGCAAACAGCTACGCTGGTTAGAAGAAGTGCTAGCGGCATCCAGTGATGAATTAATTTTGGTGATGGTGCATCATAATGTGGTTGAGCATTTACCCAATCAATCGCGTCACCCACTAGCAAATCGCTATATGCTGGCGAATTCAGCAGAATTATTGCAGTTACTCCGGCGCTACGGAGTCAAGTTAGTGTTTACCGGGCATTTGCACGTCCAGGATGTTGCTTACGATAAAGGAGTATATGATATTACCACCGGCTCTTTAGTTAGCTATCCTCATCCTTATCGCGTGCTAGAATTTCGTCGCGATCGCCAAGGTAGAGAATGGTTGCAAATTTTATCCCATAGAGTAGAATCAGTGCCGGATTTTCCAGATTTACAGCACTTATCAAGGCAGTGGATGGGCGATCGCTCTTTCCCCTTTTTAATCAAACTACTAACCAACTCTCCCTTAAACTTACCATTATCACAGGCCAAAGAATTAGCTCCTAGCCTACGTGATTTCTGGGCCACCATTGCCGACGGCGATGCCGTTTTAGACTACCCGCATTTCCCACAAGAAGTACGCCACTACATTCAAACTTACGGTGCATCACATCCCAACCCAGGCATAGCCGCCGGTGGAACCCTAACTATGATTGATAATAACAGCACACTTTTGCTAGACAGGAGTTAAAACTCAGGAGTGAGGAGTGAGGAGTTAGGAGTGAGGAGTGAGGAGTTAAATATTTCAACTCATAACTTACAACTCATAACTCATAACTCCCAACTCCCAACTCCTAATTTTTAACTCCCAACTCATAACTCCCAACTCCCAACTCCTAATTTTTAACTCCCAACTCCTAATTCCTAACTCCTAACTCCTAACTCCTAACTTTTAACTCCTAACTTTTAACTTAGGACTGATTTTGCCGACAAATTCCAAACGCTGAAGTATAGGCGTGTAGGAAGGTTCTGCCGCCAACAGGGCCGATTTCACCGCCACAGAAAAAGCCGCCTACGGGAATATCTTTGATGTAGCGCCGAAAAAGTTCGGAATCAAAATTGGGTTTACCATATAGTCCTTCACCTCTTCCCAAGCAGGCAAACATTAAAGCAGCTACGGCAGAGGGTTCGGTGTTGCGTTGGTCTTGATAGCTTTGGAGGAGTAATTCTAAATCTTCGGCCGAGGCTTGGGCGTCGCGGAGGTGGAATTGCAGTCTTTGACCGGGACGAACGCGATCGCCAATTGCGATCGCTCCTGCTGTAGGATCTACACCAAGAATACCGCGAATTAAAAAGTCTCCCTGTTGTAAAGCTAGTTTAAATTCATCCATTGCCACACCCACAAACAAAGAGTGCTGTGCTAAAGTCCGTTCTTGTTCGCTGAGACTGGCAATCAAATCTCTCAACACGATTAAAGGTACTTGTTCATCTAACTCTAGAATGATATTGCGATCGGCTTTGGTGACTTGCAACGGTTTGCCAATGGGCCTGCATCCTTGGGCGACAATCGTTTCCAAAACAATATTTCCAGTCAAAGCTATGCCAATGGTGCCCTCACGATACAATCTTTGACCCAAATCGCCATAGTCATCCTTACAAAATAAGGCAACACGACCACCCATACCCCCACCACTAGCTTGTCCCCCCACTATTACCGATCCTGGATAAGCAAAATCCAGCCCTTGCAACAAATCATTGATTCCAGAGGCGAACGAACTCGAAAGCAAAATGAACTGGGGTGTGGGTGATGCTGGTACACCAACCAAATCAAGCCAAGCATCTGGGGAACTATCTAAGTCCGGTAGTTCTTCAGCAATAACATGAAATAACCGCACCTGCACCCCTGGAAGGTGCGCTAAAGTCAAACTGATAGCTGGTTCAGCTTCTAGTTCTTGCGTTTCTCCAGTAATCGTTGTTCCAATTACACCACCACCGCTACAGCCAATTAACACCGGCACAGCAAGTTTCTCAGCCAACAAAGGTAATAATCGAGAATACTCACTTGTAAAAGCAGACGAAATGAATACCAGCCCTAAATCCGCAGGTGCTGTTAACGATGAGACAGCCCGTTGTACCACATCTGCGACTGCTGCTTCCAATGAATGATGGGTTGATAGGGCGTTTGCCCACTGCATTTGGTCTGCCATGAGTTTTGAGCTTCTTTTGGTTTTTAGGCTAGTAGTTTTTGATTTTTCATTTTGGGAAGAATTGCATCCTACAAGAGCTGTCCCCTGTTGTTTGTATTCACTATCCCAGCAAACCAGGGTTGTCATTCCCTAATACATGCATCTAAATATATTGTATGATTGTCTATCTGTAGTACTGATTCCATAAAATCTTAAAAAATAAAGGTGAATGTATTATAAATGTCACTGACTGCTGTATTGATGAAAAATCAATAGACTCAAACCCTAACTTAATTATCAGCTAAATGGTTAGAATAGTTAGTAATAAAACCAAAAACTGTCATTTTTGAAGTTTTTCTATACTAGTACTAACAACACACAACGAGACTAAAACAATGACAAACATTCAAGAAACAGCAACAAACGGCATTCAAGAACAAATCCAAAAAGAAGTGGAACAAGCGCGTTCTGTCTGTGATATCAACGGTAGCAACTCACCAGAGTGCGCTGCTGCTTGGGATGCAGTAGAAGAATTGCAAGCCGAAGCTTCTCACCAACGCCAAAACAAGCCGAAAAATTCCCTAGAACAATATTGCGATGATAACCCAGAAGCAATTGAATGCCGGGTTTATGACGACTAGGGAACTTTAAAAAATAAATTCTTCTGCTCTAGAACGTTGACTGTTAACCATCAACGGTTAACAGTTAACATTAGTAACGAAATATTTTTTACTTAAAGTTCCATGCAAATTAAGACCAAGAAATTTTTTGTTTAGTTAGCAAGTAACCCCAGATTTATTAATAAGTAAGTTTTTACACACAATAAAAATGTAACAAATTGACTGCTTGTAGGGGCGTGCATTGGTGCATAGGTGTAAACTTAAGCCCTGGCGAATAGAATTCGCTACTACACAAATAAAGTCCGCCTGCGTGGACTAAGAGAATTTAACCCGCGCAGGCGGATTTTGCCTCTGTAGACGCGGTTTCTAACCGTACGTTTCGCGTTAAGTTGACGCCAATGTGTGCATTTGTGCGCCCCTACTGGCGTGTCAAGCCTTAAATGTTGGAATAGATTTTATTGTGGGATGGGTGTCCTCACCCGTCCGGGCGGGCAAGATGCCCATCCCACAAGAGTTTATTAATGCACTATTTTAGCCTTGTCACGCTACTACTGGCGCGGCAAGTCTTAAATGTTGCAATAAAACTTCTTGTGGGGTGGGCTTGTAGCCATTGGTGTCAATTTAACGTGAAACCCTTGTAAAAACGCGATTTTGAATTCACTAACTTACCATCATGCTTCGCGTTACCCCACCCTGGCTTTGCTGGCGCAAAACCTCCCCAAGGGGTGGGGTAAAATGATTGTGGGGCGAGAGTTTGAGCTTAAGTTGACGCTAATGGCTTCTAGCCCGCCCCGGACGGGCGAGGATAATTCACATCAGACGTAAATTTTTTGTTTTTACATCTTCGTGATGGCAGTCACTACAATGGAGACTCCCCTGTAACACGTTGCCTCTTCTGAGAACAGGTATAAAATTGCTATAGTTAATAGCTTAGAAGTATGTCGGAGTTGATTGACTTGAAGAATTTATCATGCCAATTTGCACACCATTTAGGTAATTTAGAAATTTCTACTACTTGTTTTTTAATGCCTGATTTCAATCTTCCATACTGTTAATTCTCGATTCTGAAGTCTACATTCTCCTTGTAATTATCATTTGGAAAAAATATGGATTATAACATTTGGTTTCGCCCTTTTGTCTGGATTGATTATCGATTGGCAGTATTATTTCTGGTAATTATTCCCTTAATTATCCTGATTTGGGCATTTGTGCAAAAGGCAGAAGGCATACAACGCTTATTAACAATATACTGGCGAGTATCAAGCTTATTGGCAATCACAGTTTATCTGATGATTGCCGAGTATCCAGTGAGCTTTATTTCTGCATTAATGGCTCAGATTTTGATACCAATTTCGCTATGGTTTTGGGTGGATCTCAACGATGAAATTGAGTATCAAACCACTGGATTTTTAAAATTAATTTTTACTTCTTGGCGCTGGGCGGTAACTGTTTATTGTTTTTTAGGGGCAATCGCTTCTACGCTTTTTTTAAATTGTGCTTTTTCTACCAGTGCGCTCAAAACACCCTATTGTCGCGTCTGGTTCGAGGCTCCGTTAATGTTCAAAGAATATTTTCATGCTAATAGCAAAGCTGGGTTTTTAGGTTTTCTCGGCATAACTACTTTAGTCATTTATGTGCTGTACTTAAGCTATTTTGTTTTGATTAAGCTAGGCAAGCAGGGACGCACAGCTACACCTCAATAATTGTTGTTGTGGTTCAATGCAAAATTGCAAATTTCAACTGCAAAACATGAATTCCATTGGCAAACGACTGGAACAATACACCACTAAACGCCCCCAAGAAGTCTTATTGGTAACGGTAGAAATTACTGGCGAGGAAGATACAATTGCAATTTTCAAAGGTTTTTCTAGTTCTTTGATGCAGCCAACAGCATTCGATTTAGATGTCCCGGTTCTGCCAGATGAAGCAATTATTCTCAATATTGACCGACTTGCCAGTCCTTACAATCCTGAAGCCCCTCGTTATATTCAACAAGGAGTTTCTTGGGAAGCGATGGAATTTCTATTATCAGAGGTGGGAGTCTAACTAATAGCTAATCCACCTAAATTTATCTATCTCCGTATTGGTAACAGCCCAACTTCTAAAATTGTCCAAATTCTGCAAAATAACTTTGGTATAATCAGCCAATTTGGAGATAGTGAAGTAGAAAGTATTTTGGTGTTAGTGTAGCAGCAGACTAAGAGCCAGACTACATTTGAGCAAATCGCGTCAAGTTGAATTTATAAAATGTCCCGTTCTGGATACACACTTCCCGTATTTGCCTGCGCTGCGGCCGTTGCAGCTTTACACTGGTTACGCGATCGCCAATCATTAACAATAGCGTCGATAGATCTTATTGAACCAAACCAAATCGCAGAAATTCCAATCGAACAGGTAGCTGGACTATCTGAAAATAGTGCTTTGGCTATTACCCGCAGCGACCCTGGTGATAATCTTGATTTGACTAGAAATACACCTATTTGGGCAATGGTGGAATGGAGAGGACGCGGGGACGCGGGGACACAGGGACGCGGGGACGCCAAGAAATTAGTATTTGCGTCTGCGGTGGAAGAGGCGGTAATTATTAAGGGTGGGGAAGGAATTGGTAAACAAGCGAATGCTGACGAACGGCCGGCTATTTATGCTTATGCTCAAAGGTTGTTGCAAGAAAATTTACAACGAATTTTGACACCAGGTGAAAAAATCACGGTGACGATTATTTTACCCGAAGGCCGATCGCTTGCTGTTAGAACTTCCAATTCTGCTTTCGGTGTGGTTGAAGGACTTTCCCTTTTAGGCACAACCGGTATTTCCCAACCTTTGAGTACGCCAGACCAACTTGCAGCTTTTCGGGCAGAGTTACAAAATAAAGCCAGTGGTTTTGCAAGTTTGGTATTTTGTATCGGCGAGAATGGTCTAGATTTAGCGCGTAAACTAGGGATTAATCCCGAACAATTGGTGAAAACTGCTAACTGGCTTGGGCCAATGCTAGTAGAAGCTGATGCGCTGGGTGTGCAAGAAATCTTATTATTTGGCTATCACGGAAAACTGATGAAGTTAGCGGGAGGAATTTTTCACACCCACCACCACTTAGCTGATGGACGCCGGGAAATTTTAGCAGCCCACTGTGCCATCGCTGGTTTAAAATCATCGGATATCCAAGCTGTGTTTGACAGCCCTACTGCTGAAGCCGCATTAAAATACTTGCGATCCCTAGACGCGTCCACAGGTAGCCATTGGGTAAACCAAGTTTACAGCGTCATCGCCGAAACTATCGATGTGCGTTGCCAAGAATACATCCAAAGCCACAGCCAAAGAGGTACAGAAGTTACAGTCTGTGGTTCGATGCTCTTCGATCGCGATCGCAAAATTATCGTGAAGAGTAAAACAGCTGGTCTGCTAATGGGAAAATTATGTTAACTTATTATGAATAATCGTAAACAATTCACATAAATAATCTTTTAAGTAATCTATTTCGGGTAAGTTTATCCTTCTAATACCATCGCCGACTCCGGAAACAGACAAACGCATATAAAAGTGCGTTTGTCAACGTATCTTATACCATTATCAGCCTGCCCAGGCTGAATAATAGCATCAAGCTATAGATTACAGGGCATCAATTTATCCTTCACAGACATAACTCTCCCCGTCATGAACACAGCGGTGACTCTACCAACAGAACAAGCTGCCGAAATATTAGAAAACCTTGGGCAGCTGAATCGCCAATTGATTGTGATTTTGGACTTCGGCTCTCAATATTCCGAGCTGATTGCCCGTCGCATCCGCGAGACTCAAGTATACTCTGAAGTTTTGTCTTATCGCACTAGTCCTGCACATTTGCGCCAACTCAATCCAAAGGGAATCATTCTCTCTGGCGGGCCGAGTTCAGTTTATGGCGAGAATGCTCCCCATTGCGACCCAGAAATCTGGAATTTGGGCATACCCATCTTGGGTGTTTGCTATGGGATGCAGCTGATGGTGAATCAACTCGGTGGGGAAGTGGCAAAGGCTGACCGGGGCGAATATGGCAAAGCATCATTATATATAGACGATCCCACAGATTTGCTTACTAATGTCGAAGATGGTACCACCATGTGGATGAGTCACCAAGACTCAGTTACCGAAATGCCACCTGGGTTTGAATTGCTGGCACACACAGAAAATACCCCCTGCGCTGCCATTGCCGACCACAAAAGGAAACTTTACGGCGTGCAATTTCATCCAGAGGTGGTACATTCAGTTGGTGGCATAGCATTAATTCGGAATTTTGTCTACCATATTTGCGATTGCGAACCCACTTGGACAACAGCGGCTTTTGTGGAAGAAGCAATTCGGGAAATTCGCGCCAGAGTTGGTCAAAAGCGGGTATTGTTGGCATTGTCTGGCGGTGTGGATTCTTCGACTTTAGCCTTCTTGTTATATAAAGCCATCGGCGACCAACTGACTTGTGTGTTTATCGACCAAGGCTTTATGCGGAAGTACGAGCCAGAGCGATTGGTGAAGCTTTTTCAAGAACAGTTTCATATTCCTGTAGAATATGTCAATGCTCGCGATCGCTTTTTAGCCACCATTGCTGGCGTTACAGATCCCGAAGAAAAACGTCGCCGCATCGGTCACGAATTCATTCGCGTCTTTGAAGAAACATCCAAACGTCTCGGTCACTTTGATTATCTAGCTCAAGGAACTTTGTATCCAGATGTCATCGAATCGGCTGATACCAACGTCGATCCTCAAACTGGCGAACGCGTAGCAGTGAAAATTAAGAGCCATCACAACGTTGGTGGTTTGCCCAAAGACTTAAGATTTAAATTAGTGGAACCACTGCGGAAACTCTTCAAAGATGAAGTCCGTAAAGTAGGACGTTCCATTGGTTTACCAGAAGAAATTGTCCAACGCCAACCATTTCCCGGCCCTGGTTTGGCAATTCGTATTCTGGGTGAAGTCACCGCCGAACGCTTAAATATTTTGCGCGATGCCGATTTAATTGTGCGGCAAGAAATTAACCAACGCGGCTTGTATCATAGTTACTGGCAAGCATTTGCAGTATTGCTGCCAATTCGGAGTGTGGGCGTTATGGGAGACCAACGTACCTACGCTTATCCCATTGTTTTACGGATTGTCACTAGTGAAGATGGTATGACTGCTGATTGGGCAAGAGTGCCTTACGATGTACTAGAAGTGATTTCGACTCGCATTGTGAATGAAGTCAAAGGGGTAAATCGAGTAGTTTACGACATCACCTCCAAGCCGCCTGGAACCATTGAGTGGGAATAGAAGAACTCTCAATGACTGTTGACTCTCAAAGGTCAACAGTCAACAATCCTAACACGTAATACTTCACAAATTATTTGGGATTGCTATATTAATTTATGAATTAAATTCAATTCAAATTTTTCGATCATTTTTTAATTTTTCAGAGGTTGACAAAATATTCAGTTCTGAAATTATTCCTGTTTTCACGCCATTTCAGCATTCCTAATCCATCAAGACATAGATATAGGAATACGGTTTGATATCTGAAATGATTTGCGTAGTCAGGTGGGTTTCAGAAAATATAGGTGTACAGAGTTATTTTCACCCAATCAAATACGATTCCTATATATGTCTTATATGTCTGGCTCAGTTGTTTTGATTAACCAATTTAAGTGAAAAAATCTTTAGTACAAAATAGATTTAATAGATTGGATTTTTACTTGTGAATCTACTACCGAAAATTCACAAAAATTATGATTTTGATGAATCTATGTTAATTTTACGCTAATTATTCTCAATAAAATAACGAATTTTCTTGGTTTTAGGAGTTGGCTAATTACAAGCTTTTCTGATATCCTAAAATTCTTGGTTATTATTGGCTACTGCTATAACTATTTTGATTAATGCCAAGTTCAAGTGATTAATTTTTAATTTTTATAACGGCAATTGGATGGAAAAGGTAGCTCCTTGTCCAAGACCAGGACTAGCAACTTGAATAGAGCCGCTATGTAATTCTACAAGATGACGAGCGATGGCTAAACCCAGTCCTAAGCCATCTTGTTTGTGAGTGGAATGTCCTTGATGATAGCGTTCAAAAACATAGGGCAGAAACTCTGGGCTAATGCCGATGCCTGTATCGCTGACTGAGATTTGGGCATGAGAGCCATTGCGAAACAAACTAATTTCTACTTTTCCCCCTGAGGGGGTGAATTTAATGGCATTGGCGAGTAAATTACCGATAACTTGCAGTAAACGATTGATATCGGCCGAAATTGGTAAAATTGACCTGTCAATTTTGGACTCTAAGCGAATATTTTTGGCATTTGCCGATGGGTAAGCAGTTTCAATTGCAGCGCTGACAATTACCGCCAGATTAATTTGGCTGACCTCAAGCTGTAGTTTGCCTTGGAGGATACGAGAGATGTTTAGCAAATCTTCCAAGAGTTTTTCTTGAGACCTGGCATTGCGTTCGATGGTTGCTAGAGTTTTAGTGAGGTGGGCTTCATCAAATTTCCGAGTCTGCAACAGTTGTACCCAGCCGAGAATGGCATTGAGTGGAGAGCGTAAATCGTGGGAAACCATTGCCACAAACTCATCTTTGGCGCGGTTAGCAGCTTCAGCTTGGGCGCGGGCGGCTTGCTCAAGTTGCAAAAATTGGTTGCGTTCGGCTTCTAAGTGTTTGCGATCGTCAATATCCGTACTTGTGCCAAACCACTTGATGATAGTTCCTTGTTCGTCCTTGATGGGCACACCTCTGACTAAATGCCAGGAATAGTTACCATCGCGTTTTTGATAGCGGATTTCCTGTTGGTAAAGTTCCCCTGTTTCCAAGGCTTGAGTCCATTCTTCCATAGCTGCTGCGATGTCATCTGGATGGATAACTTTTGTCCAGCCAAAATCCATCGCCTCTTGAGTCCGTTGCCCAGTAAATTCATACCAGCGTTCGTTGACATGTTCGCATTGGCCTTGAGGATTGCAGATCCACACAAGCTGTGGCATGGCATTGGATAAGTAGCGGTAGCGTTCTTCGCTTTGACGCAGTGCAAGTTCAGTGCGTTTGCTTTGGGTGAGGTCGAGAACGAAACAGACGCTATAACCATTGTCCTTTGTACTTTCTATCCTGGCAATTCCTAGTAAAACAGGAATCCGAGTGCCATTTTTGTGAAGATATTCCTTCTCAAAAGGAGTGCAAACACCAGAAACTTGCAGTTCTTGAATTTTTTGTTGGTCGAGGGTTTGATATTCTGGAGGTGTCATGAAATTCCAGTGGATGATTCCCGCTGTCAAATCTTCGCGGGTGTAGCCGAAGGTTTCTAAGAAAGCGTCGTTTGCTTCATAGACTCGGCCGCTAAAGTCACCGAAATAAATACCAACTATATTAGACTCGACAATACGCCGAAACTTAGCTTCACTTTCTTGCAAAGCGACTTCGGCACTTTTGCGTTGGCTAATATCTGTGGTGCTACCCACTGCCCTAATTACCCGGCCATTAGCATCCCTTGTAATCAATCCCCGATCCAACACATATCGATATTTCTGGTCTTTGTGTCGTGCCCGATACTCAACTGTATAATGATTTTCATTGGCACAGATGATACTTTGGAGTTCAGTGATTAAACGCTCTCTATCTTCGGGATGAATTTGCTCTTTCCACCATTGATGGGTTTTTGGTATTTCCTTTAAAGAGTAACCCAAAATTTTAGTTACTCCTTCAGTTCTCTCAATTCTATCGTTGATGACATCCCAGTCATAAATAAGGCAATTAACCGCCGCTGTTGCTAGTTGAAAACGCTCGTTGCTCAAACGTAGCTGTTCCTCGGTTTGCTTGCGTTCTGTAATATCAAAGGTTGTACCGATAATTTGGTGTGGGGAACCATCAGGATTTCTGGTGAATATCGTATCTCTACTAAAAAACCAACGCCATTCTCCATTGGCGTGTCGCATCCGATATTCATTTTCCACAATCTTGTTATCTTCAGTTAAACCAAGTTCTTGGAATAAACAAGGAAATCGAGCGAAATCCTCAGGATGCATAAGTCTGGGTAAAAACTGCGTTCCCATTTGTTGAATTTGCTCTGGAGTGTAGCCAAGCAATTTACTAACTTGAGTATTAATGTAGACATTTTGTTGTTCAACTAAGTCGTAAACATACAAAATCCCAGGAGTAGTTTCCGCAATGCGTTCGATGAACTCCTGACTTGAGCGCAGTCGTTCTTGTGCTTGGTATTTCTCAGTGACATCCCGCCAAGAAGCAACAAACCCATCTCCCATTTTGGTGATGCGAATATCGATGGTTTTGGCTAGTAGCTGGTTACTATCAAAATTTGAAGTGTAGATGAGTGATTCTTTCGCCAAAGGATTACCCGTTTCTATAACTTGGCAACAGTCATCAAATAAGTCATTGGCTCGAAAATTCGGCAGAATTTCACACAGTCCTTTGCCCAGTTGTTCTTCGTTGTTCATCCCGGTAAATTCACAAGCTGCGGCATTGACATAATCAACATCAAAATCAAGTATTTCACCTTTATCGTTGCGAATAGCTGAGTAAATGCCAAAACAATCGAGCATATTTTCCACAGAAGTGCGAAAACGTTCCTCGCTGCGTTGTAGTTGCTGGCGTAACCGAGTATTTTTAATTGCTGAGTAGACAGTAGAACGCAAACGTTCTGCGGTTGTCTGTCCCTTGATGAGATAATCTTGCACGCCACTTTTCATCGCCTGGACAGCTACGGATTCGTTGCCATATCCTGTTAACATAATTACAGCTGGCATAGTTACCTTTGTATGTTGCTGTAATTCGGCCAGAAATTCCAGTCCATCCATGTCTGGCAACAAAAAATCTAATAATATGCCTTCAGGTTGCAACTGTTGACATAATGCCAATGCCTCTTCTCCCAATTCTGCTTCGAGAATTGTGTAGCTGTGTTCTTGGTCTTGCAGGAGATAGCGACGATAAACCTGTCGGTCTTCAGGAGAATCATCAATGATAAGAATGGTTAGCGGTTGCACCATCACTACTTGCTAAGAGTATCAGGGAGAATGACAATATCTAACCAATAAGTTATGAAACTTTGAATAGTTTGTACCAATCTGTTAATGTCGATTGGTTTTAGGATATAACTAGCAATGCAATATCGATAGCATACTTCAATATCTTTGGGGTTAGAAGAGGTGGTAAATACAACCACCGGAATATTTTTGAGATTTCTATCTTCCTTGATTTGCTCTAAAACTTCTCGCCCATCGGTTCCTGGTAAATTCAGGTCGAGCAAAATAATTGAGGGAGAAGGGAACTTTTGAGAATCAGTGTAAGCGCCTGTGTGGTAAAGAAAGTCCAGCGCTTCATCGCCATCAGTGCAGCGAAAAATGGGATTAATCACAGCTTGTCGGCGCATGACTCGACATAACGCTTCAAAGTCTTCGTCGCTGTCTTCAATCACCAGCAAAGCTTGGGCGGTTTTGCCAACCATGAATTCAGTCTCCTGCTGATAACGTGAAATAAAATGTACTACCTTCGCCGTAGGTTGACTCCACCCAGATTTTACCGCCATGTCGCTCCACAATTTTTTTCGTAATGGTCAATCCCGCCCCTGTACCGCCACCATATTTGCTTGGCCCGTGTAGCCGTTTAAAGATGCGGAAAATTGCCTCAAAGTGTTTTTCTCGAATGCCAATGCCGTTATCTCGGACGTAAAATATCGCTGGTGTAGGTGCAGCAGCTTCAATATAGCCAATTTCAATCCATTTTTCAGGTTTGTCGTTGTATTTAATGGCGTTGGCAATTAGATTATTGAAGACTTCGCCTACTTGGACGCGATCGCAATACACTGTTGGTAACGGTCGAGGAATCCGAATTTCTACCTTCATCTCCTCAATTCGGGCACTCAACAAATCTAAATTTCGCTGTACAACACCATTAATATCAGTGTGCTGCATAGAAAGATCCACTCTTCCCAAGCGAGAAAAGTGCAGCAGCGAATCAATTAAATCTTCCATCCGCTGAGTCAAACGAATCAAAGTTTTTAATTTTTCTCGACCTTCTTCGTTGAGAATTTCGCCGTAATCTTCAATCAAAAAATTGGAATAATTATGAATACCACGCAGTGGTTCTTTCAAATCATGGGAAGCAATGTAAGCAAAGGCATCTAATTCATTATTACTGCGTTTTAATTCGATATTTAACTGCGCTAATTCATCTGCTTTTCGCAACACCACACCAATAATAGCGCTCCTCAACTCCAGTGCTGCATTCACTTCACAAGTTTTCCAACTCAAAGATTTTAAGCGTACCGTTTCTTTCCATAACTCAAAGGATTTCCGGGGTGATAGACGCAAATTTCCATTTCCAGTTACTTCCACGGCTTTATGTGGATTACCTCCCCAATTCACAGTCCGCACTACCTCTGGACGAAACCACAAAACATAGTTTTTGTGGACTTTGGAAAATGAAAGTGCCATGAAGCCACTAGCGACATCCCGGAATTTTTCTGCCTCAGGATAAATTTTTGATAGGGAGTCAGTGTAAAAAATTTCTGCTTGGATGTTGCGATCTATCCATTCAATTAAATTTTGAATATCTGCTTTCTCTGGAGTGTTGCCAATTGTCAAGTATTCTTTATCAAAAGAAACCACTGCTCCTTGGGCATTGACAAGATTTAGTAAATTCGGTTGATACTGAATTAAACCTTCAAGAAAATTTTTTTCTGCGGACATGTACTCGACTAACTTACTATGAACTGATTTCAATTTAATTTTATATTCGCTATCTTCACTATCTTCTTTTGCACTCAGTTCTACAGAGGTAATTTGTCCTAAAAATTCACAGGCATTACGAATTTCGTAGGGAACATATTTAGGCGATTGGTGATGGCAAGCAATTAGTCCCCATAATTTTTGATTTTTAATAATGGAAATTGACATTGATGCCGTTACACCCATATTATGCATATACTCAACGTGTAAAGGCGAAACGCTCCGCAAAACCGACTTACTTAAATCTAAAGGCTTCCCAGTTAAAGGATTATTTGTAGGCAAAATTGCTGCTGGTTGATAGTAAGCATTCGGTATTAATCTCAACCAATTTTGGCTGTAGAGTTCCCTAGCTTGTACGGGAATATCGGAAGCTGGATAGTGTAATCCTAAATAAGAAGTCAGATATTCTGGCTTTTGTTCGGCAATCACAACGCCATTCCAATCCTCATCAAAACGATAAACCATCACTCGTTCAAAACCAGTGATTTTTTTGACTTCCTGAGCAAGAATTTGGCTGAGTTCTATAACACCTGATGATACTTGTAATTTAGATATAGCCTGTTTTACTGAATGGTAGAATTTAAAAAATCCATTAGTCTTTTTTAAAAATGTTGGTTCTAATTCGAGAATTAAAATTTGATTGCTCCGATGAATAATAGCATCGTAATGTAAATCTTCAGTTCCAATTTTCATGCTAATTTCTAGAGGATTGACCAATTGTAAATCTTTTTCATATAAACAATCCTGCAAAAAATTTATTTGTTCGGATTCCCAAAAATTGCTTAAAGGTTGATTTAGTAATTCTTCTGGGTTGATGCCAATTAAAGAATAAGTATTATTGCTGCACTGGAGAATAGTTAATTCTGGTTCTTTTAAGGCCAAAAGAAGTCCATGAGGTTGAATATAGCCAGGAATGTGAATTGGCTCGCGATCGCAGTTAGTCAGGTCAACTTCAAAAGGAATGCGAATATCGTTATTGTTCACGTTTTAGTACCAATGAATGACTAGCGTCTGAGAAATTTACCTCAGCCGAAAAATAGTGTGGACTTGAGTTGTCAATTTTTTGATTTAATCTATCTTCAGAAATACAATTTAAATTTATTATAAAATTATTTGCAGCAAATATTCTGAGAAAATCTGTTAATTAATTAAAATGAAATCTATTTACTTAAATGAATTTAGACATTTGAAAAATTTAATCTAGACAAGAATATCAATCTCAAAGAAAAATTAGCTTTAACTTGAATAATCTCTCAAAGAGTTGAGTTATTTTCTAGAAAAATAGGCAGGTTCGCAGTAAAATGACCAATGATATGGCCACTGAGAAAGTAAAACAAGTAGGTCATGAGCAATTAAGTTTTATTCTATCAACTCGAAGGGAAGTGTTATGGAACCTCCTCTCTCTCTTGCTGGCTTAAACATCCTTGTCGTTGATGATGATGAGGACAGCCGCTTCTACGTAACAACTGTATTGGAGGCAGATGGAGCATCCGTCACAGCAGTTGCATCGGCAGCGGCCGCATTAAAAGCACTCCCTCAATTGCAGCCTGATATCTTGATCTGTGACATCGCTATGCCTAATGAAGATGGTTACACTCTGATTCGCAAAATCAGAACGCTACAACCAGACATTTACGGCAAACTTCCCGCCATCGCCTTAACCGCCTATGGCGATCGCGAGTACCGTAACACCGCCCTAGAAGCAGGCTTTCAGATGCATGTATCTAAACCAGTAGATCCAAGCGAACTAGTGGCGATCGTTGCAAACTTAGCTAATTCTTGTAATAATTAATACAAATTCTAGTGATTTTTCCTCTACCCTTTATTCCTTGTTTTCAAAGCTAATTTGCTCAGACTTGTATCCTGGTGGCTCCACGTGAATTAAAATTCTCACTGGGCGAAAGCGTTCTTCTAATCGGCTTTCCACTTCTTCGGTTATCTGGTGGGCGCTTTGTACATCTGGTGCGTCTACAATTAAATGCATTTCAATGAACACTTGACGACCAACAACACCGCGAGAAGCGATATCATGACAATTGATTACACCAGGGACAGAAGTGGCAATGGCGTGAATTACTTCTGGTGCGATCGCCATTTGGTCTACCAGCCAAGGTAAATTTTCTTTTAAAACAGACCACCCACTCCAAAATACTAACAAAGCCACAGGGAAAGCTAACACCACATCCATCCATTGATAACCAAGCCAAACCCCGATTAAACCGCCAAGTACAGAAATTGTCACCCAAATATCGCTCATGGTGTGTGTCGCATCAGCAATGAGAATCGGGCTACCTACCCGCCTGCCCACACCACGTTCGTAAAACGCAACAAAAATATTTATCCCCAGTACAATCAGTAATAACCACAATTCAGGGAGTGATATTTTCACGAGTTCGCCACCCTTGAGAATTCGCTCAATTGCTCCCTGGAGAATTTCAAAACAAGCTATCCCCAAAAAAGCCGCGATTCCCAAGGCTCCCACTGCTTCAAACTTGCTGTGTCCGTAAGGATGCTCGCGATCGGGATGGGGAGAAGAAAATTTACTCGCAATTAATCCTAAAACGTTGTTGGCACTGTCGGTGACACTATGCAAAGCATCAGCTAATAAACTTAAAGAACCCGTCCAGGAGCCAACTATTGCTTTTAATCCCATTACGAACAGGTTGAGTATTAGGGTGATAATTAAAACCTTTCGTACTTCGGCACGGTTATCGGAAATCATAGATTTTTTATTGCATTAAGTTCTATGACTTCTAATGTAAAACTCAAAACATCAATCAACACAAATAAAATTTATCAAACTCTTACAGATTAAGGATTAATTATCTC
>Ga0314811_100054_pt1 | contig 19206 bp, 10 predicted proteins | sample STEome_7_FD_202340 | JGI IMG/M metagenome (GOLD analysis project Ga0314811, IMG submission 202340) | Metatranscriptome of soil surface biofilm microbial communities from soil inoculated with nitrogen-fixing consortium DG1, State College... ...
GATAAACCCAAAAATTCCATTCTCTGGGAAAGACAAAATCGATTTGAAATTTTGCACACAAAATCTGTTGAGTTTCCGTGTGATATTATTTCAGGTATTGAAGTAGAAGATGTCAGTGGTTCTGAAGGAGGAATAGCTTTTTATCCGAGATTAATTTTGGCATCAATCTACTGGCGCTTTTATCTAAAATCTAATGGTAGCTATGAGAGTGCTGTAAGTATTGCCAAAACGATTGCACAGTTTTTAGATATCCCCTATTTTGCTAACAAATCGGAAGCACCTACTTCAACGCTTGATATAAAAATTATGGCAAACCGAGAACCTGGGCAATCTTCTTGGCAATACCTAGAAAATCAAGTAGAGCTTTTGCGACAACAGTTAGAGCATCATCCTAACGAGCCAGACATTCATCAAGACTTAGGAATTTCGTTGTACTATCTGAATAGATGTATACACCGAAAGGAAGCAGTTACGCATCTGCAACAAGCGGAAAGATTATTTGAGTCTAGAGAGGATAGCGATCGCGCGGCTATTGCAAGGGTCATGACAGCGCTTGTAAATTGGAACTACTGATGTCGGGGAAAACTTTTTGTGTCAATTGATTATTGATTCAGTTAGTTTAGCCTCCTAGAGTGGGCAATGCCCACCCCGACAAAGTTGCTAAACTCCAACATCTAAAGTACGCACCAAAAAAGCCCATTTATCGGCAGCTTCCTCAATGATTTTAGCTGTGGGTTTACCTGCTCCGTGTCCTGCTTTAGTTTCAATTCTAATTAACACTGGCGCATCACCTGTGTGATTTGCTTGCAAAGCGGCGGCAAATTTGAAACTATGAGCGGGAACAACGCGGTCGTCGTGGTCGGCTGTGGTAATTAAGGTTGCGGGGTAAGCTGTATTTGGTTTGAGATTGTGCAATGGTGAATAAGCATACAACACAGGAAATTCTTCTGGATTATCTGGGGAACCATATTCAGCAGTCCAAGCCCAGCCGATGGTAAATTTGTGGAATCGCAACATATCCATAACGCCGACTGCTGGTAAAGCTGCACCAAACAAATCAGGACGCTGGGTCATACAAGCACCCACTAATAAACCGCCGTTACTTCCACCTGCGATCGCCAGTTTATCAGTTTTAGTATATTTGTTAGCAATTAACCACTCAGCTGCGGCAATAAAATCATCGAAGACGTTCTGTTTTTTCTCCTTCATTCCTGCTTCATGCCATTCTTCACCATACTCGCCACCACCGCGTAAATTCGCCATTGCATACACACCACCAATCTCCATCCACACCAACAAACTCACTGAAAAACCAGGTGTCATGGAAGCATTAAAACCACCATAAGCATAAAGATAAGTGGGGTTATTCCCATCCAGTTTAATGCCTTTTTTGTGAATGATAAACATTGGCACTTTAGTACCATCTTTGCTATCATAAAAGACTTGTTTTGTCTCGTAATCATCAGGATTAAAATCTACCTTTGGTGCGCGGAAAACCTCGCTTTTTCCAGTTACCACATCGTAGCGATAAATAGTCCCTGGTATGGTAAAGCTAGTAAAATTATAAAAAGTTTCAGTATCGTAACGCTTACCATCAAAGCCACCCACCGAACCAAGTCCCGGTAATTCTACCTCCCGGATAATTTTACCTTGAAGGTCAAAAATTTTAATTTGGCTGTGAGCATCTTTTAAATAATCAGCAACCAATTGGTTATTGAGAATGCTAACACTTTCCAAAGTTTCTGCTGACTGAGGAATAATTTCTTGCCAATTTTCTCGTGCAGGCTTTTTGGTATCAATGGCAATTAATCTTCCCCGTGGGGCGTTTAAATTTGTGCGAAAATAAAAGACGCTTCCATCATTATCAATAAAGCTATAATCTGCCTCAAATTCGTTAATTAGTTCTACAACTTCAGCATTGGGATTAGTCAAGTCTTTGTAGAATAGTAAATTTTTGGAATCAGTTCCCGACCAAACAGAAATTATGAGATAGCGTCCATCTTCAGTGACACCGCCACTAAAACCCCATTCTTTTTGGTCGGGACGATGGTAAATTAATGTATCTTCTGACTGGGGTTTACCTAATTGATGATAGTAAAGTTTTTGATAAAAATTAACATCTTCTAATTGAGTTTTTTCATTCGGTTCATCGTAGCGACTATAGAAAAAACCTTCATCATCATGTGTCCAAGATGCACCAGAAAATTTAATCCATTTCAAATGGTCTTGTAAATCTTCTCCAGTTTCAATATCACGGACTTTCCACTCTTGCCAATCAGAACCAGATGTAGATATACCGTATGCTAAAAGTTTACCATCCTCGCTAATGGATAATCCCGAAAGCGCAACAGTACCATCTTCTGAGAATTTATTAGGATCTAGTAAAATTCTAGGTTCAGCATCCAGAGATTTTAGTGTGTAGAGGACACTTTGATTTTGCAACCCATCATTTTTAAAATAAAAGTATTGTTCGCCTTCTTTAAAAGGGATACTATATTTTTCATAATCCCATAGTTTCGTCAGGCGTTGTTTAATTGTTTCCCTAGCCGGAATTTCACCCAAATAGCCAAAAGTAACTTGATTTTGTGATTCAATCCAAGCCCTTGTTTCTGGGGAATCAGGATTTTCTAACCAACGGTAGGGATCTGTAACCACAGTACCGTGATAACTATCGATTTGATTACTCTTGTGACTGGATGGGTAAGTAAGGGGTTTTTCAGAGTACATAATATCAGGTTAAAAGTACTATTTTACATATTACAAACATACATTGCAGATTTGGAGTATATACTAGGTACAACATTTCATGAATTCGTAGCGAATTCTCTGCGCCCCTACCCTACGCAAAAAAGAAGCGCCTATACGTTTCAATTTCAACCCGCAATTCGCTACAATCTTATGCAAAGCTGTACTAAGCTAGTGTGCGTCCAAGTTGCAGATTATTTGCTTAAGCCCGTCATGAGCCATAGTCCTTCGTTCTTTGCTAATGATAAATGAAGTGATTGTGCAATTGACCAAAAACAAAAAATATACAAACCCCATTATTTATTTATGGGTATCTGGAATTTTGAATTTTGAGTTTTGAATTTTGAATTTGGAGCCAAGCGACGTGACTGTTTTGACTTTAAACTTACCAGCTAATCTCCAGTTTACAGATGAAGAATTTGAACAGATTATTGCTGTCAACCAAGATTTGCGTTTAGAATTAACATCTCATGGAGAACTAGTAATCATGCCACCCACAGGAGGAGAAACGGGTAATCGTAATTTTGATTTATTAGGACAACTTTGGTTTTGGAATAGCAAAAATAATTTAGGTAAAGCTTTCGATTCTTCCACTGGTTTTAAACTTCCTAATGGTGCAACTCGCTCTCCTGATGCTTCGTGGATAAGGACAGAAAAATGGGATGCTCTCACACCACAACAAAGAAAAAAATTTCTCCCATTGTGTCCAGATTTTGCCGTAGAACTAATTTCTGAAACTGACGATCTAGAAGATACTCGAACTAAGATGCAAGAATACTTAGCAAATGGCTTACAATTGGGTTGGTTAATTAATCCTAAAGATAAACAAGTCGAAATTTATCGTTCTAATCAAATACCTGAAGTTTTACAATTTCCCACAAGTTTATCTGGTGAAGATGTTCTCCCTGGTTTTATTTTAAATCTACAAATAATTTTTACATAATCATTAGACTTCTCTTAGAAGTCTATTGTCATTGTTGCTTGTGAGCGCAGCTCATGGAGTAAGAGTGCAAAAGTAACTTTTGCTCATAGGGGGGAAAGGGATGCATCTTTATTGGGAAAAGGGTTTTTATTTGCCCTTTCCCCTTTACCCCTTACCCTTTTCTCCACTTCTCTTAGAAGTCTAATGAAAGCAAGAGGTCTATTCTCAAACAAAAAGCCCCGTCAAAAGCCGGGGCGATACGTGCTATTTTCACCTTTAGAACAATTGTACTACATGTGAGATAAAAAGTAAAACCTCAGACCGTGTAAATACTGTGAATTACGAGCTTGAAAATAAAAGCTAGCTTAAAAATAGCGAGTAATACCAATTCAGCAAAATTTTGATACACACCCAAGAACTTGTAGGGGCGAACAACCGTTCGTCCTTACACCTGGATTTGTATCATTCCTATATATATGGATTTCAGAATTTACGCATTATGTGGATTAGACGCTAAAACCCTTGATTTACCGTTGTAGAGACGTTGCACTGCAACGTCTCTAGAGGGCTGATTTAACTAACGAGTTTCTCTCCTTTAAGCATCCGCGATGCGGCTTCTAGTAGCGCTTCTTCAAGATAAGGCTTGGTAAAGTAGCCACTTGCGCCTAGTTGGACTGCCATTTGTCTGTGCTTGTCTGCACCTCGTGAAGTGAGCATTGCAATGGGTAGGTGGTTGAGGTTGGAATCTTTCTGAATGCGAGAGAGTAACTCCAGACCATCGCAACGGGGCATTTCAATGTCGCAAAATACGATATCACAAGGCAGACCGGAGCGGAGTTTATCCCAAGCTTCCTGACCATCACGCGCTTGTTCTACGCGATAACCTGCTTTGTTGAAGGTCAGCGAGAGCAATTCTCGCACTGTGATTGAGTCATCAACAATTAGCACTGTCGGGTCAATCTTGGTAGCCGGGGCGTCTGTGGAACTAGCTTTTTGTTGCCAAGAACTACCACCAATTTGTGTAGAAATTCGTCCTTGGAAGATGTCAATGATTTCTAACACGTCAGCGATGGGCATAATCCGACCATCACCGAGAACTGTGGCTCCAGCTACACCAATGGGTTTAGGTGCTGGCCCTTCAAATTGCTTAATTACGATTTCTTGTTCGCTCAACACCAAATCAATTTGTAGGGCAATTAGAGTATTTGCCGATCGCACCACAACCACAGAAACCATATCATCATCTCGGTTACCGCCATACACGTTACCGCGACTAATTTGGCGATTAAAGGTTAAGAGTTCTTTTAAAGGTCGGAATGGTAGCAGGGTATCGCGCCAAGAAATAAACGATTGTCCGTTGGTGTTATGCTGAATATTTTTCATTGGGATGTCGAGGGTATCTTCTACCCCGTCCATCGGGAAGGCGATTCTGGCTCTATCGGAGACACAACACAGAGCTTTACAAATACTCAAAGTCAGTGGCAAACGAATTGTGAAAGTGGTTCCCTTGCCAATTGCAGAATCGGTGTTCACTGTACCGCGAATTTCGCTAATGGCAGAACGCACCACATCCATACCCACACCGCGACCAGAAATTTCGTCTGCCTGGTCTTTGATGCTAAAACCAGACTGGAATAGTAGGTCGTAGACTTCCAGGCGAGACATGGTTTTTGCCTGAGCTTCCGTAATCATACCAATTTTGATTGCCTTGGCTTTAACCCGTGCCGGATCGATACCTGCGCCGTCATCCCCCACAGAAATCACAGTTTGGTTACCTTGGTGGAAGGCACGGATAGTAATAATTCCCACGGGTGGTTTACCAGCCGCTTGCCTTTGTTCTGGGGTTTCAATACCATGAGCGATCGCATTATTGAGCATGTGAGTTAATGGATCGCTGAGATGATCTAAAATCATCTTGTCAATTAAAGTATCGCCACCTTCAATTACCAACTCCACTTGTTTGCCACACTTGATGGCATTGTCCCGCACACCCCGCCGCCAGCGATCGATAGTTTGGGCAAAGGGCACCATTCGCGCTCTTGTGAGTCCCTCTTGTAGCTGGGTGGTTACCTGGCGGAATTGCCGTGCGACTCGTTCGGTTTCTTCGGTGACAAAATCAATGTCACTAGCAGACTCACGCACTCGGACAATGCGCTCAATCATCTGCTGGGAGAGTGTGTGGAAGGGAGTAAAGCGATCCATTTCTAGCTCGCTAAAACCCCTGTCGGAATTAGAGTCTTGGGAATTGACACCAGATTCTTTGGCTTTGCGTCCGGCTAACAAAGAAGCTTCCAAAAGCGATCGCTCATATAACTCTTGCATCCTCGCTCCCACATCCGAGAGTTGTTGCACCTGAATTAACAAGTTATCCAATGATTGTCGCAACCGTTCGTGATCCTGCTCTAAGGTGTTGCGATTTACCACCAACTCCCCAACTAAATTGCTCATATCATCCAGTTGCTTAACTGGAACTTTCATGGTTTCTTCAAATCTGGCAGTACGACGAGTAGACGGACGTTGAGTTTTAGTGGTGTTGGGTTTTGTTAGCGCTGAGTGTGATATGGTTTGATCTGCCTCTGCCAGCAACTTTTCTAAATCGCTAAATTCATCTACCCTTGGTGCTGGAGGCGGAGTTTTTGCTGGGACTGGTTGAGTTAAGGGCTGGTGTTGGCGTAGTTTGTCGGAGACATCCCTAGATACAGCCCCTTGATTATTATCTGTACCTAGCAATTCTTCTAGGGCAGCAAAATCCACTTCTGGCATTTCCTGAGTTTTCTCAAGAGGTGCTATTTTCTCTCCTAATAATGCTTCCAAGTTGGCAAATTCATCTTCTGGAGTAACTTCTTCAACCGTTTGTGTTTGTATCAATTCTTCAGTTACGGCAACAGCATTTTCTGACTCTAACTCTGGTGCAGCTTCAGATGTCTCCGCTAAATTTAATAAATTCGCTTCTCGGTTGCTATCTGTTTCTCCAGTTTCGGAACTAATTGTTTTTGTTAATTCATTGGTTGCTAGATTTTCTGCTGATGCTAATAAATCATTTATAAAACCGATTTCTGGATTTCCTAAATTTGTGTTTTCTGCAAATTCAAGGGTAGTTTCTAAATTATTATTTTCAGTATCTAAAACTTCTGAGCCGATGTCGAATAAAGTTGAAGTTTCTAAAGTTGAGAGTTCAGCCACCACATTATCTGGAGTTTCCATTTGAATGTAGGTGGAATCATCAACGGCTACATCCTCAAACAGCAGTTGGGGATTTTCTGCAAAGGAGCCGAACAAATCATCTGTTTGTCCTGGGGATAATTCTGAAGTTTCTAAAGTTGAGAGTTCAGCCACCACATCATCTGGAGTTTCCATTTTAATGTAAGTGGAATCATCAACGGCTACATCCTCAAACAGCAGTTGGGAATTTTCTTCAAAGGAGCCGAACAAATCATCTGTTTGTCCTGGGGATAATTCTGAAGTTTCTAAAATTGAAAGTTCAGCCACCACATTATCTGGAATTTCCATTTGAATGTAAGTGGAATCATCAACGGCTACATCCTCAAACAGTAGTTGGGGATTTTCCTCCAATGGTTCTAAATCTGAAGATGTTTGAGTAGCATCAACAGCAGATATCTCTGACAACTGATTAGTAAACTCTGGAATGAAATCAACAGTTTCTGGCTGTTGAGATGAACTGTGAATTTCCTCGTCTCTGGAATCCGATGCAAACAACGGTGCTGATTCTTCTAGTATTCCTACTTCGTTAATTTCAGGGATAATGGTTGAATTAATTAATGTCGATTCTTCAAATAAATCATCCCCCGCATCAGATGATAATGTTAAATCCAGATGAAAATCTTCTATATCAAAACCGCCTATAGCAGCAGACTGGGGATTTTGATTGTCATTAAAAATATCATCATTTATAACAGTAAATAAATTTTCTTCTAAGAAATTTTCTAAATTTGGTTCAACCAAAGATTCCAATTCATTCTGTGATTTTTCTTCTGTATTTTCCTGGCTCCAGAAGTTATTCAAATCATCTTCTACTGGAGAAAATTCAGATGTATCTATTGAGGTTATATCGAATAAATCACCAATTTCAGAATCGTTATTTGGTGTTACTGGATGTTCTTCTGGTTCGCCAAATAGGTTATCTAAAGATAAATCTGTTGTTTGAGATAATTCTACATAGTCATTGGGGGTAATTTCTTCTACCCAATTTTTATTTTCAGTTTCTAAAAATAAGTTATTAAAAGTGTTCTCTTGGTTGCTGGATAGTTCTATACTTGCAAAAGTATCATTTTCAGGTTGAGTTACTTCCCCTGGTATCAATAGTTCAGGTTCGTCTAGTGTCAGTGATAATAAATCTGCAACTACATCGTTATCATCATCAATAGTATTTGGAACAATGTCTGGATTTTTTTGCTCCGTCAATTCTGATAAAATCGCTTCTGAATCCGCATCTAAATTAAAATCTAGTTCATTGATATCACTGAACTCTAGATTCGTAACAGGTATTTGTTGATTTCGCAGTTCAGAATTTTCTTTGTCTAGGAAATTGTCACCAAATAACAGCGATAAATCTTCTGTTTTAGCAGTGGTTGTAGTCTGCTGTTCATTACTGGTATCCTCATCAAATGAAAGTAAATCTGATAAGTCACCATCAGAATCTTCCGGCTCATTGTTGTTGAAATTAATTCCCAATTCATCGCTAGAAGTAATTTCTAAAGTTTCTTCTTGATGCCAAGGTTCGTCTAAATCAGGAGTCTCGCCTTCAAATAAATCAGCAAGGGTATTTAACTCGGCTATCCCTACCTCTGGGCCGTTGGGGTCAAGATTCTTACTGATTGGATGTACTTCCTCATGTGGAGTGAAACTAAAGCTAGTCTCAATTCCATGATTTGGTGATGTTTGTTGTAATTCTTCTAGATTCAGTTGTTCAATTGGCTCAGAGAAATTAGTGATAAATTCTTGGGCGTCCTCAGTTTCTTGAGCATTTGACTTTGCTGGAGACTGTTCGCTCACTAAATCAGAAGTAATTTCTGACAACTCAATTTCTGCAAAGGTCAACAGTGCTTTTAGTTGTTCGCTAATTGCAATTTCAGCTTCTTTACCTTGGAGAACTAATTCTTGGGCTTGCTTGATTTCGGTGATGACGATTTTTGCTAAAGTCAGGTAGGTATTTTCGGGATTAGCGATCGCACTCGCCGCAGCTTGACACAAACTGCACCAGTTGGATAAATTCCAACTTTCACCAAGTTTAACTAACTGATGACAGCATTCCTGGAGATTTTGCCGAGTTGAAGATGTTGTTGTCTGCTTGAATAGTTGCAACATTTCCCGCAGTGTTTGTAGCACTTGGGTTTGAAAGTCACTCCAATCACGGTTTTCTTTGCTGCTGGCGGTAGATAACACTTCCTGTGGTGCTACAGCAAAAGATATTTCTGATTCCTGATGCCCTTCTTCTGTCAAATTAGGAATATCTCGCCGCAGGAAAAGTTCTGTCAGTGTGGAAACATTCTCTACAGAACTTCCTTGTTCCCTTGCAGATGAAGCAGCTGCTCCACTATTTCCTTGTTCTACAAGTTGTTCTAGATGCTCATTGAGCCACTGAAACACAGGTTCGGTTTCTGACATCAATGTATTAGCTGTTTCTTCAGAAAGACCATAAGGGCCGCTCAAATGTTCTAACAGCGCTTTCAGGGTATCAGATACACCAAGGAATAAAGACTCCAACTTTTCGTCAACCTGAACCGGATGTTCTTTAAGAACTTTGAAACAATCTTCCAGACGGTGGGAGGTATGCTGGATGCTAGTCAATCCAAGCATTGCTGCTCCTCCTTTGATGGAGTGAGCCGCCCGGAAGACTTCGCTAATCATTTCCGGGTCGTTAAGGGTACTCTCTAGATTCAGCAACCCCTGTTCAATTGTATTCAGGTGATCCCTGGCTTCTTCAATAAAGTAACCCAAAATCCGCTGTTGTTGTTCCGGCAGCATAGCAAAAGTTGTGAGTTATGAGTTGTGAGTTATGAGTTATGAGTTGTGAGTTATGAGTTATGAGTTGTGAGTTATGAGTTATGAGTTGTGAGTTGTGATTTTTATTTTTAACTCCTGACTCCTAACTTGATTCCAAGTTATAGTTTTTATTTTTAACTCCTCACTCCTAACTCCTAACTTTTTTACCTACTTTCAAGGGTTTCCACTCGGAAACGTTCCACGGAGGCGATTAAGTCGCGGGATACACCTACCAGGTGTTGTAGGGCACCAGAAACTCGCTGTGCTTCTTGGGATGTTTCTTGGGCTGTAAGTTCTACTGATTGCATTACATGGGCGACGGCGCGGGATGTCTCCGTTTGTTCCACAGTATCGCTAGTAATAGAACGCACTAATATATCGATGCGATTTGCCACTTGAATGATATTTTCTAGCGATCGCTTGGCTTCTTCTGCCAATTTTGTGCCTTTAATTACTTGTTGTGTGCCTTCTTCCATCGCAGTCATTACGGAGCCTGTTTCGCTTTGGATTTGCATCACAATTTGTTCGATTTCTTTCAAGGATTTGGCAGATTTGTCTGCTAACTGGCGCACTTCATCTGCTACAATCGCAAACCCGCGTCCGGCTTCTCCCGCCCTTGCGGCCTCAATACTGGCGTTGAGTGCTAGTAGGTTTGTTCTGGAAGCAATCTGAGAAATTAACGCCACAATTTTAGAAATTTCTTGGGAAGATTCCGCCAGCCGCTTTACTTTGCGAGTTGTTTCGGCAACGGTTTCGCGAATTTCCAAAATCCCCGCCACAGTATTTTCTACTGCTTCGCCACCCTTAAGAGCGATGGTGCTGGCATCGCGGGCGACGGTTTCAGCTTCCCGCGCCGCCTCTGCTACCCGCTGAATCGAGTCGGTCATTACCTGTACAGAATTCAGCGTCACAGCCAATTCTTCTGCTTGGCGCAAAGCATCACTAGATAAGGCTCTAGCAAAGGTTTCGGAGTTGGTTGCACCTTTTGTCACTTCCTTGGCTGCCACTTTTACCTGTTGGACGATATCCCGCAGGTTTTGAATTGTCAGGTTAAAGGCGTCAGCTACGGCTCCCAGTACGTCGGCTGTGACTTCAGCTTGCACCGTTAAATCGCCTCTGGCAGCTCCTTCCACATCGTCCAACAACCGAATCACCTGGCGTTGGAGATTTTCCTTGGCTTCCTCTTGTTCGTCGGCTTTGCGTTGGGCTTCATTTGTGGTGGTGAAAATAATTCGCGCCATTTCATTAAAGCCACTGGCTAAATGCCCCAATTCATCTTCCGAATACACCGTGGCTTGAGCATTCAGATTTCCCTGACTTACAGCATCAAATTGAGCTTGCAAATCCTTGGTTGTACGCCGAATTTGCTTGAGTGTAAGATTTCCCATGAAACCTGCGGTGGCAAAACCAGTCAGCCCAGCGGCTAGTGCCATTGCCCAACCTGTATTCCGCACGCTTTCTCTTTGTTGGGGAACAGAAAAGGTTGTGGCTACAAAGCTGACTGTGGCTACAACTAGTGCTGAGGCAATACCCACAGTTCCAGCAATTAACCATTGTTTTCTTTGGATGGGAGCATTTTCTAATGGTGCTAACCAGCCTTGCTCGACGCTGACACTGGGTTCTGCCTTTGAAACCTCTGGTTGGGTAAAGGCTGGAACTGGTTCGTGGGAACCAGTGATGGTAAATAATTCCTCTTCCCGATCTGCTGTAGTACTTGGAAAAGCATCCAAGATTTGAGCGCGTCCAGTATTACCGGTTTCTGCTGTGGCAGAATGCATTGCCACATCAACAAAATCAGCATCTCCTTCAATGAGGTCAAAACCTGGAATATTGCCTAAATCATCAAATTCCTCAAAGTCATCTAAAAATTCTATATTGCTCTTAGAATTTTCTCGATTCATTATATTGTTTGACTCTTCATCCGAGTCAAAGCTTTCTGAACCAAAGGCAGACTCAAAGGCCTGGATATCAAAACTTTCATCGTCATCAAAGCTGTTTTTATCTACGAATTTAAGTGATTTAAACTGCTTTTTATCTGCAATAAAGTTATCTTCTCCAGATGAATAATTATCAGAAAAAATTGGTGGGGCTTTTGATTCTGTGTCTAAATCTCTTTGTGCCAACGAATTGTTTGATTTGTTGTTTGATGAATTATCTTGAGTATTATATTCTAAGTTATTGGTTGTCAGCCGATTGTTCGGTTGTTTGTCAGCAATCAATACAGTTTCATCTGCAAAATGAGGCTGTTCGAGTTCTAAACTATCAATACTAGAATCTTCTGGTTGGGAATCGCTCAAAAACTCAGCAAAATTATTGTTATCGGTACTAATATTTGAGGTAGAGTTTGAGGAGTAGTGACGATCGTTAATCGCTAAATTTTCGTTAGTAGAATTTATTTCATTTTCTGTAAAATGATTATTCACTAATGATTCTTCGAGACCTTGTTGGAAGCTATCTTCTTCCCAAAAAGCAGGTAAATCTAATTCTGTTTCTTCCTTGTCGCTGTCGCTATTTGCCTCTTGTGCTGCTAATTCTTCATTTAAAGCAAAAGGGTCTTCGCCAAAAGTTATAGAAGAATCTGATATATCTTCTGTGGCAACGGTGCCTTCTGTGGGTATATCGAATGGATTGTTGGAAGAATTATCTTCAACTGTATTCACACTTTGTTGAGCATCACCAAAAAAGTTTAAATCCAGATTTTGGCTGTCAAATTCTTCACTAGTAGACAAATCTTCCAATTGTTCTTCGCTATATGCCAGGGCATCGGACATCTCTAGAGAATTTATTTGTTCTTGCCTAGCGGATGTATCAAGCTGGCCCCCAAACGACTCTAGATATTGATTAATATTTTCAATTCCATTATTGGCAAAACCAATAATTTCTGGGTCGTTAGTCAAGTCTAATACATGTTGATATTCTTGTTTTGCAACATCGTACTGCTGCAAAACATAGTAGATGTGACCCCTTAATAAATGGGAGTTTGGGTCATCTGGTAAACTTTGCACCACTTGGTCAACTAAAGTGGCAGCAACGTCATAATTCCTTTGAACATAGGCGGTCATCGCCTGTTGATATGTTGGCTCGCGATCGTCAATACTTGCTGACATTTCCTCCTCCAATTTCATCCTGCCCATCGCGCACTCCGTAATATAGCCGTTTGATCGAGCAGTCGTAGACACTGATTATTTTTAGCACCTAATACCCACTCGCCACGTAAAAAAGGAGCCATAGTATCTGGAACACTATTTGGTGGCATGAGATTTTGGACATCCAGCCAGTCCATACCACCGATTTCCTCCACTGCTAAACCCACTATTGTGTCTTGTTCTTCAATGGCAATTACTGGAATTTCAGCTTTATCAGTGTTTAATGCACTTGGTTCACCTAAAAATTGACCCAAATCAGCCACCCAAATAACTCGACCTCGTAAATTTAGAGTACCCAAAAGTAAAGGAGAAGCATTAGGAATCGGGGTGATTCTATCAGGACTTAGTTCGATTACTTCCCGAATGCCAGTTGCTTGTAGTGCAAACTCCTGATGCGAGGGAATGTAAAACCTCAGATGTAACTCACCTTCAGGACTTTCTACTTGTAATTCTGGTCGAAAATGATCTTGACCGCTGCCACTTAAAAAGTCCGGTTTGCTGACCATATTGCTTTTATCCTTATCCTCGCAGCAGTTGTTTGACTGTTCCTACCAACTCTGTTGGTTGAAAGGGTTTGGCAATGTAGGCGTCTGCACCTTGTTTCATTCCCCAATAGCGATCGAATTCTTCGCCTTTGGAAGAACACATAACCACAGGGACATTTTGGGTTTTGGGATCGGATTTTAACCGCCGACAAACTTCGTAGCCGTTCATTCGGGGCATGACAATATCCAACACCACTAAATCCGGAGGTGCTACTTGAATTGCCTCCAATGCTTCTAATCCGTCACTGGCATGGGTGACTGTTAGTCCAGTTGCTTTCAGGAGGTCTGTGATCATCTCCCTTTGCGCGATACTGTCTTCGACAATCAGAACTGTACTCATAAGTGTCTATCTACCTCCTGATGTAACGTTCCTATTTGGAACATTCCCTGATTCCCCCGCAAGTATTAACTGTATAAATTAAATTTAGCTTTTCACTAATTTCCTGGATATTGAGGTTTCACTGGGTTGGCTCATTCTGTGATAACATCTTTTACCTCATCTTTTAGTAGATCCACAAGTCTTCGATCTTTTTATATTTTGGATTTTGGATTTTAGATTTTAGATTGTTTAATCCAAAATCTAAAATCTAAAATTCTTGTACCCCATACCCAATGCCCATTTTCATCAGTTATTGATATATTTCCCTACAACCATAAGTAATTCATTGTCTGTAAATGGCTTTGTTAAATAATCTGTTGCGCCGACCATGCTAGCTTTGACTCGATCGATAAATCCATCTTTACCAGTAAGCATGACAATCGGTGTCAGCCGAAATGCTGTTGAGTGTCGCAGCATGGCGCAAACTTCGTATCCTTCCAATTCCGACATGGCAATGTCACATAAAATTAAATCTGGTTGAAGTTGAAAAACCAGACTTATTGCCTCTAAAGGATTAGTCAGAACGATCGCTTCATAACCTTGTGCTTGTAGGATGGAATTTATAGTCTCACCGATGGCGATCGCATCGTCAATACATACTATCCGCCCTCTGCTTTTTTGATTCAAGTCTGAATTTTCTATGTGAATCTCCGGTTGGTTACTCGCTGAATATACTAACTGAAGCCAACTTTGTTGTACGTATGGATATATTGCCTTAGCGACTGTCAAAATGTCTCTGTTGAGATAACGAGCCAGTTGACGCAGGGAGCTTTTACCATCAGCCCAATGTTGTAGCTTATTGACGGTTGCTGCTGGTAGTGACGAGTGTGTGTGAACTTTGTCAGATAATACCAGTAATTGTTCTGGAGACTGAATGTGTGGATAAAGTTGCTTCCATTCTTGCACCTGCTTGGTAATTTTGGTTACAAAGGGAGCAATATCAAAAGTATTTAATTGCGGGGCAAGTGGCGTACCTTGACGAAAAATGAAGTTACCTTGATGTAAGCTCAGTAGGTCAAATAGGGTTTCATGTACCAAACCCTGGATAATGCTAGCAGCTATTTTGGGGCTGATGATATTTTGTTCCAAGAGTGCCCAAATATACGCATATTCTGGTGCGTCGGTTGATGAAAGAGAAGCAATTTGTTTGTCAGCAAGTCGCATCTCAACTCGGTAATGACGTAAATAATCGCTAATCCTCGATAAACTACTTTCTCCTTGTTGACAATAGATGATTTGACCATTGAGGAAAAAAACGAACCAAGACTGTTGTTTGAAAAGATATTTACTAGCTTTGTCTGTAGCAGATTTGTGGTTATGGTAGTAGCTATGAGCTTCTACCCATAGTTGCCCTGTTCGTTGTCCCAACTCAATTAGTTGCAAAATACTGCAAATATCAATTTCATTTAAATTTCCCTGCATTGAGTTAAAAAATACTCCTGATGGTGGCGTTTACGTCGTTTCTGAGTTGTGTATGTCAATCAATTTTGGATTTTGGGTTTTAGATTTTGGATTTTGGATTGAAATAGATCGCTTTGGGTGGGGACTTGGATTTGTAAAGAAGCTACTGTAGTGGACGGGTTTTCAGACTTCAGGAGACTTCGATCCACTGACATCGAAGCATATAACTTGTTTGTAACACTTCGTGGAAGCAAGCTAGGTGTGGCGTTCCGTAGTTAAGGAGTACTGAGGTAATTTTTAATCTCAAATCTAAAATCTCAAATCTAAAATCGACACAGCTATAAACCTTAATCTTTCGTAATACATTTCGACAAAGTTAGTGTTAACACGGAAGTCATCATCACTGTCATCAGTACAAAATATAAAGGCGCGGTCAAGTCGCTTCTATAAGGGACTTCCAAGTAAAAAAATATTCCATAGAAGACTGTTGACGGTTCACAGTTAACAGTCAACAGTCAAAGCATTAACTGGAATAATCTATTTTTTGGACTTCTTTAAGTATCAAGACGTAACATCTCGCGTTTATAAATAGTTTTTTTGTCTGTTTTGCCCTCCTCGACTTTGGTTAAGTGAGACAAGTAAACAGAATTATTTCAGGTATATCCCAAAACACGAACTTTAAGTGCATCAATAAGGACTAACAGTGTGCTGTATTTAGCAGAAGTACAAAAACAGAAAGGTGGTTTACTCAGTGGTGGTGGTAAAACCGAACTGAAACTACTAGCTTGTCAGCGAACTGACCAGAATTGGAGTACTGTGTCGGAAGAAGTGATTGCTGCTGAGGAAGCAAGCAAATTAAATGATGGCGCTTTAGTGCTGGCTGAACTGAATCCGAATCGTCAAGTACAACGGATTCAAGAAGCAGGGCGGCCGCTAGTGAATATTTTGCAGAATTTTTCTCGCCAATTGGAAAAATTTAAGCTCAAGGAAGATGAAATCGATCAGTGGAAACAGTCGCTGACGTTTCAGGCGCAAGAGTTGAATCGGCGTGAAATGGAAATGGAAGCACGCTTAGAACAGTTGCAAAATATGGAAGATGAGTTGCAACAATTGGAGCAGCAAAAACAAGAAGTTGATACATCTCGTAGCGACATTGAACGCTTACAAGGGGAAATTGAGCGCAACCGTCAGGAATTGGAAGGTGCTTGGGAGCATTTGCGGGGCGAGCAACGTCGCTTAGAGGAGCGTCAAGCAGATTTCAAACAAGGGACAGTTTTGGATGAGGAACAAAGTCGGGCGATGAGTGAGTTACTCAATCGCTTATCAAGTCGCGTTGTTCCCACAGAAACAGTAAAACAACACCTTGATGTTGGTTTTGAATTGATAGAAAAGCAGCAAGCTATTCTAAGTCCCCACTGGGAACAACTCCAGCAACAAAAAACTGCTATTGTTCAACAACATGAAGAAGTTGAGCGCTTGTCACAAATATTTAGCGATCGCCAAAATGCATGGCAACAAGGACAAAATTCCCTAGTCCAGCAAACAGCGCAATTGCAAATCAGTACAGCAGAGCTTAAGAGCAAACAAGAGTATATTCAAATACTAAAAGAACAGTTACGCAATCAAGAAGATTTATATCAGCAAATTCACACTTTAGCTGCGACATCTGGTGATGTGGTTCTCGGCCAGCCAGTTGATGTAGAAGCTTTACAAAAAATGCCTTTAGATGAACTACAAAAGATAGTCCAAGACTTAGAGTATAAATTACAAATAGATGCAAGTTTTGTTCACGAACAAGAACAAGAACTGAAATATAAGCAAGAAACTATAGAAGAACTGCAAAATAAATTAAACCAAGCATCTGACCAAGACCACATCAATTTAGAACTGGAACTCAGGGATGAAAACGACCACTATCAGATGTTAAATTCCAGTTTAGTGGGACAACGTCGTAATATGATACAGCGGCAGAACTTTCTCAAACAACATCAAAATATATTGCTACGGCGACAAGGACATACTGTTGCTGACGAAAAAGAAGGTAATCAAATTAATTTAGAGCCAATTCTGTTACGAATTGAAACCCAGAGACAACAACATTCACAGGAAATCCAAAAGTTAGAACGTGAAATTGAGCAGATGCGTGCTGGTATCGATTTAGCTCAAGGAATGATTGACAATCAAACCCACGATTTAGAGGAGAAGCAGCAAGAACTCAAAGCGATCGAAGAAAACTTGTTGTCTCTGAGAACAGCAACCGCTCAATGTCGTGGTCGAGTCAATCTCTACGAAGAAGCACTACAACCAATTCAAGATTGTCTTGATAGTTTACGGCAAAAGCTCCAAGGAATTGGAGAATCTTTAGATAAATTCCAGGAAACTGGCGATTCTCAACTCCAAGCGATCGCTCAGTTGCGCCAAACTCTGCAAAGTTTTATATCTCAGCCAGAATTGTTAGCTTCTTAAAGAATGCCCAGTGCTGAAGGTAGTAGCTGAGTACAAGAATGGTAAATCAACCACAACGCCCTTTGACTGTAGATGGTAATACCTACGCGTCAAATCCTGGAAATCTACACGTTGATTATTTCTATTGGATTCGTTCATTTCCTAGCAAACCAATTGAATTAATTTTTCCGCTCACTATTCTGGTTGTGATAGCTTTTCTGATCAACTGGATTTTTGGGTTTGCCTTTTTTGGAATACTGCGTAAAGGCAAAAATCTAGATATTTTGCCATCTGCATTGTTTGGCATTGCTGTATTTAATATTTTTTTCGGCATTGGAATATTTTGGTTTGTTAAACAACTTATATTTTTAGCCATCCGCATCCGCGAACAGTTCCTCTATGGTTGTGTCAATCCTGGCATTGTTGTTGCATTAAAGCCGCCTCTAGTTGCAGTATTCACCGATCTCACCACTGGTAAAGCACCACATCATGCCATCAAAATTTTGCCTCAACCGCTTAAGTGGATGAAGAACGGAGTACCACCAGTAGGTACAAGGTTGGCTACAGTGGCTCTTTATGAGGGCAACCTTCAAAAAGGTTACTGGGACGACTTTTATCCAATAGTGGTTGATTGTGTCACTGGCAATCAAACTGATATACAAAGAGTCTTACAGAGTATTCCTGATTGGGAATGGGAGCAGCTTGAAGTGGGGCTTGCATATCTGAGAACAACTAAGCCAGGACTGTACACTATACCTTTTGTTCGTTGTGCATTCTGCCACCAACTGATCTTTCTTCCGCTTTATCCCATGCACAGAGAAAAGCACACAGAACCTTTGGCAGATGGTCAAATGACAGACTATGTTACTATCCATCCACAACGCCGTTATCAGGGAGTGCTTGATGTAGTTCCCCAAGCTTATATTCACCCACATTGTGGTGGTGCGACAAGGATGCCGGAGGAAATAATTCGTAGCTATTTAGTTAACCCATTTCTATACAATGAGTACACTTTTTGCTGTGGATGCAACGATTACATTCATCAGAAAGAACTTTACTGGTGTGAAACAGGACAATGTTTGGCAGATTATTTTCAAGAGTTGCAACAGGAGTACATCCGCATACATGGCGAACCTCCTCCGAATCCATTTGTATAGCTTAGTTATTATTCCATTAATAAACTAGGTTCTACATGAAAAAACTCTGCTAGTTTACGTGCTTGCTCTGTATTTATCTTCTCTTGTCCAGTTAAAACCTTATCAACCAAATCTTCTGAACCTAATACGGCTATTAAATCATCTCTACTTTTTTCAGCTTCTTCTAAAAGAAATAACAAGATAGATACAGGATTATTCTGCTGCTTTGGCTGATAATATTCTTGTTCAAACTTTTCAATTAAAGTAATTAATAGCTGATACAGTTCGTCTTCTTCTGGAGTGCGTTTTCTGTGCATTAAATCTTCCACTATTCTTAAAGCTTGTTCATTTTCAGCTTCACTTTTTATCAACTTGGGAAGATAAGCTATTAATAATTCCTTATATTTATCTGAATTAAAAGTAAGGGTCATTTTTCCAGTTCTCCTTATCATATTTTGAATGTGTTAATATATACTTAATATAA
>Ga0314811_100055_pt1 | contig 19177 bp, 16 predicted proteins | sample STEome_7_FD_202340 | JGI IMG/M metagenome (GOLD analysis project Ga0314811, IMG submission 202340) | Metatranscriptome of soil surface biofilm microbial communities from soil inoculated with nitrogen-fixing consortium DG1, State College... ...
GTCCCCAGCCCCTATTTTAAGGCACGTCTAATGATGAGCGATCGCCAAAATTACACTACTAGCGCTGCAAACCTCAACGTCTACATCCAAGGTCAAGGATTTCCGATTTTAGCCCTACACGGTCATCCTGGTTCTGGTCGCAGTCTTTCTGTATTTACCAATCATTTATCAAAACGCTACAAAACTTTTGCCCCAGATTTACGTGGATACGGCAAAAGTCGCTGGAATGAAAATTTTGACATGAATGACCATTTGACCGACTTAGAAGCGTTACTAGACCGGTTTGAAATTGAAAAATGTTTAATATTGGGATGGTCGCTTGGCGGTATTCTGGCAATGGAACTGGCATTGCGTTTGCCAAAGCGGATTACAGGGTTGATTTTAGTAGCGACAGCCGCAAAACCCCGTGGTAGTCATCCTCCCATCACTTGGCAAGATAATTTATATACTGGCGTTGCTGCCCTATTGAATTATATAAAACCGAGTTGGCAGTGGAATATTGAAACTTTTGGCAAGCGATCGCTTTTTCGCTACTTAATTCAACAACATACATCCACTAGTTACAGCTATATTGCCACCGAAGCTGTACCCGCATATTTGCAAACTTCTGCTGCTGCTACTCGCGCCCTTTACAGTGCTATTCAAGCAGGGTATGACAGACTTCAAGACTTGCCACAAATTCAATGCCCTAGTCTAGTACTTGCTGGAGTTCAAGACCGTCACATCACGGTTGATTCCAGCTTAGAAACAGCTCGACACCTCAAGAACTGCCAATGGCAATGTTACCCCAGTACCGCTCACCTTTTTCCGTGGGAAGTTCCCCAATTGGTACTGAGTGATATTGACCGTTGGCTGGAAGAACATCCCCAGGTAAGAGGACGCGGTGACATAGGGACGCGGTGACGCGGGGAAGAAGACGCAAAGAAGGGGAAACGCAAGGACTTGTGGTAAAAGAATTCACCGTGTCTGGTGTCTTTGAGTCTCTCTTTCCCCACGTCCCCGCGTCTTTGTATCTTTTTTTCCCGTGTCCTCTTGTCTTGCCTAAATTAAATTTGACCGCCAAAGGCAGGCTGTACTTTGCGGTCAAACCTTTCCCCCAAGTCTTCAGCAATTGTTAGATTATTGGGTTTGCAGCGTTTAACATTGACAACAATTCCCTGCGCTCCTTCGGTCTCTAAATCTTCTACGTATCCAACGCTAGCCAATTTTGCTTCATCAAAATTCAGAAATGGCCCGAAGTAGTATGTGCAACGGGGATTTTGCGTTGCAATTTCTACCCACCAAGCCAAACCGAGATAGTTGAACGTGTTAATCAACCCTTCCTTGAGATTATGCCAAATGGTTTTCATGGTTTTCGCTGATTTGTAAACGTGCTACAGGGTGTTAAGGGATATGTTGCTTTATTATCATTTACATTTCTTTATACTCTTTTACTGCTATTTTTTCAAAGAGATTTTCTGTAATTTATCTAAATACAGCGTATTTAGCGATCGCTGACGATAAATTTCATAAAGTGCCATTCCTGCTGCTACCGAGGCATTGAGGCTAGGGGTCTTACCTTGTAACGGAATTGATACTAAAACATCGCAGGAACGTTGAGTGAGCATACTCAGACCTTCACCTTCAGAGCCAATTACCAATGCGATGGGGCCGCTAAAATTGACTGTGTGTAAGGGTTCACTACCGGTGGCAGCAGTACCATAAATCCAAAATCCCGCTGTTTTTAATTCTTCTAAGGCGCGGCTGAGGTTAACAACTCTTGACACAGAAAAGTTTTCTAAAGCACCTGCGGCAACTTTGACAACGGTGGAAGTGATCCCAGAGGCCCTTCTTTGGGGTATGACTAATCCTTGAGCGCCAATTGCCTCAGCTGTGCGAATAATTGCTCCCAGGTTATGGGGATCGGTAATTCCATCAGCCACAACAATTACGGGATCGGTTACAGATTTTGCTTGTTCTAGGAGATCCGGTAATTCTATATAAGTGTAGGGAGCAATTTGAGCCGCCACACCTTGATGATTGGAGTGATTGGTAATTTGGTCTAAACGCTTTGGTTCAACTTCATCAATTACCGTGCCATTTTCCTTGGCTTGTAAAAGCAAAGGGTGAAAGTTGGGATCGTAGCGCAGACGGTTAGTAATCCAAATGCGGTTGAGACCTCGCTGACTTTGTAACGCAGTCAATACTGGATGACGACCGTAGATTAAATCGTTCTCTTCTGCTGGTTTTGTAGGTAGAGAAGGATGAGAGAAGTTGCTATTTTGTGGACGCGAATTGCTGGAAATCGGGTTGATATCTATTTTTTTTCTGGGATTGCGAATTGGATTAGTAATAACACGCTTACCCTGAAGCTTTATAGGTTGCCCCCGATTTGGTTCGCTAGAAGTCTTGATTTTTCTGGGTTTATTTGACATTTTAGTTTTACGATATAGCGTATAGTGGGCATCCAGAACGGCGCTATTTACCAGACCTACTCTACTATTTTGATAATTGTGAAATTGAATTTTCACTATTTCTCTAGATGGAGTATTTCTAACAGTTCGGTTAGGCGCTGGTAATCAGTTAGATATAAGTAGCCAATTAAGGTTTCTAGACTAGTTGCCTGTTGATAAATTTCGGGATCAAGTCGCTTAGGCCGTCCTGTAGCAGCGTTTCGACCCCGGCGGACAATTTCTAGTTCGGTGTCCCTCAGATGAGGAGTAAGCGATCGCAAATGTAGCGCTTGTGTTTCCGCTCTTACCTGTCCCACTACCAAACGATGATAAGTCTCTGCTCGCTGTAGTGGCAGTAGATAGAACATTCTAACATAAAGTTCATAGATTGCATCCCCCAAATAAGCTAAAGCAGAGGGAGAAATTTTTTGTACTTGTGAAAAAGGAATGTGTTGGGATAATGGCACTGTGCTTAACAACAGTGCTTCAGTCCAAGATAAATTTTGTTTGGAAACTTCATCTTGTCCATCCAATAACCCTTCTTCCTTTGACTTCACAAATAAATCATTCCTTGACTAGCTCAATAATTGTGCAGGCATTCTTCCCAAAGATTGATTTCCCTGAAGTATGCCATCATAGTATACCTAGCATAATCAACACTATACAAAAATACTTACTAAATTTTATCTTTTTGATTAAGACTTAGCATTTTAGATTTCCCTGATTTCCACCTGTCACAAGGTAATTTTGGGTACTTATTGCTGTCTAGAATTTACTGGCATCAGAGAAAATTTTAATGTAATAGTTCTGCTTGAAATTTGCTAGATTGCTATGTTTAGTTAGTAGATATTTTTTCCTAATTATACATTATCAAGTCGAGTTTAGATCGAAATTAATCAGTTGACTTTTATTTACTAGAACTTTGTTTGGCTTTGGTTGTTATCGAATATCCTAACCAGAAGTCATATCTCTTATAAAATACTTGAAAAGTTGTTGATTATACACAAATCAGCTAGACAATCTGCCGAAATCTCGCTTTTTGAAGTAGAGTTGGAAAGCTGATTTCACACTTTTCAATGGGTGTTAACGGGGATCGAGCTAAATATTTATTGAAAGTTACAGGAAACTCCATCCCAAGAGTAGGAGGACAAGGTCGTTTCACAGGTAGTACAGGGCATTGATAATATCTTCCCATGCCCGACTCCCCTGTATTGACAAAGATTTTAGGAAACTCGAAAAGATAAACAACAGATAGTCGTTGACTGTGAACCGTCAAGGGTCAACAGTTACAAAGGATATTTTTTTTACTTGCAAGTGCCTTAATTTTTAATCTCGATCCGTTTTAAATATATAAAGCTCAACTGGCTGAGCGCCTCTCCCGCAAGGAGAGAGGTTTTGCCAGAAGTTTTAAAAATTTAGCTATCCGATGTTGAATCTGAATAGCCAAGTTAATCTCAATAGGTCTAGCAATCAAGACTGCTTGACATTTTCTAGAGCCGCTTCAACTGTTTGTTGCAGGGAGAGAAACTTCTCTAAGCGAACAAGCTTGACCGTTTGAGTGACGCGGGCATTCGTGACAATTTGCAAAGTGCCATTAGCGTTTTGAGCCTTCTTGGCTGCTTGCACCAAAGCACCCAAGCCAGAGCTATCAATAAAGTCGATTTGTGAGAGATCCAAAATAATATGCTTAGGACCTTCTTCGATCTTGCTCTCTAGTACCTTGCGAAACGTCGGCTCAGAAAAGGCATCTAACAAACCTGTGAGGCGGAATAGCTGACAGTTATCCCGGACTTCACGAGTGCCCCTCAGGCTCACGGTTAGATTCAGTGGCTCAGCAATAATTCCCTCCTCATAAGTTAAAGTGAACGCTCAAGTATAGATGGTTTTTGAGCGTGTTGTCTACAATCTACTGGAGTAAGGGGCATTGGGCGTTGGGCGAGGGAAAGGGAAAGGGGTATGGTTCGACAAGCTCACCAACCGGGGAAAAGGGAAAAGATTAAATTTATTCCTTTTCCCTTTAACCTTTTCCCCATCTCCCCATCTCCCCATCTCCCCATCTCCCCATTCCCCATTCCCTAGTTACCATCACTCTGACGCGCTGTTCGCATAGCTTGAACAAATTGCTCAAACAAGTAATCAGCATCGTGAGGGCCAGGGCTGGCCTCTGGGTGATATTGTACAGAGAATACAGGCAGAGACTTGTGACGTACCCCGGCAACGGTGCGATCGTTTAAATTTAGGTGACTAACTTCCACAACTGTTGCGGGAAGAGAATCTGGGTCAATGGCAAAACTATGGTTTTGGCTGGTAATTTCTACCTTTTGCTGTAAACCCGCTGGCTGGTTCAAACCACGGTGACCAAATTTGAGTTTATAGGTTTCTGCTCCCAAGGCATGACCCAAAATTTGATGTCCCATACAAATCCCAAAGATGGGTTTTTGACTCAGCAGCAGCGCTTTGGTAGTTGCAATTCCTTCGGTGACGGTAGCAGGGTCACCAGGCCCGTTAGAAAGAAAGAGACCATCAGGATTGTAGTTGAGAATTTCCTCTGGTGGCGTATCAGCAGGTACAACAATTACCCGACAACCATAACTGGCTAAGCGACGCAAAATATTGCGTTTGATGCCAAAGTCCAGGGCAACAACGGTAAAGGGTTTCTCAATATTGTTGGTGGTTTCCGGATTAAATTCCCAGGCTGGAATCGTGGGATCTGACCATTCATAAGTTTTTGGCGTCGTCACTTCCCGAACCAGATTCAATCCTGCCATGTTGGGAGCTGCTTGCACCTGCTCTAGCAATTCTCCCTCATCCAGAATAGCTGTGGAAATACCACCGTTCATGGCTCCGAACATCCGGATTTTGCGGGTGAGGGCGCGGGTGTCGATGCCATAGATAGCTGGTATCTGATGCTGTTTGAGGTAGTCGGGTAAGGATTGAGTCGATCGCCAATTACTTGGTCGATGACAAATGTTTCGGGCGATGGCACCCCGCACTTGGGGGCGTTGTGATTCCTCATCTTCAGGGTTGACACCAGTATTCCCCAATTCTGGATAAGTAAAAATCACAATCTGACCGCAGTAACTAGGGTCGGTCAGTACTTCTTGATAGCCAGTCATCCCAGTGTTGAATACCACTTCTCCAATGGCGGTTCCCGTAGCACCGAAAGACCAACCGTGATAAGTGGTTCCATCTGCCAAGACAAGTAAAGCTGGTATTGCGTCAGACAAGGACATAGAGTGGGGAGTGGGGAGTGGGGAGTGGGGAGTGGGGATTGAGTACTGGGGATTAGAAAAACTTTTCTCCAGTCCCTAGTTTTTAACTTTTATGTCCCTTACTCTTGAAGACTGCAACCTCTGATTATCTCATAAGTTGAGTAATTAAAAGCTTTAGAATTATTAATGAAAAATTAAATTTTCTATTGTCCACTAGACCTTTTGCAATCAATTGCTTTTTGGACTCTTGTGGTCAAAGGGAACATGTTAAAGGGGAAAGGGAAAATACCAAACATGCACCCCCTTTCCCCTTTCCCTTTTCCCGACTTCTGCAAGAAGTCTACTCTCTATTTCCCCAACCCTGTTGCCTTTGACAAAAATCTTTAAAGAGTGGTTTTGCAAGAGCTTGGGCAGTTAATATTAATTATGCTTCCCACTTTTTTATCCCGCACAACCCTAATTTTTGCATTCAGTGCTCTGGCGGTTTTGAATGTTGCCTGTAGTGAAGACAAACGAAACACTACGGTTGGTGGCAACGAACAACCCGTGGCAATTGGTGATGTGGCATCAGTACAGCCTACCACCACCGAACCAGCAACACCAGAAGCTACTCCTCAACCACAGTCACCACAGCCATCTGAAACTGAACCTAGCGTTTTTGAATTGGCTTTAGATAAAGCTGTCAGTGCTTGGAGTATCAGTCAATCTGCTCAATCTTCAGATGATTGGAATTTAGTGGCGAGTCAATACCAAGATGCTATCGCTCTGATGCGAAAAGTAGAACGACAAACTCCAGAGTTTGGCTTCGCTCAATCCAAAATCACAGAATATCAGCGCCAAATCAAATATGCCAAGCAAAAAGCGACTCCCCGCCCTGCACCAATTAGGGAACCTCAAAAAATAGTAGTTGTGGTTCCCCAAGCACCAACTACACCAAAGCTTACTTCATCTGTGTCAATTCCGGTACAAAAACAATCATTACCACCGGAAACACAAAGAGCTTCATCGGCAGTGGTGATTCCAGAGCAACCGGTATTTACAGCTCCAATTAAAAGGCGAGCTGGTGGTACGCCAATTGTGGAAGTTACTTTTAATGGGCAGCACAAGTTTGAAATGATTGTAGATACAGGAGCCAGTGGCACTGTAATCACCCAAGAAATGGCAAATTCTCTGGGAATAGTGCCAGTGGGAAAAGCGAAGGCAAACACCGCCAGTTCTAGAGCTGTGGAATTTCCTGTGGGTTACGTTGATTCAATGGCACTTGGTGGGGTGAAAGTGAATCGAGTACCTGTGGCGATCGCTGGTACGGAACTGGAAACCGGACTTTTAGGACATGACTTTTTTGGCAATTACGATGTCACAATTAAACGTAATGTGGTAGAGTTCCGCCCGCAATTGCGATCGCAAATCAATTTCCCAGAAATTGAACTAACTCCTCCAACTTCGTCCAAGCCGTCCCGCTTTGCAGAATATCCTTAGCGATTTTAATTCCTTGGGCATGATCGAGGAATGGTATTGTCCCCGCTACTTGCAGCGCCAAGGAAGCATTTAAAGCCACTGCATCCTGTTGCGCCAAAGTACCTTTGCCTTGGAGGACAGCTTTGAGAATCACCGCATTCTCTTGCACATCCCCACCCCGAAGCATACCTATGGGAGCAGGTGTAACATCCAAATCCAAAGGATTAACAGTAGTTAACTGCACTTCTCCTTCAGATAACACCGCCAAGTCGGTTATATCTCCTAACCCAGCCTCATCGAGTTTTTCTCGCCCGTGCAACACAATGGCCTTTTCCTTGCCCAAATTCTGTAAAGCCTGGGCAACCGTCGCTAAAAGTTTGGGAGTGAATAACCCCACCACTTGCCCGGTTGGACGCAAGGGATTTACTAAAGGCCCTAGTAAATTAAACACTGTGCGTACCCTCAGAGTCCGGCGTAATGAGGCCACTGCTTTCAGTGCTGGATGCCAACCAGGGGCAAACAAGAAAGTAATTCCCACTTCCTGTAAAGCTGCTTGCACTTTTTCACTAGGGGCACTCAAATTTACACCCAAAGCTTCCAATACATCAGCACTGCCAGTGAGACTTGAAGCTGAACGATTGCCGTGTTTGGCAACGGGTACGCCATAAGCAGCGACAACAAAAGCAACGGCTGTGGAAATATTAAAAGTTGACGAACCATCTCCACCAGTGCCGCAGGTGTCTACTACGGAAAAAGACGCGGAGAGTGGGAGACCTGGGGACGCGGGGAAATTATTCTCCCTGTTTCCCTGTCCTCCGAAGTTTGGATCGGAGGAAGCCTCCGCTCCAACTTCTCTCCGTGTCCCCCCGTCCTCCGAAGTTTGGATTGGAGGAAGCCTCCGCTCCAACTTCTCTCCGTGTCCTCCTATAGATTGGGCTTGTAATACTTCAGCCATGCCGGTCAACTCGTCGGCCGAAACGCCTTTAAAGTTCAGTGCTGTTAAAATTGCTCCTGATAACTCTGGAGGAACGGCTTCACTGAGCCAACCTTGCATTAATTCAGCAGCTTGAGTACGCGACAATGATTCGCCATCTATTAGTTGTTGCAGCAAAACATAATAGGATTCTTGTGCAGGGATTGGTGAAGTAGTCATTGCTAGGTTTTTGTGTTGTGGGGTGTAGCTATGTTGCAGGGCATGGGAGCTATCCTACCGGAAAATTAGCTTTCATCAAAGTTACAGCAGAATTCAGAAGTCAGAATTTAAATAGCCTTTCGGAGTAGCTTTGAAGTGTAAATTGTGTATTTCATGCTTCTTGAAATGTGCTGTAAGTTTAAAACTCAAGATTTAACTGTAAGAGGATGTTTGAAAAATACCAAACTCGGCGATTAGAAATCGCGGCTACACAGACGAAACCCACCTCCGTGGGTTTCAAAACCTTGATTTTCTGTTAGTCCGCGCAGGCGGACTAAGCTTTGTGTAGTAGCGAATTATATTCGCCCAAAACTTTTCAAACATCCTCTAAAGCCGTATTCATAAGATTCTAATTTTGTCATTTTTTATTTAAATCAAGTTTAAATTTGTAATTAGTAATAAATAACTCTTTTCCTTTGGCAGCAGTACTTTGCTTGTAGTTATTCATGCCATATTGCAATTGCCATTCTGAAATATTAGCCCATTGAAAATTTTCTCTGATTTGTGGAGAATCGTCGTAAGTGATTAGCCAACGGTGATGACATTGTTGCAACAGTTCGGCAAATCTTTGATGTTGAAATGAAGTATGCAAGTTACCGTCTTTACCATATAGCTTTGATTTGGTAGCACTAAAATATGGTGGATCTAAAAATAAAAATACTTTTTCACCTTCCTTGTGTAATATATAACTATAATCTAAATTAGTAATTTCTACATTTTTTGCTAAAATAGTTTCTAATTTTTCCAGCCTTTCTATTGAAGAATTAGTAAAGCGTTTATGAAAAGCTTCTTGGGAAAAACCACCTGATTCAACAGTGCCAGAAAATGTAATTCTATTGAGTACAAAAAAGCGAACTGCTCTGTCAAAATCAGATAAATGATTGACATTTATGGTAGCCAATTCTGTAAAAAGTAATTTACCGTCTGTGTATTTTGCTTTAATATGTCGAATTTCTTTAACTAACTGAGGTAAATGAGATTGGGTAAACTTCCAAAATAAGAAGAGTTCGCGGTTTAAATCGTTAATCCAAATTTTGAGTTTGGGGAATTTTTGTTTTAAATAAATAAATACAGAACCACCACCCACAAAAGGCTCTCGAAATTCATCAAAATTTTCTGGTAAGTATTCAACTATTTGATTTATTGCTTTTGATTTACCACCAGGATAGCGCAGAGGGCTTTTGAGCATAACGGGAAATTATACATAAATTTACTTTACATTTTTCAAATATGTATACAAATAACTAGTAGAGAATTATTATTTAAAATTTGTAAGTAGTTTATTTACAAAAGTAACTATAAATCCGAATAATGTCTAAAATTTTTAATACTAACTTCTAACTGAGCCTGACTTTTATGACTCGTTCTGCACCTTATCAACCTTTATGGTTACGAATTCTTCATGGCGTGAGTGCAATTTTAGCGATCGCCGCAATTATTACTGGATTTCTAGTTTACAACACTTACGATGGCCGTTTTGGTAGCATAGCATTTCTTCAACTTCCAGAGAGTCAAGACATTCACGGAACTATTGCATTGTGTTTCTTGCTTGTTCTACCTGCTTTTGCCCTTTATAGCTTTCATGCGGGACAAAAGCGGCTTGTTCAATCTGATTCCTTACAGCAATTAAGTCAAGTTGGCAAGCCCATTTGGTGGGTTAGCTTGCAACGTTTAGCAAACACTCTCATGCTCATAGCTGCTATTTTAGCTGTCAACTCCGGCAGAATGATGAAGGAAGAGTGGCTCCCCAGAAGAGAGTTTTATCATATTTGGTATTCTCTTCACCTTAGTGCTTGGGTTGTCATGGTTTGCTGTGTAGCAATTCATCTTTTGATGTCTGCTAAGGTCGGTGGTGCGCCGTTGTTATTGTCGATATTTTCCTGGAAGTTTCGACCAGAAGATAGCCCTGGACAATGGTCTAACCGTTTTCGTGGTTGGTTGAGTAGGTCAGCTAATCTCAGTGGGTTAATAAATAATTTTACGCAAAACAATTTTTATCTCAGAATCATTGAGGTCATTGTATTGGCTGGAATTGTTACAGCCTTTGTCTTACCTATATTTTTCTCTGGTGGTGAATTTTAAGTAATTATTTTTTACCTGATATTAATTATACCAAAAACCTACGTCACCAAATATCTACTGAATAATTTATTGGCTTTTAGTTTATGTTGCAATTTCGTAAAAATCTGATACATTACTTTACATAACGTTAAAACCGTTACAACATAGAACCTTGGAGTGTTAATTATGTCAAACGCTAACAAGACTACGCCTTCAGTTTCAGAAGATCCTAATGCTTTACGCTGGGGCTTTACTCCTCAGAGTGAAAACTGGAATGGTCGTTTGGCAATGATTGGTTTTTTAGCCGCCATTCTCATTGAAGCGTTCTCCGGTCAAGGGATTTTACATTTCTGGGGCATTTTATAATTAGTCATTAGTCATTAGTCATTAGTCATTTGTTCTTTGTGAATACGGATGACTAATGACTATTGCCAACACCTAGCGTGATGAGCGGAATATTACACGGCCTGGTAATTCTTCATGGTTAATTCGGGCGTATACCCGCAGACAAGTTAAGACTTCCCCAGGAGTACCGCCAAAATCTAGTTGTAAGTCATCTTTGGATGAAGTACAAATATCTGCGTAAAGTCCGGATAACTGGCGAATCCGGACTTCATTACCAGCGTTAATGGCTTTATCGGCGATTTTTTTGAGAATGCGGCGGGATTCGTTTTGTAGCTTTCCCCACCAGGAATAACGTTGTGCGGGTGGTACAAAAACCAAGGAGTGTATTGCTTCATCCATATCAATCCAAGCACGCAAAATAGACAGGGGATCGTTACTTTCTTCGGCTTTTTGGGTGCGTTGACAGCGATCGCTCAAAGCATTAATATATTGACTTTGTTGTTCGGCTTTGGAATTGAGCGAAACTATATCAAAGCTACAAACACTTTTTAACGCATGATAAAAGTTTGGTTCTATTTCTAGAAATTTCATATATAAAAGTAAGAATCCTGTGGAAAAATCGGATTCATTACTTTGCAGATTTTGAGATAAACTTAATCCCTGAGTTTGAACAGTACCGCTAAGTCCAGGGTAGATAATTTCATCGCGGATAAAAGGAAGTTGAAAAAGATTAGCATTGTCGGCCATCGCGCCAACTGCTTGCGCCATATCTAAAGTACGCTTTTGCCAAGATGCAGCTAAATCTTCTGGTACTCGTAATAACTTGCGTTGAATTTCATGCCATAAATCTGAGTCAGTTTGACTTTGCAATGGAGAATTACCCAGATAATAATTAAGTTCTGCATCAGAATTGAAAGCTTCCCTTAAATCATTGAGTTTTAATGGATTTTGGCAAGTTATAATCACATCTTCCCAACCAATATCTGGGTGTAAAGGTGTAGGTGCAGGTTGCAATAAGTTATGAAGTTCTTGTAGCAACTCATCGCATACCTCAACTCCTGAATCTTGGGTAAATTCTGCACGAGCCTGATTTAAAGTAGTTTCTAGACCGTAGAGAGTAAACCGTAATAATTGGGCTAATTGTGAGTTTTGTATTTCTAATAATTTCCGGAACTGGTGCATTAATATTACCTTTTTTTATCTCACGCAGAGGCGCAAAGAAAAAGAGCTTTTTTCTATCTCACACTCAGACGCAACACGCCAATAAAATTTTTGCGCGGCAGTGGCTTCTCCTGTGGGAGACGCTACGCGCTGCCTTGTCTTTGCGCGAACAAATTCTAATGTATACCGCAAAATGGATCGCGTTCCTTATCAACTTCATTAGGTTGCAATTCTAATTCAGCCAGATAAACGCATCCTTCTTGTTGAAGACATTCTTGATTTGTTGATGTCCAATAGGGTACTTCACCTGCGTGCATTCGTAAAATCCCTTGGTTATCCAGAGTTACACGATATTGGCAAGGATAATCTGTTGTGGTGTCTGGTTTACTGAGTGCGCCAATTCTGATCCATTTTTTTGTTTGGGTTTCGGCGTCTGTTTGATAAACATAGAAAGTATGCTGGCCAGTTTTAGGAAAAGGAGGTAAGGGATTACTAATTAATCCGATTCCTGGTTGTGTTACACCATCACGCAAGTAATGAAATGTTTGGAAGGAACTATTATTATTTCCCACTTCAAATACTAAATGATAGGCATCTGTTCGATCCACAGTTGCAGATTCGATGACATTGACTGCAATATCACCGTCATTTAAGTCTTTATTGGGGCGTTCTACGGCGATATTCCACATCAATTTTCCATCAGCAAATAGCTCGGAACTTTCTGAAAGTACTGCTGCTAAATCAATGCCAGAAACATCTATTAAGTAATGGGGATTTCCTTGACATAGCAATACATTAAATTCTAAAGTTTGGTCGATTTCAAACTGGACTTTGATTTTTTTCAAAAAATCTGCTTCTTCCATTCCTAATTTATTCATCAGGTTTTTACCGTCGAAGCTACCCCAAAGTCGTAAATCTCCTTCTTCGTAATCTTGGCGGTAGATAATGTTAGTTAATTGTATCCCTTGCCAAGGAGTGCGAACTTTGGCTACAGTTTCCCAAGGTGCTAGTTGATAAAGTTCTTGACCAGCTTTAAATATAGTTAATAAATCATTACTTTGGGTTTTGCGTTTGAAGTTGCAAGGCAAATAATAAAACAGGTTTTTGACATCAATTTCTAGCTGATTAGCTCCCTTACGTAGCAAAGTTTTCGATTCTTCTGGGTCGAATCTCAACCTACGTAATTTTTCCGCGTAGCAAGCACCGGCGGAGGTGGCTAATTTTGTAAATTCCAAAACAAAAGTAATGCGTTCTGGATTCCAAACAAAATAAGGCGATTTACTAAATTCTTGATAAATTTGCCGCTGTACTAAGTCGAGATTGCAGGTTTTTCCAGAGAGAATTAACCAATCAACTTTTTGAGAATTCCAAGAATCTTTGGTGAGATCTTCAGGGCGCAAACGGCTTTCCATCAATCCTTTAGCAATCCCGATGGCTTCTTTAATTCCTGAAACTGCGGCTCGTTCAAATTGACGATTGTCCAAGGTGACGCAGATGTTATTTGGGTCTTGGACTGGTAATTTAATGACACTTTGAGCTAAGAGTTCAGAAATTTCTTGTTCAGAAAGGGTGAAGGTTAATAAAGAATCGTCAGTTGGTGGTTTTTGACCGAGTTTCAGTTTTGCTGCTTCTGCATAATCCCACAAAAGATAAAATGTTTGTAGGCGTTGTGGTGCTTGTTGCCAACGAGTAGGTAAGACTTTTTCGGCAGTATCAAGAGCATCTTTATAAGCAACATCACCCTCTGGATTTTCTTTATCTAAACATTTTAAAAGGCTGCCAGTTTTAAACTTACCTTGTTCTAAGAATCGGTCGTTTAATTCAGAATTAATCAAATCTTCTAGCTTTTCGCTTTCGATGTCGCCAGTGGTGACTGCTGTTAATAAAAAGTCAGCGATCGCCACTTTTAAAAGTCGAAAAATTCGCAGTGTAATTAACTCACCACCTAACTGTAAATGTCCAGAGGAACCTAATAGTTTCGGAGTCAATTTATAATAACGTCCTCCTAAACCCCTGTCTTCATAATCACCAAAAACTGGGGTTTTATCTTCCAAAGTTAACTCAATTAAAGCCAAGTCTGTGGTTCCACCGCCGATATCCAAAACGAGAACATTTTGCGACCATTTATTTCCAGTTTGCCGACAACGAGTTTTAAATGATTCAATACCAATATTTAAATTCCCGCCAAATTCTCGCCACAAAAAGAATATCGCCACAGAAACAGCTTCATCATAAGCAGTTTGGACATCATCTATGGCCAATTGTTCAACTAATTCTTTAACTTCCTTGCGAACAACCGGTGGGGCGACTGTTGGATAGGTGACAACTGCTGTTAACAAATCCCCTTCTGAAAATCTACGTCGTGCCCGTTGGCGATAGTCTTCAGTTAACTTTATTAAATGCGCCCAAGCAGATTGAATTAATTCTTTAGCAGTAATTGTTTCTTCCTGACCATCCAAAATTACTGAAAACGATCGCTCTTGGCCAAAATAGCGTTTTGGTGAATGATAAAACCTGCTAATAATTTCCTTTAAAGTACTGCTTGTACCTTGGGCGATGGCTTTTTTTCTATTATCTCTAGCTTCTCTACCCATCCGCAGTTGTAATTCCCCTAAATGGCAGATTTCTGATTCGCTAGGAATCTCTGTTTCCCGCCTATCTATATCCAGCACAACAGGAATCAGATTTTGCGATTCTAAAGTAGGAACGCGGAAGACTTCGTGATAAATTTGATAGAGTTTTTTGCTGACAGCGCGACGGAATCTTTCACTATTTCCTAAACAAAGTTCAATTTGGCGAATCGCTTCTAAAAATCTCTCTTTGTTATCAGATTCAAAAACTTCACTTAATTTTCTTGGTTCTATTTCTAGGTTTTTACTAATTTCTAAAATAAACTTTTCCCAATCTTCATCACTGACATCTGGTAAAGCTATAGCAGCAGGAGAACTCAGCCATTGCGATAAGCGATCGCGCAATCGCATTTCTTGTTCTTTGGGTAAAATTTCGGTGATGGGTACTTCAATGGGATCGAAAAGTGTAACTGTAGAATTCGACGTACCAAAATCTAATGCAAACCATCCGGGAAATCTTTTTTGTTGTTTCTCGTTTGGCTGTTTATCAGTATAGTTGTGCAATTGAAAAGAGTTCATTATAACAAGTATTTCTGTTTAACTGTGGCTTTTTTATAGAGCGTAGGCGTAGCCCGCCTTAGACATCGCTCTTTCATCTAAAAGCGTAGGCGTAGCCCGCCATAGGCATCGCTATAATTACTAAGTTGATGTTGAAGATTCTTGCTCGCTTATAAGCCTTACTTGTTCGACGGTTAAACTAAGTAATTTGGCAACTTCTTCCATCGACATACCAAGAGCTAAGAACTGAGGTACAAGTTCAAGTTTTATTTGTTCTCGTCCTATTTCTACTCCTTGCTGTAGTCCTTCTTGTTTAGCTTCTTGTTTAGCTTCTTGATAAACCCTAGTTTCTTCTAACTTAACTCCTAACATGGCCTCTACCTCTTCACGACTTAAGTTGGCAAATTGATAAACAGTATTTGTCGCGATTACTCAGCTGCAAGTCTTACTTGTTCAATAGTTAAATTAAGTATTTGGGCAACTTCTTCCATCGATATACCACGAGCTAAGAGCTGAGGTACAAGTTCAAGTTTTGCTTGTTCTCGTCCTATCTCCACTCCTTGCTGTAGTCCTATTTCTACTCCTTGTTCTCGTCCTATTTCTACTCCTTGCTGTAATCCCTCTTGTTTAGCTTCTTGATAAACCCTAGTTTCTTCTAACTTAACTCCTAACATGGCCTCTACCTCTTCACGACTTAAGTTGGCAAATTTATAAACAGCAATTGTTGTGATTACATCTATTATCTCTTGCTTAGCCAAGACAGTTATCTGTTCTTGTTCCACCCGTTCAATTAAACGTTTCGCTTGTTCCACCATTTGAGTTTCTGAAGCGATAGTTAACTGCATCAAACTGATACCAACTTTTTGCTCATCAGGATTACCTAACTCATCCAAATAAATCCTTTGTACTTGAGAACTGTTTATTAATGACCTGTGAATAGCGGTTTTTTCTGGTTCTAAGCTGCGAGATTGTAAAATAATTACACCGTACCAATCATCATAAAGCGTTGGGTTGCGATACATATACAGCATCGATTCCGAGAAAAAGCGATGGTACAGTAACTCATCTTTTTGGAATTGCACCTCAGCAAAAAAGACAATTTGAGATGTTGCATCAGGTGGAGGTAAAAATACCCCATCAATCCGAAATGTTGGTTCTTTAACTTCAACTGATTCAAAGCGATAGTTAGCAGCTCCGGCTGGTGGCTGTTCTACTAACTCAAAAAGCAACCCTGGAACACGCTTAAAAAGCGTATAAAAAATCGCATCTCGTCTCACAAATACATCCTCATCACCCTACGCGATCGCTTAAGAAGAATTCAGGAGTCAGAATGGGCTACGCCCCGCTGCGCTAACAGAATTCAGAAGGCTTTGCTTCTAAATTGTGGGTTTTTATTGAGTCATCTAAAAACATCCTAATAAGAAACAGCCGCAATGTCTGAAAGAATCTGCAACCAAGTAGGAACTGTAACTTCAGATGGTAAGTCACCAGCTGTTAAGTATCTCAGTAATGCTTCTTTTTTCGAGAGGTTTTGTAAACTGGGAATAATTTGATCCAAAATACCTTCTAATTCGGAATTAATTTGCTGATTGACTTCACTAACATACTGCACAAGATGAAGGCTGACGCTAGCAGTAATTTCATCTCGCAATCGCAGTACTAAAAGTTGGTGATTGCTGGATCTGCCTGAGCCTTGGCTTTTTTCTGGTGCCCAGTCAAAGATTTGACCAACATTGTGTTTCTCGTCTTGACGCGCTAACGGAAAAATGATTTCGGGTGCAACGGTTTTGTCTTTGCTAGTAATTTCAGAAATGATTGCTTCTTTCCATTCGTTGGGGTCGCATCCTAGTAATAGTTTATAAAAAAGTTCGGCTTCTTCCACACCAAATTTTGCTTCAATTTCTTGTTCCATTTCTGGGCGGAGAATTGCTTTCAATTGGTCGCGTTCTGGGGCTACTTGATTTGACAATTGATTTAACAAATCTACCACAGCTTGACGAATGCGATCGCTGGCAAATTCTTCTACTTCTTTAACGGTTTTTTCAAATATTGGATAAAAATCATCGCTTTTTGTTGGTAGAGAAGTATTAAGACGATTTCCTCTATCAAATAATTTTCCTGCTGCACCTTTAGATTCAGCGAGGGCGATACTACCATTGTTGACTTTATTAAACAGTAAAGTCCATTGACTCCAATTAAGTATTTTAAAGGTAAGTTCGTCTTTTACAACATCGCTAACAACAAAGCCACGCCGGTCTTTGAGTGGTTCTTTTCCTAAATTTTTTTGAAAATTTCTGTAGATTTTATCTAAAGTTTCCACCACAAACCGCAACTCAATAAAAGCGGGACTGTCTCCTGTGGGGATGCCTTGCTCGTGAATTTCATCTATGATGTCTTTCAAATGATCTTGTTGCTGACTCACAACATCAGCAGCTCTTTTGGTATCTTCATGCAATTGTTTGAGACCATGAGTAGCAACATGATTTTGAATCAATTCCCGTAGTTTTGCTAGGCTACCATCTTGAGCAAAGTAACCTAATTGTCTGCCTAAATAGCTGCGAGTATCAGAGTCTAAAAGCCGTTGGCTTAAGCGTCCCCATTTTTCTTGTAGCCGTTTAGATCTGTCTAGATAATCAGGATAATCCAAGTTAGCTAAAAACTCTGGCGAACCTGCTTTGACTTTACTCGAACGTTTTGCTAAATCAGCTAGTCCTAACAGTGGTGAGAGTAAAACAATGCGGTCTTTTTGAGTTGTAAAAGCCTGTGCGCCATCAATAGTAGTTTGCAGAACTTTGAGTTTTTGGAAAACAATTTCCTCATGCAAATCCCTATCTTCAGTTAGTTGGTCGAGTTCTCGTTCGCCACCTTCACTTTCTAAAGGTAATTGATCGAACCGACCCACACCAACGAGAATTAAATCTTTCAAATCTTGTCCAGGTCGCTGCTGCTGCATCATGGTAAAGATTTTATTAGCGCGATCGCTTCCCGGAGATTTACCATTTAGCAGTACTAAAATTGTCTGTACTTCTGCCAATTCTCGCAGTGATAAAAAGGTATCCCTAGCACCAGAATTAGCAGCCCCCAATCCCGGAAAATCAATGAGAATAAATTTAGCAGCACCCGTCACATCCCAAATCTCCCGCGAGATTTTGACATCAATATCTACACGGCGAATCAGGGGAAAGCTGTTTTGTAATAATTTCGTTGGTAGTCTTTGGGGTTGACTCGGTAATCGAATATGTGCTGGCGGTAAATCCTCAAAGCTGAGAGTTTGGATGGCCATTGGCTGTTCCACTAGCTGTAATCCTTCGCGAGCGGTGGTAGCATCAATTTGGTAGCGACCACTACACAACACTTCGCCATAGGCTTGATAAGCCCGCAAAAATAATACTAATTCTCTCAGTAAATACCGCAGTTCTAAATTATTAGAACTGTTCCATGCTTCCTCACACCAGCCAATAATATCTTTCCCAGAATTGAGTCTCGACACTGGTATGGGAGGAAGTCCTGCTGCCGTTGTCCGTTTATTAGCTTCCCCCAGCATAAAGCGCAGACATTCGTGTACCCCTTCATGGGAAAGATATTCTACAGTAAAATTGCTTAATTGCGTAGTTGCAAAGTTATCTTGGGGAATGATGTGCAAAGCTGTGACATTACCTGTTGTCGGGTTTTCACTGACAGGCAAAGCATCTGCATATCCAATCAAACTGCCTAAAAGTAAAGTTTTGCCGCTACTGAATTCCCCCATCACACCAATTTTCACAGGCGAAGTGGCAAGATCCACAGTTTTTTCAGCAGCTTCCCGCAGACGACGGAGACAATCATCAAGGCTAGCCGGAACCCAATCTTCTTGTTTTGAAGGGTATTCGGGTACAGAATCTATCTTCCGGAGGATGAATTCACCGTACTCTTTAAAACTAGCCAGCTTGTCTGGTTCCATAGAGTAGTTTCCGCCTAACATAAATTTCTCTGAGCTTTATAACATATAAAATGCGATCGCCAAGGAGCCATACAACGGACTGGTATTAGGGCTGTTGATTGAAGAGTTATTATTTTCCCTACACTCCCTACTCTTTGCTTTGATATAGGAAATCTTGAAGTTTGTGAATTTTTGATGAAGACATAATCGCCTCATATTAGCAGTTGTGAATAATTCGTGAAAAGTCAGATCCCCGACTTCTTTAAGAA